>Ga0163161_10001862_pt1 | contig 15396 bp, 14 predicted proteins | sample S45metaG_FD_129847 | JGI IMG/M metagenome (GOLD analysis project Ga0163161, IMG submission 129847) | Switchgrass rhizosphere microbial communities from Kellogg Biological Station, Michigan, USA - S4-5 metaG | ecosystem: Host-associated > Plants > Roots > Rhizosphere > Soil | place: USA... | reverse complement strand
CAACCCTAAAAGAATGTCGGACGTTTGGTCGACGAATTGCAGGGCGCTGTAGCGGATGGATTCGTCGACGACGTCTTTGGTGCGGCACACGTTTTCGAAGTTGCGCATGTGGGTGACGCTGGGCCAGGCCGCGGTGCGGTTGCCCCATAAGCGCAGGCCGGTGCCGTAGGCATTGAAGACGGTGGTGATGCCGTTTTCGTTGAGCAGGTTGACCTCGCTGGTGGCGTCGTCGATGCGTGCGGTGAGTGGTCGTTCCAGGCCGATGACACCCAGCAGGGGTTGGTTGGAGCTGCTCCACCAGTAGCCGTGGTCGTTGTCGATTTTGGCGCGCAGGCCGGCGGCGCGGATCGACAAGGGTTGCAGGCGCTCGCCGTTGGTGGCGGCGTCGTACACCTTCACATGTGGATAGCACAGGCGGACCCGGTCGCTGCTGGTGTTGAAGTTGATGGCACCGGACGGCCCACGCCCAGCCAGCACTTGTTGCACGGTGGCGCCGATGGGGGCATCGACGTAGGCCACGCCCCCGACCTGGCCGGCCGAGATGGCCAGGTCGGCCGTGACTGCCTTCAAGGTACTGAAACCTGGTGCGATGAAGATTTTTGGGAAAAAACCCAGCTGGTTGTAGCTGTCTTGAAAGGCCTTCAAACCGGTGCGCCGCCCCGCGAGGGTGATGCCGCCGATGATGTCGGCCGGGGTGACTTGGCTGGGGTCGGCGTGGGTGTAGTCGGCCTTGATCTGGGCGTTGGCAGCCATGCTGCCGGTGGCCAGGCGCTTGATTTGGCCGGTGAGCATGTTGACGGTGTAGTCGGTGCCTAGCCCATGGGTAACCGACCCGTCGGCGGACTTTAGTTGCAGGGTTTGCAGCGCGTCGTGTGCCAGCTGCAGCAGGTCGTTGTCGGCGAACTGTTGGGGTTGGTCGGTGACCTTGGCGTTGTGGATCGCCGGGTCAAGCACGTTGACCACCAGTACGGTACCGGCGCCGAAGTCGTAGATGCCTTGCAGCGCTTCGGGGATGCTGAAGCCGCTTTGGTGTGCGCCGAACTGGGCGGCGTGGGTGTCGTTCAGGCACAGGGTGAGTTCATTGACGGGACCGACCGGCGCGGTGCCGACCAAGGCGATGACCGCCGATTTGACTACCCGAACAGGACGAGGCCCGCGCTCGACTTCGGTGGTTTCTATGCCGTGCAGATAGTTGGCTGGCATGGGCGTTTATTCCTTCACTGGTTTTTGAGATGCGACAGCGGATTTGTTGGCCAGCTTTGTGTGGGCCGGTAGCGGTGCCAGGTGTTTGAGCGCTAACAGCACGACGGTGTATTCGTGATCGGCCGGCAACTCGACGGGCTTGTCTGGCAGCAGCTGGACGTCGAGTGTCTCGGCGGTATCGCCCACGTTCAGGGAGGCGGCACTTTGCGGGCCGGTGTAGAGGTAACGGGCAAGGTTCATGGGAGTTCCTCGAATGCAGCGTGTTTAAGCAGCGGCCCGTGTTCCGGGTCCATGAATTGCAGTTGCGTGGTGCGGGTAGCGAAGTCCTGGGCGTACTGCCACACGCCGTTTTGGTGGCCGATGAACTGCTCGGACAGCGGACGGCAGGCCTGATCAGCGTTTGGCGGATACCACCCCGTGAGGCTGGCGCGGATGCGGTCGAGGTAGCTGATTACGCCGGCGGTGCCGTTGAGCTGGCGAAAGATCAGCGTGAGGCGCAGCACCACGTTGCGGGCTTGAAAGGTCGCATCGGTGCTTTCGGTGCCACCAAACGTTGATTTGCCGTAGGCCAACAGGACGGCACCGCGTGGATGGTTGAGGCGGTACTGCAGCGGGTTTTCGGGGAACAGCTCGACCATCAGTTCGTGGCCGACGTCGTGCTGCAGTTTTGCGAGCACGGCGTCCATCAGTTGCTCGGTTTGGGTTTTAGGGATCACCTGGGTCATCAGTAGCGTTCCCACGTTTGGGCGCTGAATTGTTGAGGGCGTGAGCGCACGCGGATCTCGCCCGGTTCCGGCGCAGCGTGGCCGGTGGGCAGGCCTAAAGTGACAACGCCGTCGCGGATGTTTTCCAGCAGTTTGAGGGTGTCTTTGCGGCTGTCTTTTACGGCGTCGGGCAATGCGCCTTCGGGGCGGCGCTGGTACAGCCAGTGCCGCGCCAGGTAGACCACGGCGTCACGCAACATTGTGGGCACCGGGTCGAGTGGCAGGTGGTAGCGCCCGCGCAGGTAGCCGTCGACCAGTTCTTGCGCGTGGCGCACGCCGTCGTCGATGACGCTTTCGTTGGGCTGCGTGGCGGCCGGGTCGTCGTTGGAGAGCTGAATGAGCGTCATCTGCGGGATGGCGTGGCCGAGGTCGGCACGGGTGCAGTAGCGCATGGGTCAACCCGCCTTCAGCTCGACCAAGGCTTCGGGGAACAAGCACATGGCCAACGGGTTGGCCTGGGCTTCCAGGTCCCAGCCTTTGCCCATCTTTCGCGGCTCGGCCTTACTGTAGAACGGCTGGCCCAGGGTGTTGACGGTTTCGTTGTAGTTGGCCGGGGCGTTGAACAGGCGGAACACGCCGCGGGCCATGGGAAAGACCTGGGCGATGTCGGCCGGAATGAAGCGCTGGCCGCTGACGGTGACGTCGTATTCGATGAACTCGATGCCGCCGAAGGTGAAGCCGGTGCGCAGGTCGCCGCCGAGTCGGTCTTGGGCTTCCTGGTAGTTGGCGAATGCGGCTTTGACGTTGGCGTGGTCGGTGAAGGCGTCGAACCAGTCCGGCCCGCACAGTGCGCGGAAGCCGGTGACCATCACGCCGCCGAGCTTGGATTCAGAATGGCGTTTGGCGTCGAGGCAGGCTTTGCGCACGTTAGTGCCTGCGGCGCTGAGGACGACGGTCATTTTCTTTTGGCTGACTTCGAACTCCTTATAGAGGTCGAACATGGTCTCGCCGTCGGCGTCGAGCAACTTGCCGCGCAAGGCGCCGACACGCTGAAACTCACGGGTGGCTTCGATGCTGTTTTTGAGGTCTTGCAGGTGGTCGTTGATGACGGTGGCGATGGGCGTGGTGGCGCTCTCTTGGCCGAAGGCGGCGATGCCTTGCAACTGGCTGGGCAGCAGCGGCCGGTTGATGGGCAGGTGCAGGGTTTCGAAGGTGCGGCGTTTGCGTTTGTTGCCTTTGATGGGCGCCGGGTCGTCGTTGCGCGAGGTGTTGGGCACGAGCACCAGACGGCCTTCGCGTTCATCGATGATGACAGTGGTGCTGGTGACGCCTTTTTCGTCGAATAGCCCCATGGCACCGAGCTTGCCGGGCATGACCGGAAGTTTGTTCACGGCAGCGGTGAGGTTGGCGACGCTGAACAGGTCTTGCAGGTTCATGGTGGGCTCCTGATTAGAGTGTGGCGCGGGCGACGATGCCCAAGGTGTTGAGTTCGTCGAGGGCGGTGGTTTTTTGGGGCTCGGTGATGCCGGGCGGCCAGGTGAGTTGGTCCAGCGCGAGGACGGCGCCGCGGGCGATGACGATGCCGGGTTGATCGCCTGCGGTGGCGTCGATGGGTTCGGCCAGTACGGCGGCGGCTTTCTTGGCGGCGCCGGTGCCTGCTGGATCGAGCTGTTGGTATTTGCCGGCGACTTTGGCCAGCACTTGCCCTAGCGGGTAGTCGGTGCCGGCCAGCAGCGTGGCTTTGGATCGGGTCCAGCCGGGGCTGACTTCGACCAGCAGCAAGTCGCTCAGGTCTTTGGGTTGGGTGAAGGTGGCCATGGGGATTCCTATCGTTGGGCGCGGGCTTCGGCGTCGGCGAGTAAGGGGTTGGTGGCGGGTTTGGTGGTGTCGTCAGCGCGGGATTTGGTGGCGACTTCGGCGAAGCTGATGTTGCCGGCCAGGTCTTTGAAGAGGGCTTTGAGGCCTTCGCTCAAGGGCTGGCGGGCGTCGTCTTCGCCGAACTCCAACGGCTTGTTATTGGATTCGGCGTAGTCCAGTGCAGCGATGACTGCTGGTGCGTGAACGGGCTTCATGCCTGCCGCCACCAGCTTCTCGGCGTAGTCGACGCTGGCGGTGTGGATGGCGGTTTGCGCGGCCATGCGGGCGGTCTTGTCACGGTGGGCTATGTCGGCCTTCAGGCGTTTGTTTTCTGCCTCTAGGGCGGCGGTGTCTTGCTCGGGCATGTGGGTGACCTGTGAGGTTTGGGTGGGTTCTGAGAAGGCGGTTTGCAGGGGCTGTTCTGGCTGGCGGGCGGTTTCGGCGAGGCTGTCGATGGCCCACGACGGTGCGACCTGGTCGGCGGTGTCTTTGTTGAATTGGCCAATGAGCCATTCGCGGAAGCGGCGCCAGAGGTCGGCGCTGAGGTAGTGGCCGTGGTCGCTGAATTCGATGACGCCTTGTTCGTCGTCCGCCAGTTCGATGGGGCGTAGGCCTTTCACTGATGGCGGCTGGGCGCCGAGGAAGCCGACGTGGCGCAGGTAGTAGACGCCGGGCACGGGGTTGTTGGCGGCGTCTGGGTGGTAGAAGGAGGCGGAGATTTTTTTGTAGCTACCTTTGGCGATTTGCTCGGCGAAGGTGGCGTCGACTTGTTGGGGTTCGGCGATTAGGCCTTGGGCGGTGGCCGACAGGGACTTGACCCAGCCGGCGGCTGGGGCGTCGTGCTGGGGATGGCCAATGACCATGGGGGCTTCGTGGAGCGATGGGTTGTAGGCGGCGACGGTGGCGGTTAGGTCGGATTCGGTGAAGTTGAAGCTGGTGCCACACATGGCGGTGTGGGTGCCGGGTTTGAAGATGTGGAGGGGTTTCATGGGAGGTGGCTGCGTTGAGGGGATGTGCGCAGCTTGGAGTTGTAGGTGGGGTTGGGCTTTTAACCGGGTTTAGAGAGGCAACCGAATTCTGAGACGAGAAAGGTATGTCTAGCATGGCGAGGAGAACTATTGATGCACAATGCTGCTGTAGGATTTTATAAAGCATTTACGAGGCGCTCTTTGTTTTAGCGCGACTCGACGTGTGGTCAACTGTTGAACGTACCGAGGTCGAGCTTCTGCAATCGGCCCCATTCGCATCAAATTATGGAGCGAGAAAGATATGGATTTGGGAAGCCCTGATGCTTACTTAAGTCTTTTTACCGGCCTTGTAGGCGCATTGATTGGTGGTGCCTTCACACTGAAGGGAGCGACCAAAGCCCACGAGCTGGCTTTGAAGAAGGAGCAAGTTGCGGACAACGAAAAAATGGTTACGACGTTGATGCTCTTGCGCACTGAGATCTCTACTGCATGGGCGTTGTTCAAAGATGAGTACTCCGATGAGCTATCGCAACAAGCACCTGAAACACCCTACCTAACGATTTTTCCGATCGGAGCTTCACCATTCCCCATTTTTGATTCGGCGCCGCAGGCGCTCAACCTCTTGCCCCCAGAGCTAGCAAAGGATGTCGTGCACTTCTATATGCGCGCGAAGGGACTGATTGCCATGATCGAAATGAACAATCGTGATTACGAGCAAGCTCTTCAACATGCGCGTTCCCTATTACTAAGTCATTTAGAGCGCGCACGTGAGCAGAACCGTGAGATGACAAATGAACTGCGAGACCAGATTTTTCATGGGGGTGTGGCGTTTATGGCTGCCCACTTAGGGATGGGCGATACGGCCGACGGGATTAGATCCCTTGGACAGGAGTTAGAGCCTATTGTGCGGCGCATCACGACGACAGTGGACGCGTTGTTTTTCCCAATTTCGGATAAACAGGAGCGGATGAGTTAATGGCACTGCCTTCTTTCGATACGGCTTGGCGTGAACGACAAAGCATTCAGCCACGTATTTTGGTACTGGAGATTAGAGATAAAGAGCGCGTTGAAGAGTCGCCGCTTGGTTGGATCGTCGTCGAGCGAGAAGAAGTATATGTACGCGATCCTCTCGACGGTAAAATCTGCGAGGCGTCAATCCGTTTGTCATATCAAAGAATCACGGCCAGGCACTCGTCCTACGAGAGTGGCCATGGCCAATTTGACGGCAGCTATTCGCGTCTTTCCAATGCCGTCTCTCTCACCTCGTCTTCGATAACCACCGGTGCGGTGTTTCTTGGTTTGCCGGAGTTGTATGGGCAACGGGTAGGCACCTATTTGATGAACGTGATCGTTGAGTGGGTAAAGCAGTGGCCTGACGCTGCGGTTAACCCCATCGAGCTGCTAAGAGGACAGGCGCGCGGTGACAATAAGGCGCGACGTAACCGGTTTTACGAACAATTCGGTTTAAGTTTTGATTACCATGATCCGGGACAGCGTGAAGGCGTTTCACTTCCGATGGAGGTTCGGGCGCTATCGGTCGTCGAGACATGGAAGAACAATATCTTTGAGCACAAGATGTTTGACTACTTGGCGGAGCGTTTGGACGCAGTAGAATCTGCGCAGTCGAAATTTGCAGCCCTTAACCGCGCTTATGCGTATTTGAGTACAGAACAGAAAAAAGCAGAGGCTCGACCGTTGCGCTGGGCCTTTAGAAGGCACTACATCCAAAACGGAGGGCGTATCACCATCGGGCTAGCTTTGGCCGTTTGTATCAGTCTGTTTTGGTTAAAAACGAAATAGGGATAAATCGGGGCAACCCCCGATTTTGCCGGTTTTGATAATAAAAAAGGTCGAGCTCAGACAGCGATCATTCTACGGTATCGCTGTTCAAGGGCTTGCTTACCACCCTCCATGATTTCACAGACTTCCCGTCTCACCGCCAATTCTTGCAATCCGCCTGACGCTGCAATCTCAATGCTTCCTTTATCTTGAAGAGCTACAACATACTCAGAGTCGCCGTTGACGACTATATTTGGGTTGTGGGTGACGACTATGACTTGCCTTCTAGATTTATTTTCTTGCAGCTTGGAAACAATCAATGATGAAATTAGCCCGTTATCTAGATCGTCTTCTGGCTGGTCCAAAATTAGAGGTTCATTGCCATATGACAAAAGGAACGAGAGTACAGTTGCCGCTTTCTGACCAGCAGAACCCTGAGAAATATCTTTAAGTCTTTTTCCGTCATTAAATTTAACAACGAGCCGATCATCAGGAAACCACAGGTTAATCCTGTCAAAGTTCTGCGGCTGCAACTGACCCATAAAATCTAGGAACCGCTTTCCAATTGGCGCCCCCATAATCTGTCCAGAACTGTAATTAAACACTTGCGCCTTGAAATCATGAATACACGTAAAATTTGTAGTCAAATCATTAGGAGTTGCAGGTGCCTTATTGTGTTCTTTCATGAGTGCCGACCATAACGAATGCAAAAAACCCGTCTCCTTTTCCTTATCCAATATGTCACTAGCAAAAACTGCATCAGTACGGCCTATCACAGCGCGGAAGGATTCTTCCATATCTTCAATATTACAAAGTGGTTCTATGGAGAGACTTATAGAGTCATTGTTTGACAAATGCTGCCGCACGAATTCTCTACGCCTACTAGTGAGCGACTTTCTAAGCTCGATAAGATCAGCATAAATAAGATTAATTTCAACAGTTGTTTGATATTCTTGTGACTCGAATGCCTTTATCTCGGCTAACTTCTTCTCAATACTAGCTTTAATTTCAACGAGTTGCTGATATTGGCCTGGATTATCTACTCCATTTTGGGTCAAGCTTTCTACAAGGGAGTTATACTGCTGAATCGATATATCTTGCTGCTTACCAAAATCGCTACTCAACTGCCAATTGTCAAACTCACTGAGACGATCGTTCATTCCGAAAATCAAGCCTGAAACTTCTTTTTTAAATTCTAAGTAAGCCTGATTCATGACGCCGATGCGTTCAAGCAGCTCCAAATCAATATGATTGGTGGTGATAAATGCCGAACTATCAAACGCTAAGCCTTCAGCTTCGCGTATTTCCTTTGAGAGCTTATCTCCTAGACTCGCAAAAGAATCCTTGAAACCCTTAATAGCTTTATTTTTCGTTACTGCATTATTGAAGCAAGACAATACTTGTGCATGTCCAGAGGATTCAATGATTCCAATTTTTTGGATCACATCTGCCAGCTGACCTTCAAGAATGTTTTTATTAGCCATCTGACCTTGAAGCACTCTTCTCTGGCCGCACAAAGACAGAAATTTGTTCTCTTTCTCAGCCCACGCCATTTTCCAACCAAATAAATCCACAACATCAGTTTCGTCGATAATCCTTATTAACGCACTTGGGTTTTTGGCAATATCATATATTTGCTTTTGACTGAAAATTTTTACGGGGAATCTACTGCGTGCATCGCCATGTTCAGCTTTCCATTCTTGCCCATCCCATTTGGATATAATCACATTGGGAGCGTCGGATGCCCATTTTAAAAAGTAATAAGCTCCCTCCTTTTGGACAATACAACTAATAGTAGTTTCTTCGAGGAGGACACCCTCTGCATCACGGCTAGCTGATTTCTGTGCAAAACGCGTAAAGGTATCCTTAACCTCATTACGGCCTGGGATATCTAATAAATCTTTGTCCCTCCCTAATCCCAACCTGATAAATTCAAGAATAGAAGACTTGCCACTTCCACGCCCTCCGATAATAGAATTCAACCAAGGGTTAAATTTAATTTCTAGTGGCTTGCCTCTACCACAGTATTTAGCTTTATCAATAGAGATTGAACAAATCACATTGCTCGAAACGGCGTTTGGGTTGTTGGTAATAGTATTAGATCGTTTAATGGAAGACGCACCGTCAACCAGAGCCAACCTTAATCCGTCGATAGTCGGGCTAGACATTTTCACCCAAGTAAAAGCTCTACCGACTTCTTCGGGTCGATGCGCATCAGACCCAATGACTTCCGCTAATCCCAAATCTAGAGACTTGTAACGCCTTAAACATTCGTCATGTTCCGGCCCACGGCCACCTTCTGGAAAAATCACCTCAATTGCAGAGGATTTATTGCAAATTTGGCTTATGGTATGTGTTGACTGAAGTTGGCACATTCCAGCCTTCATATCGACATGGGCTGGAATCGCAACACCACCTGACTTGATAATTTCTTCTACAATATTTTCTGCGCTTTCGCCTGCGACCGCATCACTATTTCCATACTCGCCTCTAAATTTAGCAGCTCCGACGATAGCCACCACGGCGTCAGAAGTCTTAGAAGGATCGAAAATAGCAAGAATATGTATATTACCGTTGGCAGTAATCTCAACACCCGGAAATATATAAATGCTCTTTCCTTCACTCCTCATAACTGAAGCTTCTTCTTGAAGGCGCTCAATCCATGATCCGGTGTTGTGATCCGTTACGGCTACGCACTCTATTTTTTTTTCTACAAACGAGTTTAACCATTCCCTCGGAGTCACCGTGTTCCGCAGGTTAGGTTCATGGCGGCCATAGTCCATTGAGGCAGGCGTATGCGTGTGAAAGTCAAATGTCCACCATCTTGCTCCTACCTGAACCATGAACCTTCTTCCTTATGCTCACCAAATGAGAACTGCCTCCTAGGTTCCGGTAGCAGCCTTGAGAACTGGGAGCTTACGCGTAATGGCGAAAGCGTACTATCAGCCTAACGGATGCTCTGTAGGGGACTGCATGGAGGTAACAATCACTTGCAAGGCCGGGGCAGATGGCATACAAGCCCCGCGCGCAGTGATCGTCTCATTCCATAGGTCATTTATGGCCGGAATCAGACTGGTTGAAGAGTTCGCGTACCCATAATACCTGCGATCTCAACGTTGAAAATATCGGAAGCGTCCACGATTTTCTCAAAGTTTCACCTCGCGCAAGAAGCGTGTGTCAGATGTTTTAAACATCGCTACAGGGTGCTTGTTTAAGCGCCATCAAGGTTACGTCCTGAAAGCTACAAGACCTTGCGCCGTTGCCTACGGCTGCGCCAGAATCCGCCGGCTTGTGCGCCTTGGGGTCACTCGGTAACTTGATTCGTGTCACTGCCCATCAGTGATCGGGTTTAGTCGCCCGTGGTTATCTAGTGAGTCGCACAAGCTCTATCAGTTAGGCATTCCTATGCCTGCACTCGATGGTAGCTGTGCGCAGGGCGTCTTCGGGCGCGCCGGTTTGCTAGATCCCCGGTCGACTAACCTGCGTACAGCTGCCTCCCCTTTCGTTTAGTCGCAAGAGGGGTGGCACTCCACATATGGATCTAGCTTATGTTCAAGGTAACGCCCAACCCACCGGACACCGATCCGGTCTCCCCGTACGAACCCGATTCAAAAAAACTCAACGAAGCCGCCGAGCGCGCCCTCAACTTCCACTTCCCGTCGATTGCCGACATCAAAGCCACCCCGCGAACTCGCAGCACTCTGTTTTCCGTGGACCCAGAGGCCACGACCGAAACGCTAGCGGTTTTTCTGGTCGAAACCCTGGCCTCGGTTGATGTGATGGTCCACGAGTTGGCGGACCTCTTGGAGGGTTGCTCGCGCTATTCCCTGTTGGGCATCTCTAACAGTGTCATGGTGGCTGAAATTACGGCAAATCGATTGCTGGATCGGATCGACCCACCCGCGTAGGTGCGGGCTTCTGTGGCAAGGGGCGGTTTCCTTGCCACAGAAGCATTCTTCTTTTGAATGGCTCGATTGCTTGCAATTGAAATAACTGAAGGCAATGGAACGTCTAGTCTTACTCATTCGTAAGGTCTAGGTTCAGCGTTTTCAGAAGGAGTAAATGATGCGCGGAATGCCGAGGATACGGTCACTGCTGTTCGTTTTATTCCCATTGGTTGGTGCGTGTACCAGCCCGCAATCGATTGATGTTGGTGGGCGGCTCGAGCGGGTACAGCCTGCACTGCTTTCGACCGTTGAGCTTTCTACAATTGATAACTGCGCTGTCGGCTGCCCCTCTGGCGGCAGTGAAGTCACCATCACCCGCCATGCCTACACGCTGAACAACAATGGCTCAACGAAATTCGCCAATTGGGTCGCCTACAAAATCACCAAGGAAACATCTGCGAGCAATCGCCCGCGCAATTGGAAAACTGACCCAGATGTGCCTACGGGGGAAACGCTGAACCCGGTGGACTACAACGGGTCCAGTGTCGCCTTGAAGATCCAAAGAGGCCACCAAGCCAATTTGGCCTCTCTGGGTGGTGTCGCCGATTGGCAAACGCTGAACTACCTGACCAATATCACGCCTCAAAAGACTGACCTGAACCAAGGAGCCTGGGCTCGCCTTGAGGATCGGGAGCGCAAACTAAGCAAGGACCCGGCTGTTGATGCGGTGTATGTCGCGACAGGCCCGCTGTATGAAAAGAACATTGGTTCGCTGCCTGGGACAAATAAGGTCCATACAATCCCGAGCGGTTATTGGAAGGTCATTTTCATAGGCAGTACGCCTGCCAATGGCCTTTATGCGGCTTTCATCATGGAACAGAGCACCCCGCGCAAGGCCAACTTCTGCGACTACCAGGTGACCGTGGATGAGGTCGAGGAGCGTTCTGGACTCACGCTTTGGAGCGAACTGCCGCCGGATGTTCAGACCGTGCTGAAGTCAAAGCGTGGGCAATTGTCGCCGAAGATCGGTTGTGCTTTAGCCGTCGATACGAGCACTCCATAGAGCTGAGTAGAAAGCAATCCCAGAGAACACTACGGAAAGCCCGGTGGTTTATTGGTCGGAACGCTAGCCTCGGTGGATGCGCCCACCAATTGGTGAGATCACCTGAATCGCGTTATGCGCTGCTGGGCATTTCCAACAGCACCATGGTTGCGGAGATCACGGCCAATCAGGTGCTGGATCAGATTGATCCACCTGCGTAGGTGGTCTGCTGTGGTGAGTGGGTTTACGTTAATCGTGCGGCGGTCTCATTGGGGGCCGCTGTACGCCTGAGAATAAGCTATCCCTCCACTGTTAACGGAGCAGCTTTTGTAGACCACCACTGCCTGTGATCAGAGTGGCTTGGGCCAGGCAGTGGTTCACCAAAAAGACGAATCGCGATTTTTATTGAAGTCTAGGGTTTGAATTGCCAATAGTTATTAGGCTCGCGTCCCGCCGGGCTCAATCCTGCTCTTTTATCAACGGTGAGCGATTCTTGAATGAGGTAATGCATATCGTCAATTATTGAGCGTACATCTCCATAATACGAGTGACCCAGTAAGCTGGTGTCTACGTTCGAAGCATCGATGGTGTCTACTCCCTTTAGTATGACTAGCCCAGTTCCGCTATCTCCCGCACGTGGGTATCCATGGAGTTTTTGTGATGCAAGTAACGCTTTATCATTGGACGACGCATACAGCGTAACGCTTCGCTCCGCCTTCAATAGTCTTGGAGCAATCTGCTGCTTAAACAAATCGGCATCTATGTCAGGGGCGGCGAGTATTACTGCTTTCAGTTTTCCAATTGCTTCCGGATTTTCTACTGCTATTGCTCCAATCGCCTTAGCAAGGCCTCGCGTCCCCATGCTGTGACCTACAACAAAAACGTTTGAGAATTTAGCGTCTGAAAGAATATCAACCAGGAATTCTTTAATATTGCCTTCCGACAGCTCAATGTTTCTTTCGTCCGCTTCATAGGCGGTTAATGACGCCGCGTTTCTAGAGGGCCAACTGTAAAAAATTGGTACACCATCGAAATTTAGATCGTAAGCCATTTGTGCAGTTCGCTTCGCGGCATCATCGAATCCAACGTTGAAACCATGAATAAAAACAAAGGCATTACCCGATTTTGACATCTCTGCAAGCCACGCGATGTCTCGATTGAACGCTTCGTGCGATTGTAGTTCTGTTTTTAGAATCATAATATGCTTTTGGGGCGTTTCACTAAACTCAAACCTAAGTATCGATGGTGATTCGATAACCCCAGCTTTGTGGTGAGGTGGAATACTTACATAGCAGTAGCCATAGCTGAGATTTCCAGGGTCTGAAGTAAAGGTTATTTTGTTGTCATCGGTAGTGTATTGTCGGTCCGTGGCAAAATTTACTCGAACCCCATGATAGCCTTCGCTATCGATTGCGCGTGGGTCTTGCCAGTTTTTGAGTGTTTTTGGATTGGCGGCAGGGGTAACTCGAGCAACTACGTCTATTGTGGAAAAGTCTAGTTTTGGTCGAATAACATAGGCGTCATAGGTTGGCTTTTTTGTTAGCGTACCACCGTATCCTTCGTTTTTATCTTCCCACCCATCCGTTTGGGCGCCAGAAAATTCCGCTTCGCTGTTGAAAACAATATAAGGGCTGTCCGTGGCAATTGTTGCAGGTGCGGGCGGAGGATTTGGACGCACCTCTGAGGTAGGTAGGAAAACCGCTGGCGGAGATCTCTCATATTGCAAATATTGCACTGTTGATGGTATTGCTATAACTACCAAGGCGAGTGCTATTAATACAAGCAACCAGTGGTGCTTTATTATTTTTCCAAACTTCATAGCGATCACCATGAGTTTTAGGTTTGAATCCGTAGCGTGAAGATTAGCAAGAGTGTCAAATTTCGCCACGGCTATAATTATGTATTCGTTTTAGAATGGCATTGAAGGCATTAGAGGCGGGCCGTTTTTTCTAAGTGACGCAACGTCAACTCTAGGATCGCCTCTGCCGCTTGGGGTTGTAATTGGCCTTCAACACTCATGGGCAGATACGGCCTGCCCGGTATGTCGCCCCACAGGTGCGGAAAGTCCGTTTGATAACCACCGAACTGCATCATCGCCGCATAGGGTTTGTTGCTGCCTATCAGCGCCGAACTGTCGGTAGCGTGGGTGGTGATTGAGGCGGCCAGGCCGGCGGCGCTGACTTGCAGAATCTGGCCGGGCCAGTGGCCCTGTTTGGCGCGGTGCTCGGTGGTGGTGTCGGAGAGTTCGGGCCATTGGGGGCGGCCTTCGTTTTCGAAGTTTTCTTCTGTTTGGTTGGCGAGTTCGGCGGCGATGCCGCGCATGAGGGGCGCGAGGTCCCCGATGGCCCATTCCACTTTGTTTAGGGTTTGTTGCAGGTGGTGGTGTTCTAGTTCGATGGTGAACATGGCGGGCCTGCTCGATCTTGGGTTTGAGGTGTGTCAGAGAGAATGAGTGTGGCTGAGTTTTTGGGGCCGCTGCGCAGCCCAACGGGGGCAAGCCCCCTCGCCACAGGTTATGTGTTGGCTACTACTTCCCTTTAATTTGGCGAGTTTGTCAGCTTGTGTTTTAGGGCCTCGGCTAGGCCGGTGCCGGGGCGTGGTTGAAGCCTGGATCGGTGCGGAATGTGGTGGTGTGGCCTTGGGCGTTTGTGATGCGAATGCCGGTGACCGAGGCTGGCGTATTTCCCCGGTGCGTTTGTCGGTGCCGGTCTCTACCGTTTCTACGAACATCCTTCCTTCGCTGGAGACGACTGTCAGCCCGCGACGCTTCACGGCGGCTTCACTCAAGGCGATGACGCGGCAGCGGCAGTTGAAGCCGTTGGGGGGAAAGATGGATGACCAGATGGGGTCGTCGTGGCGGAAGATCTGGCCGTGCATAGCCCGGTGACTGGGGCGTGTCTTGCCATCGAGAATGGCGATGTACATCCAGTACGGGTGGGTTTCAGCGGTGGCTTCCATACTGGCTTTGCGGCCGGCCATGTAGGCGCTTTGCAGGTTGGTTTGGTAGATGGTTTTTAGCCTTCGTGGGCTGCCGAGTTGGACGAACTCGCCGGTGCCTTGGCTGTCGACGATGACTTGTTTCCCCCACCAGCCTTGGGCTTGCAGGATGGGTTGCAGGTTGGCGGTGAATTGCTTAAGGGTTTGGCCTTGCTGCAGCGCCGTTTCCAGTGCCGCACGGATGTCGGACAGCAGGTCGAGGCGCATGGCTTTTGCCACTGTGAAAGCTTGGTCATGGGCTTGGTCCAGCATGTCCTGCCAGTGCCAGGTGATGGCGTAGCCCTTGCGTTTTAGGTAGGCGATGGCGTTGGCCGGTTCGAGGCCGAAGATGGCTTTCAGGTCGGTGGGGTTGAGGCGTTTCGCGGGGGTGGCCATGTCAGTCTTCCCGATCGGCGTGGGCGCTGAGGCGGCCCCAGGTGTCGGCCATGAACAGGAGGTTGGCGAGCGGTTGTTCGGGCGCCTGGTCTTCGTGTTGTGGCGAGGCTTCGGCTAACACTGCGTTGAGGGTTTGTTCGCTGTGTTGTTGGAGTACTTCGGCCGGCAGGCTGTCGATGGCTTGGTCGAGTGCACGTTGATCCAGTAGCGGTCGTTGGGTTGGCTCGGCGAATTCGGCTGAGTCGTTGGTGGCTGGCGCGTCTTGCAGGTCGCCGTCTTGCAGGTTGTAGGTGCGCTGCCAATAGGCGTTGGTGAATTTGACGCCGGAGTCAGTCAGGGCTTTGTCACGCTGGGCGAGGCTTTTGTCGATTTCTTCTTGTTGCCACAGGGCGTACAGCGGTGCGACGACGTCGGTGCCGAAGTTGATGTCGACGACTTGACGGATGCAGGCGTTTAGCGCAGTGGCGACGATGGCGGCGTCGCCGTCGCGGATGTCTTTGGTGACTTCGGCGCCGGCCGTGGCGCTGGCGTGGTTGCTGTCTTTTTCGGTGGTCTGGTTTTGCCCGAGCATGGCGACGTTGATT
>Ga0163161_10001859_pt1 | contig 15413 bp, 17 predicted proteins | sample S45metaG_FD_129847 | JGI IMG/M metagenome (GOLD analysis project Ga0163161, IMG submission 129847) | Switchgrass rhizosphere microbial communities from Kellogg Biological Station, Michigan, USA - S4-5 metaG | ecosystem: Host-associated > Plants > Roots > Rhizosphere > Soil | place: USA... | reverse complement strand
GCCGGAACGATCTCCGTGTTGAGGTAGCGGAACGCGAGGCAGCTCTCGAACCACGTGTTGCGGCCGATCGTCAGCAGATCCTGCGAGCCGCTGACGAAAGTGCCGCTCGGGATGGTCGCGGTCGCGTCGCCGATGCCCGAAGAGGTCCACGCGATCCGGCTGAACGGGATCGTGTCGCCGTTGGTGCTCGTGAGGACGGCCGGCACGGTGACTGACAGGATGGCCTGGTTGCCCCCTGCACCCTGTCCAGGCCGGCGGAAGAAGCCGCCCACGTACACCTGCTCCGTGGTCGAGGGCGAGGTGCAGAAGGCAGCACCCGCCCACGGACTCGCGGTGACGGGACTGTCGGTCGTCATGGGCTGCGGTGTACCGGTGCCCAGCTGCGCCACCGGAACCGTGACCGATGCGCTGTTGACCGTGGGGTTGTCGCCGGGCGTGCCGCCGTTGCTGAAATTGCCGCCCGACATGGAGCCCACGCCCACCTGCAGGTAAAGCGCGCGCTGTCCGGGCGAGATGCCGACGGTGAAGCCGTGCGCCTTTGGCAGGCAGGCGCCGCACACCAGGGCGAATCCGATCAGGACGCTTTTGGCATGGGACAACGGGATGGGCGAGGATTTCATGCCGCGTTCCTGGCGCTGCGCGAAGGCGGGACTGGCCTTGCCTTCACGCAATCGCATGGGGGTAGCCGCTTGTCGGATGGACGTGCGGGCGCTCAGGGGGCGGTGGCGGTGTAGGTGACGCGGCCGTTGTTCGCAACCGTGTCGCCGTAGGTGCCAGCCGGCATCACCGTCGTGTTGGCGTACGCGAAGGTCCAGCTGCCTTCGCGGCGAACGAGACCGCCCGATGCGGGCAGCGTGATGGCCACGGCCGACGAGCCGCCCGTCGTGCCGTTATTGAATGCGGGGTGGGCAATGGCCGTGGTGGAGTAGCCGGGCGTGGCGGTCGTGAGCGCGGCGGCCGTCACGGTGATGTCGGTCCATGGCACGGTCGGGTCGCCACTGACGCCGTTGCTGAGCTGACCCGTGGTCGCGTTGGACAGGCTGACGTCGCCGCTATTGCCGAGCACGCGAACCGTCACCGCGCTGGCGGAGATGTCGCCGCCGGTGGCTGCCACCGCGGTGCCGCCGCCGATGCCGTTGGCGGGCACGGTGAACGTGAGCTTATCCACGGTGGTGTTGCTCGCCATGCTGGTGCCGGTGCCGACCTGCAGGAACAGCACCTTCGGAACGACGATCTTGAAGTCGAGCTTGGCGTTGGCGGGGGGCGTGGTCGAGCCGGAGCCCGTCACGAAATTGGACTCGGCCTGGCTGGCGAAGGGGGCCAGGGCGGCAGCTGCGGCGGCGATCAGAAGAAATTTTTTCATGACAATGAATGCTTTGGGCCTAGTTTTTGACGTTCGGGAGCCCGGAGTGTAACTAAAGGATGACATTTGTGTGAGTTATTAAGTTCTCATTTTTAAATGTAATCTGGCTAAAGGTGAACTTCGGTAATAAGTCACAGATCCTGGGTGCCTGCAGGTGTCGTTCCCTTGCAACATGGTCGCTTTCTGAGCGCATTGGCAGGTCTTCGTCAACCCTCTGCGTTCGCGCCGGACCCGGCGGAACGGGGGCTTACCATCCATCGATGCCCCTTTCGCAGTTCTCCCCAGGCCGCTTCCGCGCGCACGGCTTCCGATGAGGCTTCCCGGCCCCGTCGCGAAGCTGCTCTGGCGCGTGCTGGCGCTGGTGCTCGTCGGGCTCGGGTTGCTCGGCGCCTTTCTGCCGCTGCTGCCGACGGTGCCTTTTCTTCTGGCGGCCGCCTGGGCGGCAGGGCACGGCTGGCCTGCGCTGGAGCGCTGGCTGCTCGAACATCCCCGCTATGGCGGCTACGTCCGGCGGTGGCGCGAAGCGGGCGCGGTGCCGCGCCGCGCGAAGTGGACCGCGAGCGGGATGATGCTGTTGAGCACGGTGGTGCTGCTCGCCACGGGCGCGCCGGTGGCGGTCAAGATCGGCGCGCCGGTCTTCATGGCGGCCGTGGCGGTCTGGCTGTGGCGCCGGCCCGAACAGTGACCGGCTGATTCCTCAGACGACTTCCGCGGGGCCCGTGAGCACGCGCTGGTATTTGCCCATGGCCTCGGGTTCGATCCCGAGCCAGTGCGCCACCTCGTCGAGCTTGGCGCCCCGGCGCAACTGGCGCAGCGCGAAGGTGTGGCGCAGCAGGAACGAGCCGCCGCCCGCGGCCTCGATGCCCGCCTCTTCGAGCACCTGCTTGGCGGCCACGTACTGCGCCTCCTTGCTCCAGGGTTTGCGGGTGCGCGTGGCCGGAAACAAAAAATCGCCCGCGATCAGCGCCTCGGCCCGCACTGCGAGCCAATGCTGGAGCAGCTCTCCGGCCCAGGGTGCGACCGGCGCTTCGCGCGCCGGGGAGTTGCCGTTGCCCGGGACTGCGAGCTTCCATCGGCGTTGCCTGCGGCCGACGATCTGCGAAGTCGGCGCGTCGAGCCGCAGCACGCGCACGTCGCCTGGCGCGAGCCCCGCGCCCAGCTGCAGGGCGACGGCCACGCGGTTGCGCAGTGCCTGCCAGCTCAGCGCTGCCTGGCCATGCCTGGCCATGCCGCGCACCGGGACGCGGCCGTGCGTTGGAGAGAAACGTAATGAGATGCCTGGCCTCCGACACCGAGAGAAATTCCGGCAGGGGGTCCGCGCGCGTGGAATCCGCATAGCGCACCTCGGGCTGTGTCGCAATCCATTCCGAAGCGGCGGTGTTGGGTGCCACGCCTCGGCCTCGGCATATTGGCGCATCACGACTTGATGTCTCCGGCTTCCTTCGCGAAACCGGAAAGAAGCAGGAAGCTCGATAAAGTCAAGGGCTTGTTTTTACATCCGAATCGCGACGCCCCGATTCTGGCGTCGGGAAAGCGGGTTCGGCCTTTATTACATCCGAATCCGGACGATAGTCAGATTGTCAATCAAATCAACGGGTTCCTTATACATAGCGACCACGTCATCGCCGCCTTGTGCAGCTTGGACGAACCCTGACCGGTTGCCCCTCGAGAGCAATGAACTCGAGTGGCCCAGCTCTCAGTGCACAAGGGTCGATAGGACTTCGGGTAGCCGGCGCGGCCAATGAGAGGCGCTGCTTCTTGCTGACAAGCCCAGTTTGTGGGTTGGGCAGTGGACCTTGCTGTTGACTAAATTCGATGCTAGATTTAGACCTAGACGTACTCTAAGGCCGCCATGCCATTCAATTCCAACATCAAGTCCATCTCTTACCTGAAAAGCCACGCCGCTCAGATTTCGGAAGACTTGGAGATGAACGGCGCGCCTTTCTTCATCACTCAGAATGGCGAGGCCAGCATGGTGATTGAGAGCGTCAAACAGTTTCAGGAGAAAGAATCACTGATCGCCGCTTTGAAAATCGTGGCCTTGGGTGAGAAAGAGCGCAAACAGGGCAAAGGTATTCCCATTGCCGAGTCCCGCGCGCAACTGGCCGCAGCTCGCCAGCGCCGCAAGTAAGCAATGGCCATCTTCATCCTTCCGGATGCCCAGGAGGACTTGCTCTCGCTTCAGGAGTACACGCTCGACGAGTGGAGCGAATCCGACTGGCTCAAGGCTGAGGACGAGATTTTCGAGAAACTGGCCTTGGTTGAGAAAGGTTTTCTGACAGGGGCGTCTGTCCAGGAACTTGCTTCCGTTGGCATCCATGAATATCGGAACGTCTTTACCTCGCACCACAAGTTGGTCTACCGGCGTGTCGGCGAAGACACTTTCGTTTATATCGTTGCGGGCCATCGGCAAGATTACCCGACGCTCTTGATGAAGCGCCTTTTGAGAAGTTGATCTGATCGGATTCGTCCTGCCTACAGCTCCAGCGACATCCCCGATCTGACTGCTGGCATCACCGCGCTCGGCGACTTCCTGGAGTTCGAGGGCTTGCAGGCAGGGGTGGGTTTACGGATGCGTGGTCACCGCGCGTCGCCTTGCGCCGCGAGCCCTGCGATGAACCGTCGGCTGAAGGCAAGTCGCGTCACGCGCCCAGCGTTCTGTATGCGACGTGGAGACCTTTCCCGGCCAGGCAAGGCTTGCCGTCCGAATTCGAAGACGCCGCTGCCGCGCATAAAGGCAATGGCGCCCTGAGCAGGGTCCGGCCAGCAATCGTGCAGGCATTGCACGATGTACGCGTCGGCGTTCAAGACGAAGGGGAGGGGAGGGCTCGGGCGGTGCGAGGTGCTCCTGGAGGACATCGGTCGCCCGGGCGCTCGCCATGAGCGCGCGCCTTGTCGGCGTAACGCGCCCATTCCAGCAGTTCGAGCAGATGGCGGTCAACCTGCGCGTGTAGCTGCGCTCCAGGTAAGCGTCGGCGTCGGCGCAACTCCGGGGGTTCCAGAGGGTCGAACCGCTCCATGGAGTGGTGCGCCAGTTGGTTGCGAAGTGCCACGAGGTCTTCCAGGCCGTTCACTGTCTCGGCAAAGGCTTCGGGCTCGAGCTGCATCCTGCTCAAAGCGGAAGTTGGCGATTCCCCAAAGCGGTCGTTCAGTGCTGCCCGTCAGCGGCTTCTCGCAGTATTCGAACTCAGAACGTCGTGATCTCGTTCGCGGGTTGGCTGCGTGTCGCGGCCCTAACAAAGCGCTCCGCACGTCGGGAGCGATCCCTACGAAGACGCGGGCGCTCGGATGCCCCCAACGACAAAGTCAACAAGCGCGATTGCTGTGGCCTGCGCATCCATTGTTCCAGCCTTCGTGCCCGAGAGGCGGTGGAGGCGATTGGGGCGCCCCCTGTCAGTCAGAAAGAGCACCACGGTGCTGACCATCAGCATGTAACGCAGGTACATCAAGCTCAATGGAATCTCCGGCGCCGCATCGTGGAGTGCCGCCACGAATTTCTTGGCCATCGGATCGAAGTGCTTCTTGATGACCCGTTCCGTCATCGGCGAGGGCGAAAGGCGATGCTTCAGGATCAACTGCGCGAGCAATTGACCTTCAGTTGCTGCTCCATCCCCGACGTACGGCGCTACAAAAGCCTTGACGATCGCCGTCACTTGGGGTCGCGTGCCCGTGCCAGCTGCCGCTGTGATCTCTTTCAGGGCCAGGGTGCGGCCTTTGTTGACGCGTGCTGACAGCTCATCGAAAAGGACCTCGGCCAGCGCTTCGCTGCTTCCGAAGTGGTAATGGATTGCCGCGACGTTGACACCCGCATGGCTGGTCAGCGTTCGCACGGGCACCCCGTCTAAGCCTTTTTCGGCATACAGGGCCAAGGCGGAATCAAGGATCTTCTGCCGGGTGAGGCGGTCGGATGAGGGGGGTGTTCGTCCTGGCATGTCCGCGAGGTAAAGGAATTGGGTCAATACGTGCCACGGCAGCGTGGCTCGCGATGGTCATGAGTCATTCTGCATCATCCAGTCAATCACTTGTTTCAATCAGGCGGGCAAGCCAATGAAACTGTACAAACAAGTGATTGAAACGTGTGTTTTATGTGCTTAGAATGCGCACGTTACCGGCGTCCGGCGTAGTCAGCGCCGACCGGTGCCATAGGAGACAAGTCCATGTTGAATCGAAGAGAGGCGCTCGCAGGCGTTGCCGTCACGCTCGCCGCCCCCATGTCGAGAGCGGCGGAGACCGAACTGCCCGAGATGATGAGGATCGTGATGCCGTTCCCTGCAGGGGGAGCCCTCGACGGGATGACACGCATCTTTGCGGACACCTACCAAAAGGTGACAGGTCGGCAATGCATCGTCGACAACAAGCCGGGTGCAGCCACCACCATCGGTGCCTCAGAGGTGTCGCGTGCGAAGCCCGATGGTTCCGTGGTGCTCTGGACCACCGGAGGGCACCTGACAAACGGGGTGCTGATGAAGAAGCTGCCCTATCACCCGATCGATGGCTTCACGCCCTTGTCGATGGTGTATTCGACGTACGGCTTTGCGCTGCTGCACAGGGCGAACGGACCCTTCAACACGCTCGCCGAGTTTGTTACGGCAGCCAAGAAGCAACCGGGCAAGTTGAGCTACGCGTCAGCGGGGAACGGAAACACTACGCATGTGGTCGGCGCCCTGTTCGCCAAACAGGCCGGGATCGAACTGATCCACGTTCCCTACAAAGGAACGCCGCTCACGGATCTGATCAGCGGCGTCGTGGATGTCTCGTTCATCGCGCCATCGTCGGTGATGCAGTACATCGAGGCCAAGAAGATCAAGGCGCTCGCGATCACCGGGGCACAGCGCGCAGAGACGTTGCCGACCGTGCCTACGTTCGCCGAGCTGGGAATGCCCGACATCGACATTCCCGCGTGGATCGGCATGCTCGCGCCGCCGAAGATGCAACCCCAGGTCCTGGCTGCACTCTACGAAGGCGTTGCGAAGACGCTGGCTGACCCTGGATTCAGGGAAAAGATGGTCACGTTCGGCAACAAGGTTTCGGGCATGCCGCCTGATCGGTTCAAGGCCTATCTCGAGAAGGAGTTCGCTCGCTATCAGCGCATCCTTCCTCCACTCGGCATTGAAATGGATTCGTGATGTTCAAGAAAATTGTCGACCTGTCCATCTTTCTCGAGAACGATGTGATCTCGGATCCACCGGCGTTTGCGCCGAAGATCCACTACATGAACCATACGGAGAGCTTCAGCCGACTGGCGCATTTCTTCCCCGGGCTCAAGGCAGCAGACCTGCCCGACGGCGAGGCATGGGCGGTGGAAAAAGTGGAGCTCAGCACCCACAACGGCACGCACCTTGATGCACCATGGCACTTTGCCTCCACGATGAACTATGGCGAGCCGGCGATCACCATCGACGAAGTGCCTCTCGAATGGTGCCTGCAACCAGGGGTGAAGCTCGACCTCCGTCATTTCGAGGACGGCTACGTCGTGCAAGCAGAAGACGTCGAGGCAGAGTTGAAGCGCATCGGCCACACGCTGAAGCCGCTGGAGATCGTGGTCATCAACACCCGCGCGGGAAGCCGCTACGGCAAGCCCGATTTCGTGCAGTCAGGGTGCGGCATGGGTTACGGCGCGACGATGTATCTGCTCGAGCGTGGCGTCCGCGTGACGGGTACAGACGCCTGGAGTTGGGACGCACCTTTCGTGTACACCGCCGAGCGCTACAAGCAAGACAAAGACCCGGCAGTGATCTGGGAGGGTCACAAGGCCGGCCGCGACATCGGCTACTGCCACCTTGAAAAATTGCACAACCTGGAAGTGCTGCCTGCAGACGGGTTTTTCCTGTCCTGCTTTCCAGCCAAGATCCGCGGCGGCTCGGCCGGCTGGACGCGCGCGGTAGCGTTGTTCCAGTGACATCGATCGGAAGACCCATGATCTTTGAAAAGAATGTTCCGATCCGCCTGCGCGACGGCGCGGTCCTGAAAGCGAACGTTTTCCGCCCGGACGGAGACGGACCTGTGCCAGTCCTCATGACCCATGGTCCCTACGGCAAAGACGCGCATTTCGAGGATGCGTTCAAACCGCAGTGGGACGAACTGAAACGCCTCTACCCTGGCATCGATACGGAAGGCAGTTCTGGAAAGTACCTGCGCTGGGAGGTGGCCGATCCAGAGCGCTGGATTCCTTGGAACTATGCGATCGTCGTGGTCGACAGCCGAGGCGCAGGCGAGTCACCCGGCAAGCTGTGGGTGTGGTCGCCGCAGGAAGTGGACGACTACGCAGACTGCATCGAATGGGCGGGAACGCAGGGATGGTCCAGTGGCAAGGTAGGCCTCCTGGGCATCTCGTACTACGCGATGAATCAGTGGCAGGTTGCCGCGCGCCGGCCTGCCCATTTGGCGGCCATCTGTCCGTGGGAAGGGGCCAGCGACATGTACCGCGATGCCAGTCACCACGGCGGGATCTTCGGCAATTTCTTCTTCGAACTCTGGTTCCCCAAGCAGATCCTCTCGGTTCAGCACGGCAAGGCCGACAGTCCCTACATCGACCGGGAAACGGGTACGACGAGCACCGGCGAGGCGCTGGACGCTGACGCTCTGCGCGCGAACCGGGTGGATGTCATCGAGGAGTTCCGGTCGCACCCGCTGATGGACGACTGGTATGCCGCAAGGTCTCCGAAGCTCGCGGACATCGAGGTGCCGGTTCTGTCCGCAGGAAACTGGGGCGGCATGGGACTGCACCTTCGCGGCAACGTGCAGGGCTTCCTGGGTGCGGGTTCGCGGCAGAAGTGGCTGCAGATGCACGGCGGCACGCACTGGGAATCCTTCTATCTGCCCGATTACGTGCAGATGCAGAAGCGCTTCTTCGACAGATTCCTGAAGCACGAGCCCAACGGATGGGACGAACAACCCCCTGTCATGCTGGAGGTGCGCCATCCGGACAGGTTCGAGCAGCGCTTCGAACACGAATGGCCGATCGCGCGGACACACTGGACCAAGCTCTACCTCGATGCGCTGGGCAGCGAGTTGGCACCCGACCCCTTCAGTTCAATCGCCAATGCCATGTACCGTGCGCCGGGGCGCGGCGTCGAGTTCCGGAGCGCGCCCATGGCTGTTCCGACCGAGTTCACCGGGCCGCTGTCCTTGGTGTTGTGGATTCGCTCAAGCACCGAAGACATGGATCTCTTTGTCACTGTCCGGGCCTATGACCCCGAAGGCAGCGAAGTGCTCTTCCGAGGCGCGACGGATCCACAGGTGCCGGTCGCGCAAGGGTGGCTGCGCGCTTCGCACCGCAAGACCGACCCCGCGCGGTCAAGGCCGGGGCAGCCGTTTCACCTGCACGCCGAGATCGAGCCGTTAAGGCCAGGCGAAGACTATCGGGTGGAGGTAGAGATCTGGCCTACGTCCATCGTGCTTCCACGTGGGTATCGGCTTGCAGTGCGGATCGACGCTCAGGACTTCGAGCGGGAGGGCGCGGCAGGGCCGCGCAAGGGATCAGGGCCGTTCCTGCATACCGACCCGCTGGACCGCAAGCCTGATCTGTTCTGCGGCGAGAACACCATCCTGACGGGTGGTCGCTATGACTCGCACCTGATGCTGCCGTTGATTCCCTCCCGCGACAACTGAAGCGATTTCCCCAGGCACTCCTCTTGCCGAGACGGCCTGGGCATCAGCTCGCGAGCAGAACAGCACTTTCGACCGCGAAGGATCCACCTTGACCGCCCCGTTTGATACGAACTCGCCCGACCTCGTCAGTTGGGTCGAGAGCGCCAATGCACCCGAGACCCCGTTCCCGATCCAGAACCTGCCCTATGGCAGGTTCAGGCGGGATGCACCCGATCCGTGGTCGATCGGCGTGGCCATTGGAGACCAAGTCCTGGACGTGCAGGGCGCCGGACTCTTTCACAGTTCGGACATGGTTCAATGGCTGACGCTGAGCCGTGCACAGCGGCAAGCCCAGCGCGAAGCGATCTCGATGGCCCTGCAGCATGGCACCGAAAACCGTGCGCGCATCGCGCCGTATCTGCTTCCGATGAGCAAGGTCGAAATGGGCCTGCCTTGTGATGTCCGCAATTACAGCGACTTCTTCATCGGCATCCATCACGCGTACAACACGGGACGCCTCTATCGACCCGATGCGCCGTTGCTGCCGAACTACCGCTGGGTGCCGATCGGGTATCACGGACGTGCGTCATCCATACAAGTCAGCGGGCACGAATTCGCGCGCCCAAAGGGTCAGGTCAATCCTGCAGGGGCCGCGGCACCGACGCTGCAGCCCAGCGATCGGTTGGATTTCGAGCTGGAGATGGGCATCGTGATCGGCCGGGGGAACGCGCAAGGCGATGCGATCCCGATCGACGAAGCCGAGGGGCACATTGCGGGTTTGACGCTCCTGAACGACTGGAGCGCACGTGATCTCCAGGCTTGGGAAGCGCAGCCACTGGGGCCGTTTCTGGCGAAGAGTTTCGCAACGACGCTGTCGCCTTGGATCGTGACGCTGGAAGCCTTGGCGCCATTTCGCAAGCCCTTCGTCCGACCACCCGAGGAGCCGCAGCCGTTGTCGTACCTGGAAGGCCGACGGGGCCGTGAACTCGAAGCGATCGAAGTGACGCTCGAGGTCTGGCTACAAACGCCGCAGATGCGGGCTCAGGGATTGAGCGGCGACTGCATCGTCCGAACCGGGCTCGCGCAGGCCGCGTACTGGACGGCGGCCCAACTGGTGACGCATCACACCGTCAATGGATGCAACCTGATGTCGGGCGATCTGCTCGGCACGGGGACGCTGTCCGGCGAAGGAGCAGGCCAGGCGGCGTGTTTGCTGGAAATCACAGAAGGTGGCAGGCATCCGCTGCGGCTGTCGAACGGCGAGGAACGTCTGTTCCTGAACGACGACGACACAGTCACATTGCGAGGCTACTGCGAGCGCCCGGGGCGTCGGCGCATCGGCTTCGGAGATTGCACAGCGACTGTGCGCAAGGCGAGGGCATAACTTGTCTGGAGAGTTTCTGGACGCCAACCAACGAGCCTTACCAGATGTCCATTCTTGGAACTGCGTGCCGAGCCTCGAGTCGCCGCTTGTTGTGGAACGCAGGCACTGCTTTTGGGTTGCGCTTGCAGCTTGCGGGCTTGGGACATCCTCCCGGGGTGCGGATAGGCCTACCACGCAATTGCGGGCGGGGCGAGGTGCGTCAATGACCAGGACCACGCTACCTGGGCGCTATTCCTACAGCGGCAATCCCGTTTAGCCCACGCTATGGCATCGCCGCGAGCATTGAAGCTTGGCAGTCTTGCAAAAATGACGAAAGGAGCAGGCATGCCCAAGCGAGCACAAGATCCTGCTGATAAGGCGGGCCGCCTCGACCCCATCGGCCCTCACGGCCCCGATTCGCCGTCGCACGGCCGAGTGAGCGGCGGTGACGCCGGAGCGGAAGCCGAGGTCAATTTCGATGACGACGAGATCTACTCAGGCACTGGCAAAAACAGCCGGCGCGGCGGGACTTCACAAAGCGCGGGTGCTGACAGCGGCGAACTCGGCCCGCCATCGGAGCAGTTGTCAGACAGCAACCACCCGCGCGAGAAGAACGCGAAGGGAACACGTTGAGATTGAAGCGGCGGCTGAACGCCGGAAAGGCGCTTGTCGATGCATCAACGTTCTTCTGAGTCTCAAAGCCGAGTTTCAAAGCCGAGTTTCAGAGCCGATTTGGTTCAAGCATCTTTGTCCAGCATGCAGTCTATGAAGGCGCGCAGCGCGGTCGGGACGTGGCGCCGGCTGGGGTGATACAGGAACAGCCCCGGCCGTGCGATCGACCAGTCGGCAAGAACCTCCACCAGGCGCTGCTGGGCGAGCAGCACATCGACTCGTTCGCGATCGAAGGCATAGACGATCCCCAGTCCTTGCAGTGCAGCAGCGACACCCATGTCCGAGTGATTGGTGACCAACGGTCCGTCCACCGCCACTTCGGTACGCTTGCCCTTCTTTTCGAACTCCCAGCGGTAGGCACTTCCGTCGCTCTGGAGTCGCCAGTTGATGCAAGCGTGGCCGTGCAGATCGGACGGTGACCGCGGGGTGCCGCGACGCTCCAGATAGTCCGGGGATGCCACGGCGACCATCTTCACGTCCGGCGTCAAGCGCACGGCGATCATGTCCTTCTCCAGCTTGCCTGCGACGCGGATGCCGGCGTCGAATCGACCCGCGACGATGTCGCTCAATCCGTTATCGACCACGATGTCGAGTGCGACCTCCGGGTGCGCCCGGTGAAACCGACCCAGGCGGGGGCCGATCACCGCCCATGCGGCCATTCCGAGGGTGTTGATGCGCAGCGTGCCGCGCGTATGACCTGCCATGGCGCTCGCTTCGTTCACGGCATCGGCCATGCCCTGAAAAAGCGGCGCGATGCGCCCGTACAACTGCGCCCCGGTCGCAGTGGTGGCAACGCTGCGGGTCGTGCGGTTCAGCAAACGCGTACCGAGCCGCGTTTCCAGCTGGCGGATGGTCTGGCTCAGCGCGGAAGCAGACAGTCCCAAATGCTCAGCGGCGCGGGCAAAGCTCGCGCGTTCCACCACCGCGGCAAAGGCCTTGAGCTCGGCAAATTCCGCTCCGCGCATTGTGTATCGTCCTCTACATAGCTCGTGAAGATTCTAGAAGATTCACTAATTGGTGTGCGACGCGCATCCTTGCGCCTTCCCTTCACTTCCAAGACGTCGTCACCATGAGCACCCCGACCCTTCCCGATCCCATCTCCGCCTACTTTGTGGCCGACGCGCAGAGCGCCGAGGCGCTGGCCCAATGCTTCATTCCGCAAGCCAGCGTGAAGGATGAAGGCCACACCCACACCGGCCGCCGCGCGATTCAACGGAAGGCCGCGGCAGCGGCCCGGTACCGGTACACGGTCGCGCCGCTTGCGCTGCGTCAGGAGGAGGGAGTCCAAGTCGTTCGGGCTCACGTGGCTGGCGATTTCCCTGGCAGTCCGGTGGACCTTCAGTATCGCTTTCGCCTCGAACGTGGCCTGATCGCGTCGCTGGAGATCACGGCATGAGCTTCGATCTTCAACTCCAAGGGCAGCGAGCGCTGGTCACCGGCGGTACCAAGGGTGTCGGCGCGGCTGTCGTTCAAGGCCTGCGCGATGCCGGCGTGCAGGTGATGGCCACGGCGCGCTCCGTCCCCGCGCGGTCGATCGAGGACGTGATCCATGTTGCTGCCGATCTTTCGACGGCCGAAGGCGCCGCCAAGGTCGCGCAGTCGGTGCTCGACCATTGGGGCGGCATCGACATCCTGGTTAACGTGCTCGGCGGCTCCAGTGCACCAGGCGGCGGCTTTGCAGCCCTTGATGATGTGCGCTGGTTCGCCGAACTGAACCAGAACCTCATGCCCGCCGTTCGACTCGATCGCGCATTGCTGCCCGCCATGCTCGCGCAGGGTTCAGGCGTCATCGTCCACGTCAGCTCGATCCAGCGCCTGCTCCCATTGCCGGAATCCACGACCGCCTATGCGGCGGCCAAGGCGGCGTTGTCTACTTACAGCAAGGCGTTGTCGAAAGAGGTGACACCCAAGGGCGTTCGCGTGTTGCGCGTATCGCCGGGATGGGTCGAGACCGAAGCGTCGGTGGCGCTGGCCGAGCGGCTTGCCGACCAGGCCGGCACCGACTACGAAGGCGGCAAGCGGATCATCATGCAATCGCTCGGCGGCATTCCGCTCGGCCGGCCGGCCAGGCCGCAAGAAGTCGCCGACCTGATCACGTTCCTTGTGTCACCCAGGGCGAGCTCGATCTCGGGTTCGGAGCACTTGATCGACGGGGGAACCGTCCCGACGGTCTAGGCGCGCCGGTCCATCGGCAACTGCATCTCGAACATGAAGCTGGCCAGCGGCCCGCGTCGTGGTGGCGATGCTTGGCGCCGTTGCGGCAGCGTGACCCTGGTGGTGCTTCGGTGGGATCGGGGGAGGGCATGGCAGTCGATTATCCGCGTGGAGATGGTTTCGTCGATTGAGATGCAGCGGGCGATCGGACCGGGGCACTGCATTGGATGGTATTGCGGGGCGTCCACCGGCTGCACGCCGGTGGCGGGCTGCTCCAGGTTCGCGCCGTGGCGCTCATCCCCTGCGGGGACTGGCTGCGCCAGCCTTGCGTATCCCTGACGCGGGCGCGGGGCCGGGCTCCTTCAGTGTCCTGCTGAAGATGGGGAGGGCTTGCCTGTGTGCCCTCACGTTACCCCACCGGTCTCGCGTTCAAGGCCCTGCGCGCGCTGTGCGTGCTCGGCGCGTGCCGCGCGCCTGCGGCGGCCTGGAGCGCTGCGCTGCGGCGGGGTGCCTTGGGGTCACGCAGGCAATCCCGCCTGTGTCGTCCACAGGAGTTCACCATGACCGCATCTCTTGATTTCACCGCCCAGCAACGGCGCCATCGCCAATGCGCTGCTGCGGCCGAAGATGCCCTATGCCGAAAGCGACCTCGTGCCGGTCGTGGGCACCAGCACCGCGCCGTCGGTGCTGGTCACCAACGCCGGCGTGCCGGTGACAAACCTCAAGGAATTGCAAGCGTGGGCGCGCGCGAAGGGGCGCTTGAACTTCGGCACGGCGGGCAGCGGCAGCACCGGGCACTTCGTCGCCGAGATGGTCGAGTCGGCGCTTGGCGTGCCGGTGACGCTGGTGCACTACAAGAGCGGCTCGCAGACGGTCAATGCCATCGTGGGCGGAGAGGTCGACCTGGCCTCCGAGGCGCCCATCGGCGTGGGCGCCTTCGTGCAATCGGGCAAGCTGCGCGCACTGGCGCTCGCAGCGCTTGAACGCACCGGGCCGATGAAGCAGGTGCCTACCACGGTGGAGCAGGGTTTTCCGACGATCCTGATGCAGCATTGGGGCGGCATATTCGCCCCCAAGGGAACGCCGGTCGCGATCCTCGACCGCATCGCCGAGGTCACCATCGCCTCTTACAAGGAAGATGCCGACCTCATCTCGCAGACCGAGCGCGGCGGCGCACAGCCTATGCTGCTGGCGCGCGCGGGTTTCGAGAAATTTCTGCGGGACGAACGGGCGCGCATGGCACAGATCGTCGCCGTGTCGCACATGACGCTGGAATGAGCCACGCCGGCATCGCTTTGGCGCGTCAGTGAGCGAGGGGTTGCGCTTCAGAAAACTAGATCGTCAATACCGGTCGCCAGCGATGTGCGGACTTCTGTTTCCGTCCCCTTCTCCAGAGTGCGCGCCGCCTCGTTTTGCCATACCTTCGACACTTGTCTCGGCGTCCTCGGCGCTGTCTCGGCAGCCTCCCGGGAGATCGGTGCCGGCACTAATTGGACAAACCTTCCAGCGATGCACCGGCGTCCAGTGCCGCCTTCAGCCACCGAGGCTTGGGTCCCATGCCGCTCCAGGAGTTGCCGGCGGCGTCCTTGTAGCGGACTTTCGCGGTTCGCTTCGCCTTCTTGCCGGCGGGAAGGGGAGTCGCCGCAATCGTCTCTCCGGAGACCGAATCCGCAGCACCGGGTGACGTCGTGCGCGAGCCGACACGGAACTCGTCGAGCGAGCGGCCCGCCGCCAGAGCGTCACGCAGCCAGTGAGGGCGCGGTCCGCGACCGGACCAGACGTTGCCGTTGCCGTCGCGAAAGGCAGCGGCGGATTTCCCTGCAGATTTGGAGGCCGTTCTGGGTCGCGCAACCTTGCCGTTCACGCTGAATCCCAATTGCTCCGCAGTGAGACCGTAATGTGCGATAGCGACCTTGATGCGGTCGATAACGCCTTTGACCTCGCTGTTGCGCAGAGCTTCTGCCTGTCGTTGAAGCTGTTCAATCTGCTTCTGGATCTGCTTGTACGTTTGTGCCATGAGTGCTTCCATCGAATGAATAGGGGATCTACATTACTCGATCACCAAATGGAAGCGGATTAAATCCATCCCCTCTCCGCCAATGCGACTGTCTGCTGGGTGTTTATCTCAAGCGGGACTCAGTCGCTAGATGTGAAGCTTCAATAGGTTGTATCCGGTGTTCATCCGGATTGGGTTTGAGAGACTGGAAGTCGCCAAACACCCAATCCACTCAGGACGCCCAACCGGATGAACACCCATAAGCATGCCCGACT
>Ga0163161_10001858_pt1 | contig 15422 bp, 17 predicted proteins | sample S45metaG_FD_129847 | JGI IMG/M metagenome (GOLD analysis project Ga0163161, IMG submission 129847) | Switchgrass rhizosphere microbial communities from Kellogg Biological Station, Michigan, USA - S4-5 metaG | ecosystem: Host-associated > Plants > Roots > Rhizosphere > Soil | place: USA... | reverse complement strand
TCCGCGACCATATCAAAAGAAATTGCCAATATGGATTGGGGTTGGTGGTACACCTGAATCGGTGATACGGGCGGCAGAGCATGGATTACCGATGGCGCTCGCTATTATTGGGGGCATACCTGCGCGGTTTACTCCTTATGTTCAACTGTATAAAAATGTCTACGCAAAAGCCGGGCATGATCCAGGTAAAATGCAACTCGGCATTAACTCGCATACTTATATTGCTGATGACTCACAAAGTGCCAGGGATGAATTTTATTCTCCCTATTCTGATGTAATGAACAGAATCGGAGCAGAACGTGGATGGCCTCCGGGGACAAGAGAACAGTTTGAAGCCTCAACCGAATTGCAGGGCGCATTGTTGGTGGGAAGCCCGCAGGAAGTGATTGATAAAATACTCTATCAGCATGAATTGTTTGGTCATACTCGTTTCCTGGCGCAAATGAGTTTGGGTGCTATGCCTCATGATAAAATTTTGCATTCAATGGAGTTGCTGGCAACTAAAGTTGTACCTGTAGTAAAAAAAAATACAACACAAAAAATTGAAGCAAACAAAGCAGGTAAATAAATTATCGGCAAATTTGTTTGCATTTAACCTGGCTGCTTATGACGAAAGGAAGAATGGAAGCTTTTAGTGATGGGGTACTCGCTATTATTATCACCATCATGGTATTGGAATTGAAAGTGCCTCACGGCAATTCACTGGAAGCATTGAAACCTGTACTGCCCGCATTTCTTAGTTATGTGTTAAGCTTTATTTATATTGGGATATACTGGAACAATCATCACCATATGCTTCATGCGGCTCATAAAATAAATGGATCTGTGCTCTGGGCAAATACTCATTTGTTATTCTGGCTTTCATTGATCCCTTTTGTGACCGACTGGATGGGAGAAAATAGTTTTACAACCATTCCCGTTGCTTTATATGGTGTCGTGCTTTTCATGGCAGGGGTTGCTTATTATTTGTTGGCTCATTGTCTCACAGGTCTTCACGGGAAAGATTCTGAATTCACGCAGGCTCTTGGGTCCGATAGAAAAGGGAAAGTTTCCATTATTATTTACGTTATAGGCATCGCCCTTTGTTTTTTACATCCTTTACTTAGTCTCTCCCTCTATTTTTTAGTGGCTGTGATGTGGTTTATTCCTGACAAAAGGTTTGAAAAAAAGATTGAGTGACGATACTTTGATCTTTCACATTGTCAGGCCTATACCAATCTTTCTTCCGCCTAGTCTTTCTCTCGACAGTCACTGGCACAGTTTTTAATTGACTGTAGTTAAAACTTATATCATGGATAAGATGGAATTAAAAGGTAGCTGGAATGAATGGAAAGGAAAATTAAAACAGCAGTATGCCAACTTAACGGATGATGATCTTAAGTATGAGGAAGGCAAGGATGATGAATGGTGGGGCAGGATTCAGAAAAAAACAGGCAAAGCAAAGGATGAACTCGTAAGGTGGCTAAAAGGACTTGGATAATTTTGTTCGGCTTATGCCTTCATCGGTTATTGCTGGAATAAAGGATGATAAACTCTATCATACCTTACGGATCGTTTACGTTTCCGGCATGATGTACGATTACAAAAATGTTCCGGAACAAATTTATACTCCTGCGAAAACAGCCTTTCAAAGGGAACATTTCTTAAAAAATATCAAGGGCAAATATGAATTCGAAAAAGTTGAAAAGTAGCCGGATCTTTTACCTGTTATACAACCTTGGAGAAGTATTAATGTTTTTTCTGTATCGCTGAAGAAACCACATTATTGTAAAGCTTGGAATAAAATCAGTTCCTGGTAATATTTCTTCAACGAAATTACCTATGCCCCCTAATGCACCCTTCCACCCACCAAAACTTAAAAAGAAGATGATAGCGGAAAGAGGAGCCCAGAAAATGTCGGAGATCTCCCCTAGGGCAGGAACTGCGTAACTGGCATAGCCGATCAGGTCCATGATGATGCAAAACATTAGTGAAGGCTGGCGTCCGAACATTTTTGTGATTTTAAGTATGCACTCAAATATATTGCCGGATTGCTGGTTCTTTTTACTCGATTTTTATCAAGATTTTTCTTAGGAACTTTTGAATTGTGTATCAGGAAAACCCCGGATTAAACGGGTGACCATCGGGTCCGAAGGGTTAGGAATGCGATCCCGTTGCTCCTGGAATAAAGTCAGGCGTAATTGCTTCTGCACACCCTGTGCAGTGGAGTCGCTATTTGTGAGTCGACCCCCAGGCATTAACATGCTGGGCATTGAACTGGAACAACGTTCTTGATATGCAGACGACCATGGTACTGAGATGAGAAAGCGAGAACCGTACGAAAGAAAAAGCTTCAAGAACTGGCCAATGCAAAACCGGCCGCGGTTTCTAACTGACACAACTTATTTAAACTCGTGCAGTTATAGCTTGCAGTAATCACTACGCCAGTTTTTTATTCACCCGGTCGACGAACCAACCAATCGTTTGCAAATCGAAAAGCAGATGTTGAATGCATGCTGCAATAAAATTTTCGGCGACAATTAAATTAAACGCTACATTTATAGTCCTCCCTGTCCCTGCATTATTAATCATTATTAAAATCAAAAATCAATGAAACAATCAAAATTTCTTCTCATGCTGTTTGGAGCTTCCATGACGTTCTTTTTAACCTCCTGCGGTGGAGGTGAAGAGAAAAAAAGTTCTGACACTACAACTGACACCACTAACACCACTGCGACTACTACCGAGGTTACACCTGTTAACACGATCATTACTACACCACAAAATATGGTCATAGTAAGACATAAAGTAGCCAATTTTGCAAAATGGATAATGTCCTATGACGAGCATGATTCCATGCGGTTAGCTAATGGTGTGCATAGCTATGTTATCTCCCGGGGAGTGGACGATTCGAATATGGTATTTGTAGCCACAAAACTTGACGATCTTGCCAAGGGAAAAGCATTTGTTAAAGATCCAAGCCTGAAAAAAGCCATGCAAAAAGGGGGCGTGACAGGTACGCCGGTAATCAACTTTTATACGATGGTCTTCCAGGATACGGCTGCTATTGATTCGAAATTGCGGTCGGCCACTATGTTTAAAGTGAAAGATTGGGATGCCTGGAAAAGATCCTTTGATAGCACACATGCATTGAAAACAGATAATGGCTTAATGTTGAGAGCGTATGGTTATGATCCCAATGATAACCACAACGTGATCTTGGTAGCAGCAGTGGTAGATACTGCTAAGGCGCATGCATACTGGAATTCAGATATGCTCAAACAAAGAAGGGCCGCATCAGGTGTAGTGGGAAAACCGGAAAGATTTGTGTATACCATTGTGAAGAGATATTGATCTGATCACTTCTGTAAATAAAAAAAGATGAAGGAAAACTTCATCTTTTTTTATTTATGATCTGTAGAAAATTTTCCGGGGTGCACTTCTAATTTTGTACAAATGCGATCCCGGGTGCTTTATAATTTAATGCGCTGGTAGTACCGCAGGTAACGTCTACTGTTACACCTGTTATTCCGGCCGCCATCTCACTCGCAAGAAACACGGCCACATTGGCAATGTCATTCATCACTGGCATTTTTTTCAGCATGGTATCGTCTTCAATTTTTTTGATGAAGTCAACAGCCTTCTGTCCGCCATGAGCGAGTGCATCTACGAAGGGTTGCGAATCGGGTGAGCCGCCTGAACGAATATTCACCACTCTAATGCCATATCTTCCAAGTTCTGAAGCAAGGCCCAGTGATATTTTTTCGATGACGGAACAGGCAGGCCCAAAGCCACCGGCAGTAGGGTATCCAATTCCTCCCGGTGTAGCAGTCAAGGAGAGAATAACGCCGGCGCCCTGCCTGATCATTATTCTCCCGGCAGCAGCGCCTGTTAGGAAATGACTTTCGCTTACTCTTCGTATCGGGCGGATAAAATCTTCAAAAGGAAGATCCACGAGGGGGATACCTTGTATATCTTCTGTCTTTATTAAATTCATCGATACATCAATGCTGCCTGCTTTCTTCACAATTTCATTGATGTAATCGTTCACTTCTTTTTCATTCAAAGCATCTACAAGGGCCACCTCTGCTTTGCCACCAGCGGCAATGATCTCATCCGCCAATTTCTGAACCGGGTCTATATGATGATTACTCAAAAAAACTTTAGCCCCGGCTTTGGCAAGACTTCGTGCGATAGCACCGCCTACAGAACCACCGGCAGCAAACAGAATTGCGTTTTTGTTTTGAAGCAACATAAAATATTTGTTTAATGATCGGATATTTCTAACTCTTCAAATTTAAATGGCTGTGATTTTTTTAAAGAGGGTTTGACACGCCAATTACCCGGTGGGTTTGCGGCATAGCCTATAAGCCCTCCTTAGGGAGATTTGAATAACAAAGCAGTATCACGAAAAACAAAGCTCGTGTGATGCAACCGGGTAAACTATTGAATCAATTAGTTTTTGGAGGCGAAGGATTTGCTGTTACGCCTGTTCCTGTCGTCAGTGGAGTTTTAATCAGAGCCGGGTCATCCTTAGTAAGCGATATAGCATATGCTATATGGTTTCTGTACCTCGGCTCCGCCGATGGTGTAGGAACAAATAAAACGTAAGTAGCATGAGTGGTAGCAATACTATCTTTAATCCTCTTAACTTCGTTTTGATCAAGCATAACGTTGCCAACATATGTTGTATCCTGATTTATGACTGCATTGGCAGCCCCTTTTTTAAGTTTTATCGCAGGATCGTCGCTGTAAGAGCCATTGGAGGTCGGCCAGCCACTAAGCGTTACAGTGTCAGGTTTGAGATAGGTTAATACAAAAAGAACTCTCTTGCCCATTGGGAGATTTTTAAACGAAGTAGCATCGGTGTAGAGGGCATCCAATGTCACGTCTGTAAAGCCTGATTTTGGTTGAGTTGCTTGCAAAGTACTTGTAGTTGTATCCGCCGTTGCATCTTTCTTCTCAGTCGCCTTTTCATCTGTCTTGTTGTTACACGCAATAACCAGGAAAACAATAATTGATACAAACAGAGAAAACCTGCTTGATTTGAAATGAGTGGCCATAGTTTTGGTTTTTTGGTGAGATAAATTTTAAGGAGCAGTTGTATAGAGTAGGCCCTGTATAAGAAAGATAACGACTAATTTTCTTATTGCAATATTTTTATTACTTTGATTGGAGCGTATTGAGAGGTTGCGACAACTTAAATTTCTCTAAAAGTGAAACATTATTTGCAGCTGGCGCTCGATTGGTCGGAAATATGGGCGATGATCATCCCTTTATCCATGCTGCTATTTCGCCGCCAGCAACCTGTTTCTCTAAGACCCGTTGTTATTTACCTGTGGCTGGGTTTTCTTGTAAATGTTGGCATAGACATCATCATGGCTATTAATGTTTATCTGGACCGGGCCGCGCTGAGTAATAATCCATTGTACAATATTCATTCAGTAATTCGCTTCAGTTGCTTTAGTCTTTACTTTATTCATCTTCAAAAAAAATCCTTTACGAGGTTAAAACGATGGTTGGCATTGCTGGCATTTGCATTCCTGGTGGTGAATTTTATTTTTTTTGAGAATTTTTTTAACCCGGAATCATTTAGCGGAAACCTGCTGACAGTGGAGGCGTATCTTTTATTAATTTATTGCATGTTGTACTATTTGGCTGAGTTAAAAGATGAGAATAACCTTTTTAACAGCCCCCACTTCTGGGTAGTAACCGGGCTTTCTATTTACGTGGTTGTTAACTTTTTTGTGTTTCTTTTTTATGGACCGATGTTGAATGTCGATATACATTTGGCGGTCAACATTTGGAACGTTCATAATATTGCTTTTATAATTTTTTGTTTTTTTATAGGCAAAGCTTTTTATGGTAGTGTTAGACATCAGTATTCAGTCTAGAGTTATCATTGGCATATCTGCTATGTTGGTGCTGTTTACCAGCTTCCTGGTGGTTTTTATTTACAACCAGCGGAAGAAGCTGCAATACCATAAAGAACTGCAGGCAATGCACGACGAGCGGCAAAAGCTTCTGAGTGATCAAAATGTGATGCTGGAGCAGAGAGTGATGGAAAGAACGGCCGAATTATCGGAACAAAAAGAAGTGCTGCAAAAAACCTTGCAGGAATTAAAGGCTAGCCAGTCACAATTGATCCAGAAAGAAAAAATGGCTTCACTGGGAGAGTTGACAGCAGGAGTCGCCCACGAAATACAAAACCCTTTAAATTTTGTCATCAACTTCGGTGAGGTCAATAAGGAGCTCCTGGTTGAAATGAAGGAGCGCATAGCCAGTGAAAATTTACCAACCGGATTTACCAATGACATCAAAGAACTTATCGACGACCTGGCAGACAACCAGAATAAAATACTTCATCATGGTAAAAGGGCCGACGGCATCGTCAAAAACATGTTGCAACATTCGCGTACCCAAAGCGGGATCATGGAACTGACCGATCTGAATGAACTGGCAGAAGAATACCTGAAACTGGCTTATCATGGTTTCAGGGCAAAACATAAATCCTTCCATTGCCATTTTAGGACGGGGTTTGATAAAAATGTGGGGCGAGTCAATCTTGTTCCGGAAGACATCGGACATACATTGGTGAATTTGTTCAATAATGCATTTTTTTCGATGAATGAAAAAATGAAATTGAATCCGACTAATTATGAACCGGTACTTGAAATCAGTACTGAAAAAAAAGGAGGTAAGGCATTAGTTTCGGTAAGAGATAATGGCCTGGGTATATCGCCAAAGATCATGGATAAGATCTATCAACCCTTCTTTACGACCAAACCAACAGGTGAAGCCACCGGCTTAGGCTTGTCTTTAAGCTATGACATGATCAAAGCTCACCAGGGTGAAATAAAGGCAGATTCAATGGAAGGAGAATTTGCCTCATTTACGATTGAATTGGGCTATCAATAACTGGAAAAAGGAGCAGCTTCAGTTGCCGGAACAGTTATTGCAAGAATCCTAAAAAGGATTCTATGCGGCGGGTTCCTATAAAATACCCAATACTCGTTACGGCCATTCTTTGTTTCCAGGCCACTGCCTGTTTTGGATATTCAGTACTAACACATGAAGCCATTGTTGATGCCAACTGGAACACCGTACTTCTGCCCCTCATTAAACGAAAATTCCCGGCAGCTACTGACGAAGGGTTGAAAAATGCACATGCATTTGCTTATGGTGGTTGCGTGATGCCCGATCTTGGCTATTATCCTTTCGGCAGCAAACTCTTCACTAACCTGATTCATTATGTGCGCAGCGGAGATTTCATTGAAAACCTTTTTGAAGAGGCAAATAATGCGAATGAATATGCTTTCGCATTAGGCGCACTTTGTCATTATTATGCTGATAAATACGGTCACTCAATTGGCGTAAACAGGTCAGTGCCTCTGATATATCCAGAAATGAAAACAAAATTTGGTGATACTGTAACCTATGCAGATGATAAAATCTCACACTTACGCACTGAGTTTTCTTTTGACGTACTGCAGACTGCAAGGGGCAATTATGCACCACAGGCTTACCACGATTTTATTGGGTTCCAGGTTTCAAAAGAATTGATTGAAAAAGCTTTTCTAAGAACTTATGGACTTGACGTGAACGATCTGTTTGGAAATTTTGACAGGGCTGTAGGCAGTTTCCGTTGGTCAGTCAAAGAACTGATTCCTTCGGCAACAAGGGCCGCGTGGAAAACAAAAAGAAAAGAGATCAGCGAATCAAACCCGTCCATGGCGAGACGTAGCTATGTTTATAGTATGCGCAGACAGCAATATTTTAAAGAATTTGGGAAGGACAGGGACAAGGCAAAGTTTGGAGAATCTGTTCTTGCCTTCCTGATCCATATCGCTCCAAAATGGGGACCATTAAAAATCTTAAAATTCAGAATACCAAATGAAGAGGCCGAAAAAATATTTCTTGAAAGTTTTGATGAAACAGTGTTGAATTATCGGCATGAAGTGACCGCCATGCCCCGAAACCATATTGAACTTTCTGATATTGACTGGGACACAGGTAAAAAAACCATGCAGGGTGAATATAGCCTGGCGGATAAAACCTATTCAGACTGGGTGATCAAACTAAAAGAAAAAAATTTTGAAACGACCAGCTCCTTAATGAAAAGAAATATTCTTGCTTTTTATAAAAATTATCCTGATTCCAATAAAGATGATGAACAATGGCAACAAACTTCCGCAGCCTTGGAAGAATTGAAAAACGGAAAATGATTCAACCCTCCGATCGAACATTCACACCTGTTTATCTGCATTTTGCCGATCTATTCTATCCCGGCAAAACATAATAATTAACTTGCCATCCGATAGCTATCGGATCATTTTATCTGTTCACTATTATCTTTTATCTGTGGCAAAGCATCATCCACTCGATTTGAAAGAAGGCAAATCGCCAAAAGCAAAGATCAACCGCGAAAACCTGCGCCAGGCATTGATACTTTTTAAATACCTGAAACCTTATCGTGGCAAATTTATATTGGGAATGGTATTCATTGCACTCACGGCGTTTTCTACCAGTTTGTTTCCGCTTTTCTTAGGAAAAATGATCGACGCTGCTTCACCGGGAGCAGCATTGCCCGGCATTGCTACGGGTTCAAATTTTGGTCTCAATGTGAAAAGTATTCACTGGAGTTTGAATACTGCGTTGTTATTGATCTTTTGTCAGCTTACAGTACAAACTTTCTTTTCATTTATGAGAGTATACCTGCTGACCGCAGTGGGTGAAAAGAGCCTGGCCGATATGCGCAAAGATGTTTACGGTAAACTGCTCACCATGCCCATGAGTTTTTTTACAGAAAAAAGAGTGGGTGAGTTAAGCAACCGTATTTCTTCAGATCTTTCGCAGATACAGGATGCCATCTCTTTTACACTCGCAGAATTTTTGCGCGGGGTTTTCATGCTCATGATCGGTTTGGGATTTATTTTCTGGATCAGTCCCAAACTGGCACTGGTGATGTTATCTGTTGTTCCTCTGTTGGCGATCGTTGCCGTTGTATTTGGAAAACGCATTCGTAAAATGGCACGCAAAGCGCAGGATCAATTAGCCGACAGCGGGACCATTGTACAGGAAACCTTTCATGGCATCTCCATAGTCAAAGCATTTACGAGTGAGTTTTATGAGATCACCCGGTATGTAAAAAGTTTGAGGGCCGTTGTAACGACTGCTATCACCAATGCAAGATATCGTGGCGCCTTTGTAGCCTTTATGATCTTTAGTCTGTTTGGAACACTCGCTTTTGTGATCTGGTATGGTGGTCGTATGATACAACACGGTGAACTGACCATCGGTGTGCTCGTGATGTTTGTCATCTTTTCCATGTTTGTCGGTGGAACCTTCGCCGGCTTTGCCGATATGTTTTCACAATTACAAAAAACACTGGGTGCTACACAAAGTGTAAGAGAGATATTGCGCGGCGATGGTGAGAATGTGGAACTAAAAGCGATCGAAGTACAACCTCAATATGCGTTAAAGGGCAATGTGAGGTTTGAACATGTTGCATTCAGTTATCCCAGCCGCAAAGACATCATTGTATTAAAAGATCTTTCTTTATCGGGAAATAACGGCGAACAAGTAGCCATAGTAGGACCGAGTGGTGCAGGCAAATCAACGATTGCTTCATTGTTATTGCATTTTTATGAGCCGGATGGCGGTACCATTTATTTTGATGAACGACCTGCGCGTGAATTTCCACTTTCACAACTGCGGCGGCAAATGGCTTTTGTACCACAGGACGTGATGTTGTTTGGCGGCAGCATCAAAGAAAATATTGCATACGGAAAACCCGGTGCCACTGATGAAGAGATCATAGCTGCTGCAAAAAATGCCAATGCACATGAGTTTGTCAAAAATTTTCCGGAGCAGTATGACACCATTGTTGGTGAACGCGGCATTAAATTGAGTGGAGGCCAGCGGCAGCGTATTGCCATTGCCCGTGCGATACTGAAGGATCCTGCCATTTTAATTTTGGACGAGGCTACTTCTTCGCTTGACAGTGAAAGTGAGTTACTGGTGCAAGAGGCTCTGGAGAATTTAATGAAGGGACGTACCAGTTTTGTGATCGCACACAGGCTATCTACAATTCGCAGTGCCGATAAGATCATACTTATCGATAAGGGTGTTGTAAGTGAAACCGGCACGCATGCTGAATTGATAAATTTAAATGGTCTTTACCGCAAACTCAACGATATGCAATTTGATTTTGACTTTGTCGGGGAATCACCGGCAATTGAAGGATTGAAAAAATCTCTCTGATCCTCTGTGTTCTCCGTTTCTCCGTGGTGATTTTTTATCAAGAGACATAGAGAGCATGGAGAACACGGAGTTAATTGTCCAGCTTCTTAAACACATCATGTCGTAGTTGTTCACCTCGTTAATAAAAACTTACAGAATATTTTCTGCTAAAACGGTGAAAGAATAGAGTCAAAACCTATTTCATCACCACAGTTTTTGGATTGGTAGGTTTCACAGGTGGTTTCTTCGGATTTTCCGGGGTCTTTTGGATCTGGATTATTTTTCGAATAACATCTATTGCCGGGGCGCCGATACCAAGACGTTGCGAATTTGAATGGGCAGGGATCGCCATCATTGTTACAGGATCGAATAACATTTGTTCTTGCGAATTTTTTTCCGCCATTCCTTCAGGAACATACACCTGTATTTTGACGTGTTGATAGCTACTGGGAAAGTAACGAAGATAATATCCATTCGACTGTTTATACCATTGGTCTTTATTAATGCCGGTCTTGCTGGCTCCATGTGATTGTTGCACCACTGCTACTCTTTCAAACAATTCGTAAGAGCTTGTACCCAATTCAAAGAGTTGTTTCAATTTCAGATTGGCGCTTGTTACTCCCGTTGGAGGCAAAGCTTCCGAAACTGTCTTCACGACTCCCATTACTCCACCCTTCAGTTCAAAAATTTGTTTGCGTGAAAGTAATTGCTGCGCCGTTGTTTGTACTTCCCAGGAAAGCTTTCTGAAATCGGAACCACTTACTACTGACCATAACAACAACTGAATATTTCTCTGTTCGAGATCGGGTCTTTTCAAAGAATTCCGTAAGACAGTTTCAATAATATCTTTGCGGTAGCCTGTTAAGGGGCCTTGCCGGTAAGCATCGTTACCAGAGGGGCTGGGTGTTCCCGGCTGAAGGCAATAGCTTTTGAAGTCAGCTTCATAAAACCCATCAGACAATACGATCTCTCCTTCTTCTGTTTGTGGCAGCTCCATCAGCGATAGTGGTTTTGTTGCTGAATCATTTTGCATGGTGCCGGTTGAATCAATTCGCATTAATTCTGATGGAAGAGCCTGCGATGAATTTGTTGAATGATCATTCAGTTCCTGACTCGTCGTAATCGACCGGTGAGCCGGATTGCAGGCAACGAGCAGAAGGAAGATGAAAAAATTTTTGAGTAAAAATTTTGACATAAGGTACGTTTTATGGTGCGCTGTTCTTCTGAATCTCTCTCACATCTTCAATACAAAATCTAAAAAATTCTTCTCATTTAAAAGGACAGCGCAGGCAAAGTATTGTTAAGCTTATAACGAATGGAACGGCAACGAATTGCTGGTCATTGTTTGAGGTGATTAGAGTTTGTTGTCGATGACTACTGGGGAAAACCTCCGGTTTGCTTGCCTCTAAATAGGTCGCGAAGTACACGAAGTACATGAAGTTGTTTTCTCCGTGAATCTCCATGTCCTCCGTGCTTCAGTGGTTAAAATTTTCAACCTTGTGCCCTTTATGATCCTTTGTGTTCGTTGTGACCAAAACAGCGCAAAGCCAGGCCGTTCATAATTCCATTTGCCTGGCAAGCACAAATTTTTTTTAACTTACAGGTACAAACAACATCGATATGGACTTCCAACTCATCACTGGCAGGCCTGATACGACGGACTACCTGGCGTTCACTACCACTTTCACTCACAACAATGTCTTTTACAAAGCAGCTCTTGCTGAAACCATTTCGTGGGGAGGTCAACTGACGGGGACGTATGATGCGCTGCTGCAGTCGGGCAGAGGCACACAACGTCTGACGCTCGTAAAGGATGGAGAGCATTGGAGAGCAGGAGATGAAGTTGAACAGATCGGTGTTATTCAACAAGACGTGGTTGATCTGCTCGGTGAAGTCATTAGCAACGTTCGGAAGTAAAATTGTTGCTAGTGGCAGCTTCGGCTTAATGATCAAAAAACGATCACGAAAGCCCTAATAGCCATCGCGATCGTTTTGTGTCCTATCCCACGTCGTTTAAACACTATACGTTTACTGTCACCCGCAGGAACGTTGCCGGGATAAAAGTCCTATTGGGATCATCACTTCTGTTTTCCCTGATAAACAATTCTTCCAACTCACGCTGCAACCCAAGAGCCTTGCCATTCTTTTCTGCTGCTTCAAATGCATTCATGGTAGGCCCGTAATAGTTTCTGAATGTTTCCACAAACGTGGAGGGTGAATAGGGTGCATCAAAAATATACGTGTCCCTGACGAATGAAATATTTTCAGCGGGTATGCCGGCTTTGCCGAATCGTTCTGTTACATGGCTTTCTACACCCCATAACATCGGGCTTATAAATCCTTCCGGTGGTGCAGGTGTATAGGCAGAGCTGATCTTAAGGATCTGCGCTACAAGTGTTGGATCTCCGGGAATCCAGTTGCCCATCACGATCCGACCGCCCTTACGGGTAACGCGAACCATTTCCTTTGCCACGTCAAAGGGCTTTGGTGCGAACATTGCGCCGAAGATGCTTACCACCATATCAAAATGTTCGTTTGACAATTCTCTTAAATCCGTTGCATCACCTTCCCGGATGACACAATTAGTAAGCCCTTCTTCTTTTATCCGTTTATTTCCTGCTACAACCAGGTTTCTTGCAATGTCAACGCCCAATACATTTGCTCCAAGCCTGGCGGCTGGGATAGCCGTCGTGCCATCGCCGCATCCAAGATCAAGTATATTGAGGTCTTTTGTTATTTGAAGTTTGCCAATAATGTCAGCCCCGCTTTCACCCATCGTGGCGGCGATGCGGGTGAAGTCGCCTTTTTCCCATAGAGCTTTATTGGGGTTTACTGTTGGCTGCTGCGCTGTTACTGTTTCGCTCATGATTTTTTGTTTAATGGTTAATGATTCATTTGATAAGGTTAATGCGTAGCAAAATTATAAGTGAGTCGATGTGCCCGGGGCCACTAATTACCCAAAGGAAGTGGGCGGTTTATTAAATGCATTACCTGGCACCTAACGGCATGTTGATCTGCCCGGTGAAGCCATCAAAGAAGTCGCAAATAAAATGATTGAGTTACATTGGCTCTACCTCATGCCCAGGTCACATCACCCGGTCTCAGGCCACCACTAAAAGCGATTGCACTTCCCACTCCTTTGGCAAGCATGCCTTTCATTTCTGCGCTATCAAAATTCAATCCGCCCGGCCCACCGCCAAGTGGCACATCAGGTCTTATGGTAAATAATTTCAGTGGAACTTTATCCCCATATGGACTTTCGCTGATGGTAAAGTAGCGGGTAACATTATCTGCCGATATACCATCATTGATCATTTTTCTTTTTACGGCGTCAATGTATTGCAGGGCCTCATTGTATTGATTGGGAATGATCAGGTCATTCTTGCCCACGTCAGTCATAAAAATATCGATGGTGCGTTGCATCAAACTAAAGAGATCACCATAATATTTATCTTCAGGTTCGTTCACGCCGGTCGACAACAGGATGGTAAATATTTCGGTGGCGCCTGCATCAATGGCCATCTCAATACCGGCATACTCCCTTACTCCGCCATCAACATACTGGTAATCTTTTTCGGCATTCCCGGGAAGATCTTTATTTACCTGGATCGTTGGCATGAACACCGGCTGGCATGCCGAACCCATGATTGCCCTGCGAAAGTGATCACTATTGACGATCTGCCTGATTTCATATCCTTCCTTTGATGTGGCCGACGTATCGTTTGTGAATACAGTCAGGGCTTCGGTTTGCAGGCATGTTGTGTTGATATATAATTTTTTTCCGGAAGCCTGCAATGTGTTATACCGGGCATCCGTAAAATATTTATTGACCATGTTCCATAATGGATTTGCGTCAAAAATGCTGTCTGTATTGAGCCTGTCCCCGATCCTCAATTCTTTTACGATGGTTCCTTTCGATTGCGTGGTATAAATTTCTTCAAGAAGGTCGATCTCATCGATAGCGGCTAATGGTACGATCAATGACCCGGTGCTTGTTCCAACATAAATGTCAAAAACAAGGGAAGGATATATCTGCTGCAATTGTTTGATCACTCCTACGGCAAAAGCTCCTTTGGAACCGCCACCACTGATTACTAATGCTCTTTTCATGTAATGAAATTATGGGTGAGGAATTTTTTTTACTTTACTGATCCGGAAGGCGACTGTGCCTTGTATCCACCAGCTGTTTAAATTATAATCACGATGGACGCTGATGCCGGTTACAAATAAATTCAAGAGATCAACATTTACAGCACCACCGAGCAATCTCTGTTGATCGGTGCCCCACCAATGATCGAGGGAAAGATTGACATTGCCGCCGCTGCCAAAATTTTTCAGTGAGAAGGTTTTCAGTTTGATTGAAACAGTAGGACCGGCAAGGCCCTGTAGTTTTTTGTTTGTATAGAAACCGCCGACCACTGCGCCGACACGAAGAACATTTTCGACAACTGTCCACTGGGGGACCAACTGTAATCCGCCGACATAAAGATCGGGTGATGAATGAAAATCGGTAACCATGCCATTATGCAACCGCAGGTGCATGATAAATTCATTCTTTGGGAATTCAGGATCCTGGGCTGTCACACCAATGGAGCTGCACAACAAACAGAGGGTAGATATGAATATTTTCATAAGAGGTTTGTTTTATTGAAAGTATGAAAATTGAAGAATCGGGGCAATACCATTTTCAGGTGAAACAAAGGTAGACGAGGATATTCTGCTATCAAAAAGAACATGGTTTGATTTGAGTGCAGTGCCCCGGCAGCCAGGTAGTAACTTTACAGCAATAAAAGTTTATGAAGTCAAAGATCACAATGCTGGTTTCACTATTTGTTACAGCCGTTTTAATTTTCACATCTGCCTGTAATTCTACAAAGAATAAACCGGCGACCGCAGAAACTAAAAGATATTTATATGTTGCCGTGCCCGGCATTCGCGATTATCTGGGTTATGGCGGACATGGCATTCTTGTTTTTGATATGGACAACGATCATCGCTTTGTAAAACGGATCGCAACAAAAGGTTTTCATCCCGATGGGAGTCCTTCCAATGTAAAAGGAGTAGCGGTAAGCATTCCGCTCAATAGTATTTATGTCAGCACCATTGAATCACTGCAACGTATAGACCTTACTACTGATAAAATTATCTGGGAAAAAACATTTGAAGGCGGTTGTGACCGGATGTCTATTTCGCCTGATGGT
>Ga0163161_10001857_pt1 | contig 15432 bp, 16 predicted proteins | sample S45metaG_FD_129847 | JGI IMG/M metagenome (GOLD analysis project Ga0163161, IMG submission 129847) | Switchgrass rhizosphere microbial communities from Kellogg Biological Station, Michigan, USA - S4-5 metaG | ecosystem: Host-associated > Plants > Roots > Rhizosphere > Soil | place: USA... | reverse complement strand
CTGTCATGCCGGGCGCCGGCGCGAGCTTCGAGCCTTTTTTCAAAATGCTGCCCGTACTCCGGCCGGACGAAAAGGCGGCTGCGGTCCATTTGGGCATTTTCCCCAAGGACGCCGCCCAACGTTACGCCTCGGCCGAGCCAGTGCCCATTTCTCCTGTTGTTTCGATCGGCAATAGCGCGCCGCAGCGACAGGCGGCACTGGCTCAGAAGCAGGCGCGCACCCAAGCGAAGAAACCGATCAAGGTCGCCGACGCGCCGATCCGCGCCGTGCAGGAAGCCGCGAAACCGTCGACCTATATGGCAATGGTGCGGCCCTCGCTCGATCCGAGCCGGTTCGCCTCCACTCGTCGACCCAAGACGCAAGCGGCCGACAGCGCAAAGCCGGATGCCGCCGACAAGGATCCGGAACCTCGACCGGCCGACCGTCTCAATGACATCGCCGAAAGCCTGAAGCGGGAACCGGCGGATCCGCCCACAGGCGACGGCCTGGTCAAGATCGCCGATGCACAACTGCCAGAGCCGCCACCGGTTGCGGTCGCTGAGCCTGCGTTTGTGTTCGAGAGCCCCCCGACTGTGTCCAGGCCGAAGGTGGAGACCACCCGGCCGGTGATCATCCAGCCAAAAGCCAAGCTCGCCGACGCAGCCTTGTCGAAGCCCAAGGTCGAAAACGCCAAGTCGACCAAGGCTGCAGCCGAGGAAAAGAAGAAGGCCGACAAGCTCGCCGCCGACAAGAAGGCCAAGGCCGATGCGGACAAGAAGGAAAGAGCGGAAGCCGCCAAAGTCGGCGTCGCAGGTGCCAATTGGGTGCAGCTTGCCGGCGGCGCCAACCAGGACAGCATGGCGAAGGAATACAAAAGGCTGTCCGCGAAAGCCGGGTCAGTGCTGAAATCGCGCTCCGGCTACGTCACCAGCGGCAAGGATTACTTCCGCTTGCTGGTTGGCCCCTTCGCCAGCGCCGATGATGCGCAGGATTTTGTGACAAAGCTTGATAAGGCGGGCGTCGACAGCTTTAGGTGGACCCGCAATCCGGCACAGATCAGGATCGAGAAACTCAAGAGCTGATGCAATCGCTGAAGGACCTCGCCGCGCAGCCAAGCCAGTCGCGCGGCAGGGCCTTTTCCGAAACCGACGGGGGTCCGCGCGGCCCACGTGATGTCTTCCAGCGCGACCGCGATCGCATTGTCCATTCGGTGTCTTTCCGCCGCCTTCGCCACAAGACGCAGGTCTTCGTTGCGCCCGACGGCGATCATTTTCGAGTGCGGCTAACCCATTCCCTCGAAGTCGCGCAGATCGGGCGCTCGATGGCCCGCGCCTTCGGCCTCAACGAGGATTTGACCGAGGCCTTGTGCCTTGCCCACGACCTCGGCCACCCGCCTTTCGGTCATGCCGGAGAGGATGCGCTGTCCGATGCGCTGAGCGCAGGCGGCGGGTTCGACCATAATGGTCACAGCCTGCGCCTCGTCACCCTGCTCGAAAATCCATATCCGGATTTCGATGGCCTCAATCTCAGCTGGGAATGCCTGGAAGGGCTAGCCAAGCACAACGGCCCAATCGCCAATCCCGGCTGGGCGATGGCCGAAGCGGACGCGGCCTTCCCGTTGGAACTCGCTGGCTGGCCAAGCCTTGAGGCGCAGGTCGCGGCAATCGCTGACGATATCGCCTACGATAACCACGACATCGACGACGGGCTGCGAGCGGGGATCCTGAGGCTCGACGACATGATGGAATTGCCTTTCGTTCGCCGCCTCTGGCTCGCCATCGAACGGCGTCATCCGGGCCTGGATCCCATCAAGAAGGTGAAGGCGCTGGTCCGCGACGGCATTGGCACCATGGTTGGCGATGTCATGGAGGAGTCCCAGCGCCGCGTGCGCGAAGCGGGGGTCCAATCCATCGACGACGTCCGCGGCTTCGGTTCGGCGCTGGTCGGCTTCTCTGGTGGGCTCGCCGTCGAAGAGCGCCAGCTCAAGTCCTTCCTTTATGAACGCCTTTACAACAGCGCACCGCTGACGCCTGTCCGCAAGGAGGCGCAACGCGTGATCGCCGGCCTGGCGCAATATTATCTCGACAATCCTGCCAGTCTTCCAAGCGGCTGGCAGCGCGGGGAGGGTGAAGTCGCCCGCCAGCGCGGCATCGCCGACTATATCGCCGGCATGACCGACCGCTTCGCCATCGCCCGCCATGAAGAGCTTGTCGGCCCGGTGCATTTGCCCGACCGCTTCTAGCTGCTAGAGGCGCGGCTCCCTCTATTCCGGTGATTGAAATTGAGCCTCTACGCCCGCTTTTCCGCGCTCCTTGACGGCATTCTCGACGATTTGGTCAGCGAAGGGCGCTTGCCTGCGGACGCCAGCCGCAAGGCAGTCGCGGTCGAGCCGCCGCGCGATGCGTCGCATGGCGACCTTGCCACGAACGCCGCGATGGTGCTGGCGAAAGCTGCCGCGACCAACCCGCGCGCGCTGGCGGAAGCGATCAAGCCGAAGCTGGAGGCTATTCCCGGCGTGACGTCGGTCGAAATCGCCGGGCCTGGTTTCATCAATCTGCGGCTGACCGAAGAATCCTGGCGGGACGAGCTGACCACCATCCTTGCCGAGGGCGAGGAATATGGACTGTCGACCGCCGGCAATAACGAGCGCGTGAACGTCGAATATGTCTCGGCCAACCCGACCGGGCCGATGCACATGGGCCATTGCCGGGGTGCCGTCGTTGGCGACGCACTCGCGCGGCTGCTCGAGGCCGCGGGCTTCCGCGTTACCAAGGAATATTACGTCAACGACGCCGGCAGCCAAGTCGACACGCTCGCCCGCTCGGCGCACCTCCGCTACCGCGAGGCGCTCGGCGAGGACATCGGCGAGATCCCTGAAGGCCTTTACCCGGGAGATTACCTGCAGCCGGTCGGGTCGCTCCTCGCCGCCGAATTCAGCGACAAATATGTCGGTGCCGCCGAGAGCGAATGGTTGCCGATCTTCAAGCAGCGGACGGTCGCGGCAATGCTCGACCTCATTCGCTACGATCTCAGCCTGCTCAATATCCACCACGACATCTTCGCCTCGGAGGCAGAACTGCAGGGGTCGGGCAAGGTCGAGGCCGCGATGGACAATCTCCTGGGCAAGGGCCTCGTCTACCAGGGCGAACTCGAACGGCCGAAGAGCCTCGACGATCATGACGATTGGGAGCCTGTCGAGCTGACCCTGTTCCGTTCGTCGCAGTTCGGCGACGATCAGGACCGCCCGATGAAGAAGTCCGACGGTAGCTGGACCTATTTCGGCGCCGACGCCGCCTACCACTACCAAAAGGCCGAGACTGCCGATCACCTGGTCAATATCTGGGGCGCCGATCACGCCGGGACCGTCAAGCGCGTGCAGGCGGCGGTCAACGCACTGACCGACGGGCGCGTCGATCTCGACGTCAAGATCATCCAGATGGTCAAGCTCATGCGCAACGGCGAGCCGATCAAGATGTCGAAGCGCGCTGGAAATTTCGTCACGCTTGCCGATGTCGTCCGCGAAGTCGGCAAGGATGTCGTCCGCTTCATGATGCTGACCAAGCGCGCCGACACGATGCTGGAATTCGACTTCGCCAAGGTCGTCGAGGCGTCGAAGGACAATCCGGTCTTTTACGTCCAATACGCCCATGCCCGCGTGCACTCATTGCAGCGCAAGGCGGCGGATGCTGGGGTTTTCCTCGAAATGACTGCGGACCTGAACCTGCTCGACGCCGAGGAACTGGCGCTGGTCAAGGCCGCCGCCCAATATCCGCGCGTCGTCGAAAGCGCGGCCATGGCGCATGAACCGCATCGGATCGCTTTCTATCTTTACGACCTTGCGGCCGAATTCCACGCATTGTGGAATCGCGGCAACGATGACCCGTCGCGGCGCTTTCTCATTGAAAACAATCCACAACTTTCGCGGGCGCGGCTGGAACTGGCGCGCGGCATCGGGCAAATCATCCGTAACGGCCTGCAACTGATGGGAGTCGAGGCCGTCGAGGAGATGCGCTGATGCATGGTAGCCGGCCGGTCGATGATGACCGGCTGCCCTGGCTGGAGCCGTACCGGGAGGCGAAAGCGCCGGCGACGCAGCCGCGCCCAAAGTCCCGCAAACCGTTTCTGGCAGTAACCGGCATAGCCTTGCTGGCGGCCGTTGGCGCCGGCGGCTACTGGCTCGGTCAGCAGAAGGAGGCGCCGCAACCGCGATCCTCGCAGACGGTCGCAATCGCCCCAGCCAAGCCATCCCCTAAGGCGGTCGAAATCGCGCAATCGCCCGAAGCGGCGCCTGCGGTAGAGGAACCCGCCCCCGCACCTGCGCCGGCCGCGAAAGCAAGAACGGCAAGGAAAGCGGTGCATCACCGGGCCCCGCCGCCGCGCCGCAAGATCCGTACAGCCGGCGTCGAACGTGCCCATATCGATGCCGTTCGCGCCGAGCAGGAGCGCGTCGCCAAGAGTCGCCCCTGGCCGAAAATGCCGTCGCCGGGCCCTGCCGGCCAAGTCGTGCAGCTCGGCGCCTTCACGACGGCGGCACGTGCGAACAATGCTTATTCGTCACGAGTGGCGCGCTATCCGATCCTCGGCCGCATGCCGAAGGTCGTCGTGCCGGTCATCACCAAGCCCGACGGCCGCATCCTTTATGTCTTGCGTCTCGGCACCTCCTCGCGCCAACAATCGAAAACTGTCTGCCGCAATATGCAGCGGAGCGGCGATCACTGCCTGGTGATCGGCTGAGGGAGTCGAATGAATGAGTGACGTCCGCTCCGGCGATGAAGCCCTTCCCTGGCTGGAAGCGGTCGAAGACGAAGATGAGCCGCCCGCCGTTTCCGGGCGCAAGATGCTTATGGCTCTGCTGTCGGTGTTGGTCGGTGTCGGTATCGTCGCCGGCACGCTCTTCTGGCTCGGCCGCCAGGACAAGGGGCATGGCCCGCCGCAACTGATCAAAGCCCAGCCCGGCCCGTACAAGGTGAAGCCCGACAATCCCGGGGGTCTCGATGTCGCCGGCGATAGCGGTACCGCTTATGCCACCGGCGCCGGCGAGGATAGCGACGCCCAACTCGACACGAGTAAGTTGTCCGAAGTTCCTGACGCGGTCGATCAGGGCCCGCAGACAACGCCTTCACCAGAGGTTGAAACGCCGGCCAAGCCCGAGCCGCCGAAGCCGGCGCCAGCGCCAGCGGCCGCGCCAACGGAACCGACCGGTGCAAAGGGCACCGTCATCCAGCTTGGCGCTTACGGTTCGACCGGCAAGGCGGAGACTGCCTGGCGCCTGCTTTCCGGGCGCTTCCCGGAGATTGCGAAGCTCAACAAACTGGTCGTCCAGTACAGCGGCGGCTATCGTCTCCGCGCCGCGGCCTCGTCTCCGGCGGAGGCACAGGCGGCCTGCCGCGCGGTGACCGCGGGCGGCGAAAACTGCTTCGTGGCGCAGTAAGATGCTGGCGGCAATCTACGGCCTTTCCGGCACCGAACTCACGGAAAATGAACGCGATTTCTTCCGCGATGCCGATCCGGCGGGCTATATTTTGTTCAAGCGCAATTGTTCCAATGAAGAACAATTGCGAGTGCTAAACGATGAGCTTTTTACGCTCTCTGGCCGTCCTGACCTGCCGATTTTAATCGACCAGGAGGGCGGCCGGGTCGCCCGGATGCAACCGCCGGTCTGGCCAGCCTTTCCTAATGCCGAGGCGTTCGCCAGTCTTTACGACCTCGCGCCGTCATCCGCGATTGAGGCGGCCCGGGTCAACGCCAGGGCGCTTGCGCTCATGCTCCGAAACGTCGGCATCAACGTCAATTGCCTGCCTGTCCTCGACGTCCTTCAGCCAGGTGCGACCGATATTGTCGGCGACCGCTCGCTGGGCGGCGACCCAATGCAAGTTTCGGCGCTCGGCCGGGCCGTTCTGGACGGCATGGCCTCGGCCGGCGTCGTTGGCGTCGTCAAGCATATGCCGGGTCACGGCCGAGCGCTCGTCGATAGCCACAAGGAACTGCCGGTCGTCACCGCGAGTGACGAAGAACTGACCGTCGACCTTGAACCGTTCGAGCGCCTGCGCTGGGCGCCGATGGGCATGGTGGCGCACGTCGTCTACACCGCATGGGACGCGGATCTCCCGTCCAGCATGTCGCCGACCGTTATCAACCGGATCATCCGCGAGCGCATCGGCTTCGACAATCTGTTGATGACCGACGACCTCGGCATGCACGCCTTGTCCGGCGACATGGGTTCGCGAGCCGCGAAAACCGTTGCGGCAGGTTGCGACATCGCCCTCCATTGTTCTGGCGATATGGCGGAGATGCAGTCGGTCGCCGCGGCCGTTCCGGCGCTAACGGCGGAGGGCGAGGCGCGGTTGGCGCGGGCAATGGCGATCACGCTCAACGAGGAAGAAGACGTGGATTTCGCGGCAGCCGTCGCCAAGCGCGACGAGCTTCTGGCGCTGGTCTAGGCTGTCCGTTAGGCTCGACGCCTATGGACTCCGAATTCTTCGACCCGCCGGCACGCGAAGACGAGGCGCTGACTCTCAACATCGACGGTTGGGAAGGCCCGCTCGACCTCCTGCTTAGTCTTGCCCGCGTCCAGAAGGTCGACCTCCACCAGATTTCGATCCTCGCGCTGGTCGAGCAATATCTGACTTACCTTGAGGGCGCCCGGAAGCTGCGGCTGGAGATTGCCGCCGACTATCTCGTCATGGCGGCTTGGCTCGCCTACCTCAAATCCTGCCTGCTGCTGCCCAAGGATCCGGAGCAGGATCCTGGCCCCGAAGAGCTGGCGCTGCGCCTGCAGATGCGCCTGCAGCGGCTCGATGCGATGCGGGACGCCGGCGCCCGGCTGATGGGCCGGGACCGCCTCGGCCGCGACGTCTTTGCCCGCGGCGGGCCCGAAGGCCTTCGCCTCGTCCGCAAATCCGCCTGGCAGGCGACGCCGTTCGAGCTGTTCGCTGCTTATGGCGTGGTCAAGGCGCGCACCCAGCCGGCGATGCACGTCGTCCATGATCGGCGCGTCATGACCCTCGACGATGCCATCGAGCGCGTCTCGCGGCTGATCGGCGCGCATCTCGACTGGACGGTGCTGGAAGCATTCCTGCCGGACAGCGAAGACTCCGCCTTCATCAAATCCGCGCTCGCGTCGTCTTTTGTCGCCGCCCTGGAGCTGGCGCGGCAGGGCAGGGTGGAGATCGCCCAGGACGAGGCCTTTGCGCCTTTGATGGTCCGCAAGGCAGCGCCTGCGAGGCTTCACTGATGGATGAGTTTGCTCGCGCCGTCGAAGCGACTTTGTTCGCCTCGGAAATCCCGCTGACCGTCGATCAGATCGCGGCCTACGCGGGCGAAGGGGACGTCGAGATCGCGCTCGGTCAGCTGTCGGCCCATTACGAAGGCCATGGCATCGAGCTCGTTGAGCGCGGCGGCCGCTGGCATTTCCAGACCGCGCCGGACCTCGCCCACATCCTTCGCCGCGAGCGGGAGGAGCCGCGCCGCCTGTCGCGCGCCGCTACCGAGACGCTGGCGATCGTCGCCTATCACGAGCCTGTCAGCCGAGCCGAGATCGAGGCGATCCGCGGCGTCCAGATTTCCAAAGGCACCCTCGACGTGCTGATGGAAGCGGGTTGGGTGAAGACCGCCGGCCGCCGCGAAGCGCCCGGACGGCCGCTGATTTATGCGACCACGGACGACTTTTTGACCCACTTCGGCCTTGGTTCGCGTCGCGACCTGCCGGGTATCGACGACCTCAAGGCGGCGGGTTTACTCGATCCGCTCGATGAAAGCATCTTCCAGCTACAACTGGAAAGCGACGACGAGGCAGACTAAAGACGCCCTCAAAGGAGTTTCCCAATGGGCCTAGGCGGCATCAGTCACTGGATCATCATTCTCGTCATCGTGCTCCTGCTCTTTGGCGCGGGCCGAGTGTCAAACATCATGGGAGAGCTCGGCAAAGGCATCAAAAGCTTCAAGAGCGGCATGGAAGATGACGAAGAGGAAAAGTTCAAGCGCTACGAAGAGCGGAAGCGCTATGAAGAGCAGCAGCGAAAGCTGAGCGAGCAGCCGATCGACATCACGCCAGCCTCGCCGCCGCCTGCCCAGGCAACCACGCCGCCCCCGGCTTCGGGCGACGAACAGCAGCGCAGCTAGACTAGCCCGGGAGTACGCCGATGTTCGGCGTCGACAGCTCTGAACTCTTCCTGGTCGCGATCATCGCGCTTGTCTTCATTGGGCCCAAGGACCTGCCTAAAGCCATGCGCACGGTCGGCCACTGGGTCGGCAAGATCCGCGGCATGGCGCGCCACTTCAATTCGGGCATCGAGGCCATGGTCCGCGAAGCCGAACTTGAGGAGATGGAGAAGCGCTGGCGCGCCGAAAATGAGCGCATCATGCAGGAATTTCCGGCCAACGCCGACCAGCTGATGCTCCCGGGCCAGGCGACGTCTGCCGACATGCCGCCCTCGGACGGCATCCCGCCGCCACCCGACGATCACCAGCCGGGCCTGCCGCTCGAAGACCCCGACACGCGCCCGCCCGAGGAGCGGCCGCTGCCTTGAAGGATATCGACGACACCAAGGCGCCTTTGATGGAGCACCTGATCGAGCTCAGGCGTCGCTTGATCATTTGCATCGCGACGCTGGCCGCTGCTTTTTTCGTCTGTTTGTATTTTGCCCGCGACATTTTTGCGGTCCTCGTCCAGCCTTTGCTCCAAGCCGGCCAGGGCAAGCTCATCTACACCGACATCTTCGAGGCCTTCTTCGCCGAAGTGAAGGTGGCGCTCTTTGCCGCTGCGATGGTGACCTTCCCCTTCATCGCCACGCAAATCTGGAAGTTCGTCGCGCCCGGTCTCTACGCCAAGGAGAAGAAGGCGCTTCTGCCGTTCCTGATCATGACGCCATTGTTCTTCGCGATGGGCGCAAGCTTTGCCTATTTCGTCGCCATGCCGTGGGCCCTGCATTTCCTGCTCGGCTACCAGGGCGAGATCGGGGGCATCCATCAGGAAGCCTTGCCCGCCGTCGGCAATTACCTGGCGTTCTCAACCCGCTTCCTGTTCGGCTTCGGGGTCGCCTTCCTGACGCCCGTGCTGCTGATGATCCTGGAGCGGGCCGGCATCGTCACTCGGGAACAACTCGCCAAATCGCGTCGCTACGCGATCGTCGTCTGCGCAGCGGTGTCGGCGGTGCTGACGCCGCCGGATGTTGTCTCGATGCTGATCCTGCTGGTGCCGCTATACCTGCTGTACGAGTTCGCGATCCTCGCCATCCGCATCACGCACTGGCGCGCTGCGCGCCTGGCCAAGGCCTCTGCCTCGAATGAAGATGAAGGGCCCCAGACAAACGTGGGCCCGGATTCGCCACCGGGGGGGGGGAGGGTTGGCGAGTCCGGGCCCATTTAAGCGGATAGCGAGAGCGGGGGGGCAAAAGGTCACTATCCGATCTGTACAACGTCCTGCGTTTCGGGAGAGTTCCGCCCCTTTTCGAAAAATTTTGCGTGGCGGCCTGAAAAACTTCCCGCTCAGTCGGGAAAGACCGGAATATCAACGCTCAAGCGCCCCATTCTCTCGTCGAGCGGTGACCTCAATTGCCGCGCCAGTCCGCCGATGATCCGGCTGAATTGCTGCCGCTGGGCGTCTTCCTCGGCGGGAGTCAAAGCGTTGCTGGAAATCGTGAGGTGGGCGACCAGTTCGCTTACGCGCCTCAGCTCGATTTCGATCGGCTGGCCGGGTTGGTCCAGCATGGCGAATTCGACGACCTCGGTGACGAAAAAAGCGGCCGCCACCGCGGCATCCTGCGTCGTATACAGATGGTCGACGTCGAGTTGAATCGGTGTCGCCTTGGCATCGTCCGGTGCCGAGGCGCGTAGTGTCGCCGAGAGTTCAACGAGCAACGGCCGCAGGGAAATGCCGCGACTTTCCTCGACCTCGGCGAAATGGTTTCGGTGGACGACGCTCAGCGCGTCAACGCGGCGCCCGATCGCTGCATAAGCGGCGCGTGCTTCGGCTGTCGTCGCGCTGCGGCCGTGGATGTTGAGAAGCGAAGCGACGACCTGCAAATTATTCTTAACGCGGTGATGAACCTCGCGCACCAGTCGCCTCTGGCCCTCCAGCGCTTCCGCCATATGGCGCTCGGATTCCTCGATCCTCGCAACCGCGCGTTCAAACGCCTGCCCAAGCTCGCGAATCTCCGCCGCAGGCCCCAGTTTTTCCGGCAGCTCGAGCGTGTCGCCGGGCTGATAGGCCGTAACCGCGCTGGTCAGCCTCGCGAGAGGCTGGATCAATGAACGACGCACCAGGTACCAGCTAAGGAGAGCTGCCACGACCCACATCAGGATCGGCAGCAACATCGCCACCTGGTCGAAAATCGTCGTGTGATCGACATTGACGGCGGTGTGGACTTCCAGCTGGCCGCTGCCGATCCGGTGCCGGCCGCGCAACGGCTGGGCGATCGAAGCAGCGCGATGGGATTCAATGATGGCGAGCTGGCTGCCGCCATCGGTGACGATAAGTTCGTCTATATCCTTGCTGACTTCGGCGGCGGCGGCGCGCAGCGAATCGATTGTCACATCGCCCGTCGCCATGCCGCCGGCGACCCCGACGCGATAGTCGACGGCTTTGTCCTGAGGTGACACCCACAGCCGGATATCGCCCGGCGCGACAAGGGTCTCTTCGCGCCGTGGCTCGAAGTTGCCGTGGGCGCAAAGCACTTTGCCGTTGGTATCGCGGATCATGAAGCGGTTGGCGATCGCCGGGGTTACCGCGAGCGATTGTGCGGCATGGCCGCATGGGTCTTCGCTATTGTCTTGAAAGGCGCCGTTGGCGGCGACGCTCAACGCCAGCGCGTTGCGGGCGACCAGGCTCTCAATGGCCCGCGCGACGGCGCGGCCTTGTTCTTCGGACGCCTCGATATTGGCGTTATTGGCGTCGTGCAGACTGTCGCGCGCCGCCCAGGCCAATGCGAGGCCAAGCGGCAGTAGCGCCGCAGACAGGATGAGCAGCAGCTTCGTGCCAGTCGGCAAGCCGTCGATTTGGGAAGGACGTTCGTCCACAGTTCGCGCCGTCGTTAGCGCGCGGACCTAGCTGAGCTTGCCCAGCAGGTCGAGGAAATCGCCCGGAACCTCTTCACGAAGCGTGTTGTCGTAAACCGATCGCAAGGCTTTCCCGAGATCGCCGGCTTTCGAGCCTCCTTCAGGTTTGCGCTTGGAACGCACTTTCGACTTGTCCTTTCCGGCGAGGCGATCACTGCTGCGCTTGTCACTCAACTCGTGGTCCCCCTCGCCTGGGTACATCAATTTTTCGACCCACATGATCCTCTTCACATCCACTACTACGCAAGACGGGTCGATAGCCGCTTTGGCGCGCACCTATATCCCCCCTTTGCACCTCGTCAAACAGCAAGGAAGAACGCCCCCGAATGATGCGTGGAAACTAAAAGCGCGGTGCTTTGTTCCAACACTCGAAATGATCTCGGGGGGATGCAGGCGGCTGGACCGCGTGGTGTTCGGTTCCGGGGTTGCAACGATCATACGGTGCGCCCAATAGGGCCGCCGGGGATTCAGGGAGAGACTTTTAATGTCGCTTGGACAGGAACTCGCACCGCACCTGCCGTTTCTTCGCCGCTATGCCCGCGCCCTTACGGGTTCTCAGGCTCACGGGGATGCCTTCGTACGCGCCGCGCTGGAAGCCATCGTCGCCGCCCCCAATGATTTCCCCCGGAATGTCGACCCCCGGCTCGGTCTCTACAAGACCTTCCATGCCATCTGGTCGACGGCGAATATCGAGCCGGGTGAGGAGCCTTCAGGCATCACCGGGTTCGGCGCGGAAGGCATTGCCCAAGCGAGGCTGTCGCGCATCACGCCACTGTCTCGTCAGGCTCTCTTGCTGACGTCGCTTGAAGGGTTTTCAACCGAGGATTCTGCATATCTGATCGGTGTCTCGCCGGAAGACGTGGACAGCCTCGTCGCCGAGGCTCTGGCCGAAATCGAGCGCCAGACCCATGCCGACGTGCTGATCATCGAAGACGAGCCGATCATCGCCATGGACATCGAAATGATCGTCCGCGACCTTGGTCACAACGTCACCGGCGTTGCGGTCACCCGCACCGAGGCAGTCTCCCAGGCGCGCCAGTCGCCGCCAACGCTTGTGCTGGCGGACATCCAGCTCGCCGACGACAGTTCGGGCATTGACGCGGTAAAGGACATCCTCGCCGAATTTTCGGTGCCGGTGATCTTCATCACGGCATTCCCGGAACGCCTGCTGACCGGCACCCGGCCGGAGCCGACCTTCCTTATCACCAAGCCATTCCAGCGCTCGACGGTGAAGGCTGCGATCAGCCAGGCCCTGTTCTTCGACGCGGCGACCGTTCCGGCGGGATAGACTTCGTTTCCGCAAGGGAACAGTCGCGCCAACTCCGCGTTGGCGCGGAAAGTGCAGTCCTCAAGGAAGTCCCGTTCAATGGCCGAGCCGAGTGAGCATCTGACGACGACCGAAGCGCGCGCCGGCGCGACGCCACATGTCACCCGCGTGGTGCTAGGCGTCGGGCTGTTCCTCGTGATCGCGATCTTCGCGGTCATATTGCTGGTCGCTGGCTGACTTCCTATTTCTTACAGGCGTATCAATGAACAGCGCGCAAGTGGCCTCCGGCCCAGCAACGGGGTGGGGTAAAGTGTCCGACGAACCTGACGATGAAGCTCTGGATGAGGTGCGGCCCGAGCCGGTGCCGCTCCCCGACGATGAGTTCAAGGAGCATCTGGCGGCGGTGATCCCGCATCTGCGCGCCTTCGGCCGATCGCTGTCGGGCAGCCGCGACCTCGCCGACGACCTCGTCCAGGAAACGCTCCTCAAGGCCTGGGCCGCACGCAAGCGCTTCCAGGCCGGAACGAACATGCGGGCCTGGACCTTCATTATCCTTAGGAACCTGTTCCTCAGCCAGATGCGCCGCGCGCGGTTCAAGGGCGAGTGGGACGACCTCACCGCATCGAAAATCCTCGCGGCTCCGGCGAGCCAGGATCGGCATATCGAGCTCGGCGACATGCAGCGGGCACTGATGCATTTGCCTCAGCCGCAGCGCGAGGCCTTGATCCTCGTCGGTGCGGGCGGTTTTGCCTACGAAGAAGCGGCGGAGATCTGCGGTTGCGCGGTCGGCACGATCAAGAGCCGCGTCGCCCGCGGCCGTGTCGCGTTGGAGGCCCTGCTGTCAGGCGGCAAGCTGCCTTCCCGTCGCCAACACAAGACCGACCCGAACAAGTCGGCACTGCAGACGATCATGGGCGAAGTCGACGAACTGAGCGCCGGCAGCGATGCGATTTCCCGGCGTCGTCACGATGATAGCGAGGAAAGCGACTTCGACGACGAGGCCTGATCGCGGCTAGTGCAGCCGCCTCAGCAATTCCTCGAACATCCGGTTGCCATCATCCTTTTCAGGCACGCCAGCAGCAAAGGCGCGGCGAAGTGCCGCGGCAATTCCGGCCTGGTCGGGCAGGTTCTCGACGCGGATAATGCGCCTGTCCATCTTGTGCCCGCCAGCCGTCTCCTTGGGAGCGTTGCTAGCCATTAGAAGAACTTAACGCAGGCGAGGGCAGGGGGTTTCGCCTTTTCGTCGAAATCGGGCAGAGCGTTGCCGGATGGACGCAATCGGCAAGCGACGTGAAGTGCTGCAACGGGCGCTGGCCTGTTCGCCATTCCTGCGAGAGACGGCCACCGTATTTCCCGACATTGTCGATGCCTTCGTCGAAAAGGGGGCTCAGGCCGCCGTCCCTCTCGCGCTCAACCTCCTGGGCGATGACGTCGGCGCCGAGCTTCGGCGCCGAAGAACGGCCTTGGCATTGGCCGTTGCGCTTGGCGATCTGGCCGGCGAACTGTCGCTGGAGGACGTCACCCACCTCCTCTCCGATTTTGCCGACGAAGCGATTGATCGGGCCCTGAAGACCGCGATTTCCGAGCGCGTTCCCGGCGCCGAAGCGACAGGCTTTACCGCCCTGGCCCTCGGCAAACTCGGCAGCCACGAGCTCAATTATTCCTCCGACGTCGACCTCATCCTGCTGTTCGATCCGGGGACGTTGCCGCGCCGCGAGCGGGACGATCCAGGCGAGGCCGCGGTCCGGGTCGCTCGCCGAATGGTGGAATTGCTCCAGCAGCGCACCGAACATGGCTATGTGGCCCGCGTCGATATGCGGCTGCGTCCGTCGCCCGAGGTGACTCCGATCGCCCTCCCGGTCACGGCGGCGATCTCTTATTATGAATCGCAGGCTTTGCCGTGGGAGCGGGCCGCTTTCATTCGCGCGCGCGCCGCTGCCGGCGACAAGGCGCTCGGCGAACGCTTCCTCGCCGAAATCCAGCCCTTCATCTGGCGCCGCGCGCTCGATTTCGGCGCCATCGACGAAATCCGCGACATCAGCATCCGCATCCGCGACCATTATGCGCAGGGCCAGGCTTTCGGCCCGGGATTCGACCTGAAACGCGGCCGCGGCGGCATCCGCGAGGCCGAATTCTTCACGCAGGTGCAGCAGCTCATCCATGGCGGTCGCGAGCCTTCATTACGCGCGCCGGCAACGCTCGATGCACTTGCGGCTCTCGCGTCCGAAGGCCGTCTCGAGGCTCCCGTCGCGGAAGGCTTCGCCGAGGCCTATCGCCGCATGCGCACGGTCGAGCATCGCATCCAGATGATCGCCGACCAGCAGACGCACCGGCTACCGCTCGACCCGGACGGCCTGGACGCCGTTGCCCGGCTGGACGGGCTGAAGGACGGCGGCGCTCTCATCGCTTCGCTGCAGCCATATGTGGATTTCGTCGGCACCCGCTTTGACGAACTTGCCGGCGACCGCGGCGCGCTTCTCTCCAACGACCGCGATATTCTTGATGGCGAACTCGAGGAACTGGGCTTCAAGGACACCAAGCAACCGCTCAAGCGCATTGCCGAATGGCGCGCCGGCGACGTTCGGTCATTGCGCTCCCCCGCCGCCCGCCGCGCCTTCGAGGCGATGCTTCCGGTCATGCTGCGCGCCATCGCCCATGGCCCCGATCCAACGCACGCGCTCAACCGCTTCAGCGATATTGTCGAGCGGCTGTCGAGCGGGGTGAACCTGTTCCGCCTGTTGCAGGCGCAGGCGCCTTTGGCCGACACGCTGTCGCTGATCCTTGCGCACGCACCCGTTCTCGCCGACCAGCTCGCGCGCCGTCCGGTCCTGTTCGACGGCCTCATTGATGCGTCCAGTTTCGCCGCGCCCCCTGAACCCGGGGAGTTCGCGCAAAGGCTGCGCAGCGCCGGCGACGATTACGACCAGCAGCTCGACCGCGTCCGCCGCCTCGTCAACGAGCGCCGCTTTGCGCTCGGAGTGCAGCTGATCCTCAAGCACCGCGACCCGCTCGATATCATGATGGGCTATGCCGACGTTGCGGAGGGCGCAATCCAGGCTCTCGCCGACGCCACGACCCGCGAGTTCGAACATCTGCATGGCACCGTCGCGGACGGCGACCTGTTGATCCTT
>Ga0163161_10001855_pt1 | contig 15444 bp, 19 predicted proteins | sample S45metaG_FD_129847 | JGI IMG/M metagenome (GOLD analysis project Ga0163161, IMG submission 129847) | Switchgrass rhizosphere microbial communities from Kellogg Biological Station, Michigan, USA - S4-5 metaG | ecosystem: Host-associated > Plants > Roots > Rhizosphere > Soil | place: USA... | reverse complement strand
GGGCGGTCTTCCACTCGCACGACCAAGAACTCGGAGCAAAACGCCGCTCTGGCGCAAAGCACGGGAAATTGATCGCGCAGCCAATCCTGCGGTCGGGAATTCGGGAATAAAGCGCGCTCCTATCGAGTCTCCTTTGGTGAATCAGGGCGCAAAAGCCCGCATCACACCAACCGAGAAAGAGACGAACAGCAGAGATTCTGAGAAAAGAAGTTCAGCTCCCATGTCAAATGTATTTCGGGAGGCGTCGGCAACCGGCGCCGCGAGCGGGCGCGGCATTCTCGCGCGCGTCGCAGCCCTTGTCGCCATGCTCGCATTCGCGCTGCTCACGTTCGCCGATGGGAGCTACGCGACCAAATCGGAGTTGGTACCGGCCGCCGCGCCGACTGATGGAAAGACCGTCGAGGTCATAATCGGCAATTTCACGTTCGCGCCCAAGGACCTCACGATCGCGCCTGGCACAACGGTTAAATGGGTCAACCATAACGACATCCCGCATTTGGTTGCCGAGAAGGCCCTCGCCTTTAAGTCGAAGGCGCCACAAAATTCGGAGACTTCTAAGGACGTCATCGCAACCCAGATCCGGAGCCAGGGCTTTAGCTGCAATCAGCCAATGACGGCCGAGCGAGACCGGCTCGCGTCAATACCCGATGAAGGCGTCTGGTTGTTACAATGTGAAGATGGAAGTTATCGGGTAAGACTTATCCCCCATATGGCGGCGAAGGTCGAACGCATCGGGCAGTGAACGAGATTTTCGCGGCTTGACGGATGCCCATCATTCCGCCCTTAAGCTTTACGGAAGCGTCAGTTGCACATGCCTCGTCTTGTCGCCACCCGGCTCCCGATACGCCGAGCCCGCCGATCACCGTATTGTCTGACGTGCGCAAGAGCACCCCGCCTGGCACGAATAGAACCTCGGGAGCGGTATTGAGAGCGTTGGAATAGGGCGAAACGCAGTGATCGAGCAAAACACGGCCAAGTGACCGGGCCGTTGGTAGCGTGCGGGGAATAAAGCCCCCTCCAAGAGAGTCTCCTCAGTGATCGGGGCGCCAGAGCCCGCATCACACCAACCGAGAAGGAGACGAACATGACGAACAGCAGAGATTGGGAAAAGGGCGGGCCGAAGCTGGACTGCAGAGGAGTCGAGACGACTCACCATTGCAACAGGAAGGGTAAAAAATTGACGATTGCTGTGGTTGCGCTGCTTGCCGGCGCTCTAATGCTCCCCAACCATGAAGCGTTGGCTCGTGGTGACGGCGGGTTTGGAGGCGGCCACGAGGGGAGCTTGGGCGGAGGTGGCTTCCACGGTCGTGCTTTGGGACGCGGTTTCCACGGCGGGGATTTTGGCGGAGGCGGTAACCGCGAACGAGGATTTGGAGGCCGAGGATTAAGTCACATCGCGGGCGACCGGGGATTTGACCACCGAGGCCAGGTCGGCGATCCCTACTGGACTCCGTGCAACTACTACTCCTACGGCGACGACAGCTGCGGCGATTAGGAGCGCAGCTTCCTGAAATGGATGATCCAATCCCAATAGCTCGCGGGCGCCCGCTTTCGTAGCGCGGGCCCCCGCTTTTCTCAGCGTCCGCATCGCTGATAAGCGAGAGTTGCATCCCGGCTCTTTTTCGATCGAGGCGGCTCTCGTAGAATTGCTCGCGAAGACATCCATGTCTGCTTCTGGCACTTAGCCCGAAGATGAGCATGTCCGCTATTGGGGTTGATCAGCATAACGGCACACGGGGTTGACCGACTAGGTGTATGCCTTGACCTTAGGCGCGGTGCTATAGTTCTAAGACAGAGCTATTTTCTGGCTGACACAATAACGGATGCACCAAACATCTGATTTTCTATCTCGATATCTGAAAACCGGTTGGCTCTTAAGGCTTGAGTCAATTCATCCACCCACCGGGTTCTTGCGAGCAAGAATGGAACATCGTTGAACGCCATATTCCACTCGGGGTGTTTCCAGTTTCCGTAGGCCTGCAAAAACTTGAAGTGAATGTTCCAAAGCATGAGGAACAGCGGGCGAGTCGGACGAGTGAGCTCATGCAGGATAAGCAAGCCGCCCTTGCGCATCATTCTCCACGCGTGAGTCACCAAAAGATCAAGGTCGACATATTTAGCAAGGTAATCGGACACGATGCAGTCGAACTCCCCTTTCAAAATCACGTCTTCCGCTCTGCCGTGAATGAATTCCACGTTGCTCAGCTCGAGATGGCGAACCTTGTTTCTGGCAATGTTCAGGTATTCCTCATTGAGTTCCACACCGATAACGCGGCACTGGGGAAGGAGCCGCGCGATTTTGCAGGTCAGAATACCGGTCCCACTGGCCTGCTCGAGGATTCGGTCGGCTGTTTTCGGAATTTTCTTGAGAATCTTTCGCTTCCACCACCCATCAAGCCCGAGCGTTGAGACGCGGGCAATATGATCGTAGCTCTCGGCATTTCCCAAAAAAAACCGCTCCGCTGAATCTTCAGGACGCCTGTTCATGACATTCCTCGAACTTTTGAGAAAAACGACAGATGAAGCTCTTGCGCGATCTGCTGACCCATGGAGCCTCCGGCTAGAGCGCGTGCGTGGTAAGACCGGCTATGATGGCGTGGAGAGAATCAGCACGCAGGATCTGTTTGATATCTTAGAAGTGCCCCAACGAGCTCGCAGTGCCGGTGCCTGCCGGCGACTAGCGGCGCTGATGAGAGAACTCGGCTGGACGCCAATGAAGGCTCGAGGCTTAAGTCAGACTGGCTTCAAAGATCAAGTTCGCGGATATGCTCGAGAGGCCAGAACACTCCCTTATAAACCATATCACCGTCACATCGGTTACTCGGTGAGTAACTCTCGTCCTTACCACCTCCTCGACGCACGGCCTTTCTCTTGTCTACATGCTCTGCGCAGTCTCAGCAGGGCTATCTGGGTCAGGTTTGTTTTTCTTGACCTGCGGTTTGGGTGAGATTTTTGCAACAGAGCGGTCGCCCTGAGGCTCGCTCGAAGCGCCAACTGTCTTTGAAGCGGGACTATGTTGATTAGGTCCTGCTCCCTTTGTGACCGCAGCATCAGCATCCGGGCGGCCTGGAGCTTGTTGATGCGCTGCTCCTCCATCCGCGACAGCAGCAGCGGCGCCAGGCGGAGCACTAGGAACTTGCTTACCGCTGCCCGGTCCTGCTCCTCCATTCCCGAGAACAGCAGCAGGAGCTTCCGGTCGGGCGGGGGCTGCTTTTCCGGAGGCAGCATCGACCCCCTGTGGGCGACCGGGAGTATGTTGATCGGGTGCTGCTCCTCCATTGGCCACAGGAACAGCGGTCACGTTCGGACCAGCAGGGGCCTGTTTACCGCTGCCTGATCCGCTGGCAGCACCGCGAGGACTGTTTGGTCCACTCAGGGCATGCTTACCCTTGCCCGGTCCTGCTCCCCCGTCCCCGAGAACAGCAGCAGGAGCGTCCGGTTGAGCGGGGGCTGCTCCTCCGTTCACAGCGGCAGCATTAGTCCACTGTGGGCGACCGGGAGTGGGTTGATCGAACGCTGCTCCTGCGTTGGCCACAGGAGCAGTGGTGCCGTTAGGACCAGGAGCATGTTTACTGGCGCCTGATCCGGCTTCTCCGCTGGCAGCAGGGACAGTTCCCTTTTCAACATCCGGGAGAGCTTTCCCGGCAGGCGTTGTTGATCCGGTGCCGACGGTTGGGTTGGTCGTCGCAAGAACAGACTTTGGCCCGACAATCTCTGGACCCTTGAAGACTCCAGGCTTGGCCGTTGCTGCTACCGTAGGGGTACCCTGGTTCACCGCAGCAAAAAACGACCGATTAGCGCTCGCGGCGCGCTGATGCTTGACTTGCAGGGACGTCGGCTGAGTGCGTCTTTCCCGAGACCAAGCCACCTCTTGGGCCGTCGGTTGGGCTGCAATTCCCCCAAGCCCATTGAAGCTGGCACTGTTCACCGTGACGGTGCTGGTCACCGTCTTGTTGTAGGTCCTGGTGATGACGGCCGTGTTCACTCGTGTAACGGCGGTATTGTAGAAGAAGACTCCATTGTCCCAGTAGCCGCCTTCATAGCCGGATCCTGAATAACCGAAGCCATAGTTGATCCCGCCGTAGTAGCCGACGTGCGGTCCCCAATACCCGGCATTCCAGAGGTACCGCTGGCCCTCATACCCCCAGTAGCCTGGGGTCCACACTAGCCCGACAGCGGGCGGCTGAACCCAGGTGCCGGGTACCCAGTAATAACCCCCCGCAGCGTAAGCCCAGTACCCGGGCGTCCACACATAGCCCGGTTCCGGACATGGCGGCTGGTCGTAAACCGGAAGAGGAGGCGGAGCGACACTGATTGCGACGACTGCGCGAGATGGCCGCGCGGCGTAACCACCATGGGATGGCCCATAGTAGCCACGCGGCGCCGAGCCGTACCTGGGCGGCGGACCGTAATAACCCGGAGGAGGCGGGCCATAGGGCGGTGGCGGCCCGTAATAACCCTGCGCGCGCGCGTTAGCCTCGGCCGCGCCACTCAACGCTCCGATACCTGCGCCAATTCCCGCACCCGTAGCGGCACCTTTGCCACCGCCAACAATGCCGCCGATGATGGCGCCTACGGCCGCTCCTTCGACGCCTCGCTCCAGCACCTGTGCGCCGGCCGGCGTGCTCGGCCAACCACCGACGCCCAGCAGAGTTGAGCAGCCAACCGAAACTGCGAGCATGCGTAAAGATGGCATGAGACGTCCCCCTCACATGCAGATCAAATTCGGAGTGCCCCTCCCCGGCGAGGCAAGCGCCTTATCCCTCTTGCCGCGCGCAGGTAGATATCCTTTTCTTAAGGTAGCGCCGGAACGCAGCTAAATTTTGGCGCGCATCGGTCTCAATGAAGGCTGCGGCTTAACAGCATCTGACTCACATCTTCCCTATCCGGGGGATCGCCCAGCGCAACTCGAGTGCATGTGGAAAGAATAATAAGCGAGGTGGCAGGGTTGTTGGATTAGGAAAACGAGCTTCTCTCTATCGGGAAACTAGGGAATAGACGGCTCTTCTGCGCGTTTCCCTGAAAGATTACCTGATTGACGACACGGAACTCTCGGGCCCAGCACATGGCGGACAACTTCAGAGCAATGCTCGTAAGCAAAGACGGCGACCAGCAAAGCGTCGTTGTAACTGAGCTAGCAGAGACCGATCTGATGGATGGGGATGTCACCGTAGCTGTCGAGCACTCAACGGTGAACTATAAGGATGGCCTCGCCATATCCGGCAAAGCACCCATCATCCGCAAATTCCCCCTCATCCCTGGCATCGATTTGTCCGGCAGGGTGTTGCGCTCCGAGGATCCTCGCTTCCAGCCTGGAGATCGCGTCGTGGCGAACGGTTTTGGTCTCGGCGAGACGCATCACGGCGGCTACGCGGAGCGGGCTTGTCTCAAGGGTGACTGGCTCATCAAGCTTCCCGATAATATTTCGACGGCCCACGCCATGGCGATTGGTACCGCCGGGTTCACCGCCATGCTTTGCGTGCTGGCGCTAGAAAAGGAGGAGATCTCTCCCGACAAAGGCGACGTGCTGGTGACCGGGGCTGCTGGTGGAGTGGGCTCGGTCGCAATCGCACTCCTCGACAAGCTCGGCTATCGCGTCATCGCCTCGTCCCGTCGAGCCGAGCAGGAGGCTGAGTATTTGCGGGGACTGGGTGCCGACGAAATCATCAATGCTGGCGATCTCGCCGGAAATGGAAAACCTCTAGCCAAGGAGCGATGGGCTGGCGCGATCGACTCACTTGGCAGTCAGACCTTGGCCAATGTGCTGTCGCAGATCAGATATGACGGCGCAGTGGCAGCTTGCGGCTTAGCCCAAGGTCCCGACCTCCCGGCGACGGTGATGCCATTCATCCTGCGCGACGTGACGCTCTCGGGAGTGAACTCGGTCGAAACGCCGAGAGAAAAGCGCGAAAAGGCGTGGGTCCGCCTGGCCAGGGACCTCGATTTTGCCAAGCTCGACGTTATGACGTCACACGCCCGACTTGATGACGTGCCTCGCCTGGCTACCGAAATTGTTGGAGGTAGAGTCAGAGGTCGGGTTGTGGTTGATTTGTGAAAAAATCACTTCCCGAGCCTGGGAGGCGCCGCTTTAGCATAGTGACCTGAGCCCCCGGCACTGCCCTCTCCCGCACATCACACCATGCAACGGTTACTCTCTTGAGTAACTCCCCACGCTTAACACAGACAGCTTTACTCGCTGTACATGAGTGCGCATGTCCAGGATGGTGTGATGTTTTGAAGGGCCACGCCTTAAGACCGTCCACGGCGACCCCTTCGGCACGCTTTTCCCACTAATGCTGAATAGACACCCTCTAACAGCGCAACACCATCATCACACCGTTACCCTGCCCGGCAACTCCAAAGCTGTTGGACGGCGTGATGGTTCGATAGACCGCCGACGATGTCCGGTTAGGGGCGGAAAGCGGACGTTCTCAAGTCATCATCACATGGTGAGCTAATGACCGAAAGCTGGTGCGGTCGTTCCGCGCGGATACCGCTTTAGCAGCTCGATCCGGCGATCAGGGATTAGCTGTAGCGGCCCGAAAGAGCTTCACGAAATTTTCCAGTTCATCGGGTGCCGTATCTGAGACTGCCCAATAACTGATCCCTCCCTCGCTCCAGAAGAGCGCTAGATAGCCCTGTTTCTTATGGCTTGTCACAGGTGCGGATGCGCCGCTTGTGTTTGGCATCTCGAACAGGCTGATGAGATGCTTGCCGTGGCTGTAGACAAGTGATGCCACCGGCTCGACCCGTACAACATCAACACGGCCACCTACCAACGGAAAACCTTGCGCCCCGAGATCGGCGACTGTCGGTGCAAAAGCAAGCTTACCGTTGAACCAAGGCTTTACTGTGTGGTGACTCGACGATGCCACATCCGTCGGCTGCGGCGCCATCAACGCCCGAACATGGGCCGAAACGAGCTGCTCGGCCAGGTCGTCGCTGCTCCGATAGTTTAGCGCGCCGAAACTCGTGGCGCCGGCAAGCACGGCACCGATCAGGAACGATGCAGCCAAAGCCATCCATGAATTTCGATCGGCGCGAGGTGGGGGGTTTGATTTGGCCATGATGCGGCGCCGAAGTTCTGGAGAGGGAACGTCTTCAGCTAGGTCCGAGCGAAGCGCCCCCCGCAAAGCGCGAAGCGTTTCGACCTGAGCATTCAGCGCAGCATCGGCTCGCAAGCGCTGCTCGAAGCGAGTGGCCTCGATGGGATCTAGCTCGCCATCGACATAGGCGTTGAGAAGCAACTCGTCCTGCGAAGATAGGGTCATGGTATGCCGTTCGCGATTGTCGCTGAGAGTAGGCGACGGGCACGCGCGAGCCTCGACATCACAGTGCCAATTGGCAATGCGGCGACCTCGGCGATGGTGCGGTAATCAAGGTCATGTATTTCCCTGAGTACCAGGATCTCGCGGAAAGGTGCCGGCAAAGAGGCCATAGCCTTGCGGACCTGTTCAGCTTCCAGCTTAGCGATCAGCGCTGTCTCCGGCGTTTGCATCTCTTGGGTCCCCGCCTGCTCAAACTGCTCTCTGTCATCTTGATTGAGGTCATCGCTGAGCACCACGTCCTTGGGTCGGTTCTTGGCAAGCCAGCTATAGCTCGTATTGCGCACGATCGTCAGTACCCAGGCGCGCGGGTTTCCGCCGCTAAACCCACGGATGTACTTGAAGGCGCGCATCGAGGCTTCCTGCACGATGTCCTCGGCGTCCGCACGGCTGCCGGCCAGCCAGCGGGCGAGCCGGAAGGCATCGACGAGGTATGGCACAAACACCTCTGTGAAGCGGGCCTGGTCGCTTGCTTCGTCCACATTCAAGTCGGTCGCAGCGCCTCCTTGGAGGAATTTGATGGGTTCATGGCTCGACGACGATCTTTCCTGTCATGTGCGGATGAATGGCACAGAAATACTCGACCGTGCCGGCAGTCGAGAAGGTCTGCGAGAATTTGTCGCCGGTGTCGAGGGCACTTGAGCGGAACTTGCCGTCCTTCTCTGACACGAGGTGCGGAATGTCGTCGTTGTTGACCCAGGTCACCGTGGTTCCCGCTTTCATCGTCAGTATGGGCGGATCGAAGGTGAAATTGGCGATCTTGATTTCCGCGTCGGCAGCGAGCGCGTGACCCCTCGATGCCGAAAGAAAGACTGCCATCGCAAGCAGTAGCGCAAAGCTGACGCGAGCACCGCAGGCGGGGATAAGCCTTGCATAGGATTGAGTCATCTTTGTTGTCCTGTACCAATGGTTTCTGTCTCAGCCCGCAAGGGTCGTGTCGGTTACGGCGAGCGGCTTATTGCCAAAGCGCACATCCACGCTGGTGATGCCCAACATGGAGCGGAGCTGCTCGGCTGGCACCGTCATCGGGCCCGGGGAAGGTGCGGTTCCGGGCGCTGGCTGGGGAAAGGCGGTGGAGCGGGCCGTGTGGAACGTCATATTGCCTTCCACCTTCTGCACGATCTGGTGGATGTGCCCGTTCAGCACCGTGACCGAGCCGAAGCGCTTCAACATATCGAGCGCCTGCAACCCATCGTCGGTGCCCCAGCCCCAATCGGCATAGACCGTCCAAAGGGGGATGTGGGCGAAAACGACGATCGGGGTGGAATTTGCCTTGCCCTTGAGGTCGTCGGCGAGCCAGGCAAGCTGGTCGGATCCCAGTCGGCCGAGCCCACCTGCCTTGAGGTCCACCACATTGTTCAGGCCGATGAAATGTACGCCGTGGTCGTCGAAGCTGTACCAGCCCTGACCCTTGGTGCCTTTGCCGTAGCGTTCGAGATAGAGCTTGCCCAGGCCCTCGTCGATGAAGTCGTGCTCGCCCGGAACGTAGTGCACGTTGAGGCCCGACTCGCCGATCAGTTGCGCGGCGCTATCGAACTCATCGGGCTTCGACAAATGGGTAATGTCCCCGGTGTGAATCATGAAGGCGGGCTTCGACTTCACCGCCTTCACCTTGGCGATCGCCTCGCGCAAGGTGCCGAGTGCATCGGGATTGGCGGGTTTGTTGAAGCCGATATGGCTGTCGCTGATTTGCAGGAAGGTGAAGCCGGATGCCTCTGCTGCCAACGCCTCACCCAGCAGTCCCACCGACTTCGGTACCCCGCCCGATAATGCCCACAGGACGCCCGTACCCGCCCAAATCATGCATTCGAGGGCACCCCGCCGATCCACTTCCAGGCCTTCTGATCTGCGCTTTTTCGTTTTGTCCATGCTCTGTCTCCTTCACGCTGGCAATTGCTGCTACATGAAGGAGACCGCCGTTCGAGCCATTCTATTCCCGGCCCGAGCAAATTTTTTTAGGTCATCCTGGAGTAGGCCTTATTAGGCCGTGTACTCATAAATCGAGATTGTAAGCAGCGGTGGGTCAAATGTCCGGTTTGCTCCCAAAAGCGGACATTCGTCAGCCCATTGAGCATGTCCGCTATGTGCCATAAGCGGACATTCTGGACGTGGAGATCTGGACGCAAGACAGGAAGTACTGACGCATGAACCGCCACGACTCGCCCGCCGTCTGCAGGTCACCTTTATGGTCGCACTGGTATCAACAAGGCGATTGCTGCTTTTGTACGCCAACTAGCGCTCGATTATTCAACAAAGTCGCTCTTCGCGCGTTACCCTGAGATTGAGGAGATTGGAGCAAAGAGCGATGACGACGAGCAAACGACAATCGCGCGACCAAGCTCGGCGTGCTGGTTCTGAGGCGAACCTAGGTCAGAAGGCGGCTGAGCGGGAAAAGAAGAGTAAGGCACAGCTCAGTCGTATGGAAGGAAGGCGTGCCTCGTCAGCACGTGGTCGCTTTGTCGCTTGGTGCAAGCAGGAGCAAGCGAGCATACAGCAGCAGCTTGAGTTGATGCAGAGCGGCAAAGTGCTCACAGGAGAGAACCGGCGACTCAGTGAAACGCGCTAAGGCCAGACTCGCGGAGCTAGAATCCCTTTTGACCGAGAAAGGCTCGGCCACGATCTCGAAACCGTAACTTTGTCCTCAACTCGAGCCATAGCGCGCTTCAACTTACGGCGGATTAGCACCTTGCCCTCGGCATGCCAGCACGCCTGTGAAGAAAACAGTCCTGACGGAGGGCATGACCCCCGCCGCCTACACCAGCGTCTAAGCGGGACTAGGCGACCGCCAGAATAGGCCGATCAATAGTAAAAGCTTTTTTTCTTCGCCTGAGCGCCAACGCAAACCCCTTTAGTACTGCATTGCATGCTCGACGGGCAATCCTTGCTGGTCCCGCAATGAATCGTCTTGCCAGCAGCCAACGCGGAGCCTGAAAACGCGCAGACGATACCGACGGCAATAATCATCGACACGATTGCCTTCATTGGTGTTCTCCCTTTTGGTGATTTGCTGTCTAAGAACGCTCTGGCTTTTCTTTTTGTTCGTCAGTGCGCCGCGCTGTTTGGACGCAGCAGTGGATTTGCAATGGCAGGTAAACGGCAACTCAATTCGCGTGCTGGATCAAGTGGGCGACCACGGCAGCGGTTTAACAACGACAGAGGGTTCCTCTGGGCCTAGGGCGTGTACTCATAAATCGGGGTTGTTGGCCAACGTCCGTTTTGCCCCCGGAAGCAGACATTCGTCGGCGCTTGAGTATGTCTGCTTAGTGCCAAAAGCAGACGCAGGGCCAATTTGGGTGACGTTCCCCGCAATACCTGGAGGTCTAACCTGGAGGAGCGCTGTTCACGCCCTTGGAGGTTCCACCCGCGCGGTGCCGACACAGTTGCGAGTCAACCTACCTGTGGTACTCGGCCGCATAAGCGAAAAAACAAGTGCGAAGTCACAAGTGTTGCGGGATCAGATAAGTGGCGTTCAAGATCCGCCACATCCTTCTCGAGAACGCTGCGATCGATGAAGCCTCCTTCAATCATCTTCTCGCGAACGTTGTTGATGAAGTCTCTCAGAATAAGTCGCCCGTTGTGGTCCGGCGGATAAACATGGACCACTGTGTCAGCGCGAATGTCAACGACTCCTGCGTCACGAAACAGACGGTGGGTGCGTCGGCCGACAAAGAGGTCGATTCCTTGCGCGGACGAATAGGCGATGTAGGCGTCGAGCAGTCGCGTCCACGCGGGCGATAGCGGATCGCAGATGAGACTGACGGAGTCCGCCTCAAAGCTTGCGACCCAGCCACCAGGGCGAACGAGGGACACCATTTCGTGGACAATGCGTTCAGGCTCCGGTACGTTGACCAGAACGAAGCGCATGTGGGCACCGTCGAATGACGCTCGCGGCAATCCCGTGTCATACGCATCACCCTCGCGGACCTCGACCTGCGGCAGCGCGTGATCCGTGACAAAGCGGCGCGCTAAGCCGGCAAAATGCGGGCTCCGCTCGATTCCAAGAACTGACCCGGTGGGACCGACGCGCTTACCAAGGAGGTGCAAGACCCCGCCATTACCGCAACCGAGGTCGAGAATGCGCTCCCCGGCCTTGATCCCAATTTTTTCGAACTGCGCGTCTGAATCGGGGGCGAGGTCGGCGATCTGGCGCCTAAGGCGTGCCTCCTCCGCCTCGCCGCGACCTAGCAGATAGTGGTCGGATTCCGCCATCGAGCTCCGCGAGTCCACAAAAGTCATGGCACCCGCATTACCGCAGCAATGCGACATTGAGCATTGCATCTCTGCTGATGCTCGTCGTCAAGCAGTCGAAGCCCAGAATTTGGCTGCTTGGCGACCCGACCAAAAAAGCGCTAACCCTGACGTGCTGGAGTCAGCCTAATTGATCTCCTCGAAGGTCTTATTCAACGTTTCGCGGATTACCTGCGCATTAGTCGGGATGGAGTGATTAAGGCCTACGGCCAGCATGTGTTGATCTCCTCGCCGAACGGCCCGAGCAGTTGGTCATGTTTCAGGCGGCGGATGTCCGCTTTGGGTCATAAGCGGACATACTGACAAGTCCGCGCCCTGTCCGCTTTACCCCAATTGGCGGACGTTAGTCCAAGTCAGCATTTGGCTGTCGGTTTATGAGTACACGCCTTAGGTCATCTTGGAGTAGGCTTTATTAGGTCATCCTAGAGTAGGCTTTAGTGGAAGGTGAGCGGCGGTTGTTCGCGCCAATAGCAAGACTTGGGGTCAGCCGCCTCGAACTCTGGGCGTCGCGGTAGGCCGCTTCACCATGTCCTCTATTTAGCCGCGATTGTCCGCCGCTGCTTTCGCCTGATGCTCTTGCTCGTTCGGCCTCGCGGAGGGGCCGTCTGTCCTACTCTGGCTCTTGAGGGTCTCGGCCGCGAAGCAGGTTTGGAGGCTCTTCTGGGCTCTGCCGGATCGGCCGGTATTGGCAAGAGGGGCGGGTCGTTAGCCGTGCGCATGCCTTGCATCGCCCCACGCACATCTTCGATCTTACCCTCCTGCATCGTCTGCTCGAACTGGTGCTGCAAGTCGTCGGCCACGTGCCTGAGCTTTGCGGACGGAATGGCCGAAGCCGCGCATCAGGCGCGGTAGGTCCCTTGGCGGGACAACGACCGTGGCCACGACAGCGATGATAAGAAGCTCCGCCCATCCGATGCCAAACATGCGCAAGCCCTCGCCACCCTACAAGCCCGTGCGAGACTTCTGAACGAGCTCCTGCCGCACGCTTTTCAGAGCCGGGTTGTTGTCTCGAAAGACAATGGATTCCGACTCGGGCTCCCCCTCGTACTCTGTTCCTTCGGCCAAGCCCTTCTTCAAGCTTTTGATGCCTTTGGCGACGTCGCCCATGAGACCGGAGATCTTTCCGCTCCCGAACAAGAGCACGAAGACCATCAGGGCAATTAGGATATGCGACCAGCTTATTCCCATCGGATGACTAGTCCTCATGCAGAGTAACGGCCGAACCACGCATCGATCGGATCTTCTCTATCAAAATTCTCCAATGCTCGTGTGAGGCCACTCAGCTACCCGCTCGGTGTTAATCGCGCGTGCAGATTCCATCACATTTCTCCTCTTCGAACATGTTTGACATGATCGGTAAAGGAGACCTGCGCGTCCGGCGCTTTATTCCCCGCCGAGACGTTCGACGCGATCACATTTGTGTGCTTTCAAGATGGAAACTCGGCCGCGTTCTTCTCAACACCTACCCTCCGCCCAAACATGGACACGCGCCAAGGCGCTGCAGAAGGGCGCCCAGACGCCGATGCTGGCGTGGTTCTCGACGGTCGCAGGCGAACCAGGCGCGGCGGATGCCGAGCGCGACGTGCGCGGCTTTGCGCTCAAGTTCCATAAGGCGAGCGAAGGCCGCTTTAAGCACCAAATTATGAATCGCTTTGACGCGTCGATTTGTAGAGTTTGATTCCAGAGGCGGTCCTCGCCGATACCGGGGCCGCCAATTCTATTTCAACAGCTCGTCTGTGCAGATTGATTACCGCAGGCCCCGTCAAAACGCCGAGATGGACCTTGGGCGACCGCACCCCAGGCTGTCTCCGACTTAAATCAACGAGAACGTAGAGCAAATTGCCGCACCGAGGCAGAGCACGGGAAAGTGATCGCGCCGCCGATCGGTATGAGGGAATAAAGCCGCGCTCCACCGAGTCTCCTTCGGTGATCAGGGCGTCGGAGCCCGCATCACGCATAAGTTAGCGAATGGTAGCGGCGGACCAGGGTCGCCTACCCAACCACCTCTCGCACGAAAAGGAGAGATATCAATGAGAACGATTGTAGCCAACGTGATGACTGCCTTTGCGGGCAGCCTGCTCTTAGCCCCTTTGATGTTGGGGCTAGCTCAGGCGGGAAGCGCGTCTGACCTCAAGGATGCTGCCATCGCCACTCATGATGGCGCCGTTATGCTTGTCCACGGTGGCGGCGGAGGCGGTGGAGGCGGTGGCGGCGGAGGGCATGGCGGAGGCGGCGGCGGATTCGCCGGCGGCCACGGCGGAGGCGGCGGTGGATTCGCCGGCGGCGGTGGCTTCCACGCCTATGCCGGCCGCGGCTTCGATCGGGGGGCCCGGTTCGATCGTGATAGCCGGTTCGACCACGACTTCCGTCACCGTCGTGTTTTCGACAATGATGCCTTCATCGGTGATGGCTTCTATGGTTACGGCTATGGTGACTGCTATTGGCTGCGGCGCCATTTCTGGGCCCGCTATGAAGCCTGCCTGGAAAACTACTACTGACCTCGCGTAGCTAGAGAGACGCAATATCTCTCAAAGCTAATAAGCAGGGGCCCCGCTCGTGCGGGGCGCCTCGCCCCAGCCTTGTGAAAGGATCCCACCGATCGTCGACTGTGCAATCGACGCTGGGTATCACCATGCGATCGAGAAGTTCGAGTACTTGGACAAATCATGGTGCTTAAGTGCATAAAGTTCGGTTGCAATCAGTCGAACAAACGAATGCACCACGAATAAAACGAGATCGTAGAGTTCGTCTGTGACCGGCACCCCCACGCACTGTGATTGAAGAGCGATGCTCTCGCACAATTGTTAAGGTCGAAGCAGATGCCCACCAATGAAGCACAGCTAGTTGATTTCTTGCTGCTTGGCGGCGGATTGGCGAGCGCCACGGCCGCAGAAACCCTGCGCGCGGCCGGGTCGAGGGCAGTATTGCAATCCTGTGCGCGGAAACCATGCTCCCCTATTACCGACCACCGCTATCAAAAGAGTTTCTTCTCAAGGGTCCTGACCAGACTAAAGTTTTGATCCATGACCACTCGTTTTACCGAGACCGCGCAATCGACGTGCACTTAGGGACGCGAGTGTGCGGGGTCGATGCCGATAGGCGTACAATCGAAACCGATTGTGGTGTTCATTTCCGCTTTGACAAATTGCTGATCGCGACCGGAGCGAGCGTGCATAAGCTGTCTATACCGGGCGCAAACTTGGAGGGTGTTCATTATCTGCGCACGGTGGATGATGCGCTTTCGTTATATCAAGCTATCGCGCATGCGCAGCGAGCGATCGTCATAGGAGCGAGCTTCCTCGGGATGGAGATCGCGGCCTCTTTCGCGACAAGGGGAGTCGCGACGACCTTGATCGCGAAAGAGGACCTCGTCTACGAGAAGCTATGCTCGCCGGAGGTCTCCGATTTCTTCGCCGGATATTTCAGGGCGCGCGGCGTGGATTTCATTTTTGGAGAAGAGGTCAAAGAGTTTTGGGGGACAGCGAAGGTCGAAGGCATTGTGACAAGCAGCGGCAAAAGGATGCCCTGCGATATTGTTGCGGTCGGAATTGGGGTTCGGCCTGAAGTCGATTTTCTCGGCAACAGTGGCATCGACGTGGATGGGGGCATCCTCGTCAATCAGCAGCTAGAAACCAACAAACCAGGAATCTACGCGGCGGGGGATGTCGCAAATTTCTATAATCCGATCTCGCGCACCAGGTACCGCGCGGAGCACTGGGATAATGCCGTAAAGCAGGGCCGACTCGCCGCCTGGAACATGCTCGCCAGGCGGCAATCCTGGCGAACGGTGTCGTACTTCTTCTCTGATGTGTTCGATTTAACTTTCAATGTAGTGGGATCGACCGAAGAAGCAGACGAACGGGTAGTAAGG
>Ga0163161_10001854_pt1 | contig 15446 bp, 13 predicted proteins | sample S45metaG_FD_129847 | JGI IMG/M metagenome (GOLD analysis project Ga0163161, IMG submission 129847) | Switchgrass rhizosphere microbial communities from Kellogg Biological Station, Michigan, USA - S4-5 metaG | ecosystem: Host-associated > Plants > Roots > Rhizosphere > Soil | place: USA... | reverse complement strand
GTTCTGCTCCGGCGAGCTGCTGACGGCGATCGGCATGACCGAGCCCAGTTGCGGCTCCGACCTCGCCGCGCTGAAGACCACGGCGGTCAGGGACGGCGACGAGTGGGTGATCAACGGGTCGAAGACGTTCATCACCAACGGCTACTCCGCCGACCTCGTCGTGGTGGCCGCACGCACGGCTCCGGAGAAGAAGGCCCGCGGCATCACGCTGTTCGGCGTCGAGAGCGACCGCGAGGGGTTCGCCCGCGGGCGCAAGCTCGACAAGGTCGGCCAGGACGAGTCCGACACCGCCGAGCTGTCGTTCACCGACGTGCGCGTCCCGCACGAGAACGTCATCGGCGAGGTCGACGAGGGCTTCATCCACATGATGACGTTCCTCCCGCAGGAGCGGCTCGGCTCGGCCATCACCAACCTGGCGCACGCCGCGCAGATCCTCACCGAGACGATCCAGTACGCCAAGGACCGCCACGCCTTCGGCAAGCCGATCGGCACGTTCCAGCACAACCAGTTCCTCCTCGCCGACCTGGTGACCCGCGTCGAGGTCACCCAGGCCTACGTCGACCAGTGCGTGCTCGCGCACCGCGAGGGCGACCTGACCGCCGTCGACGCGGCCAAGGCGAAGTGGTGGACCGCACAGGTGCAGAACGACGTGCTCGACCACTGCGTGCAGATCCACGGCGGCTACGGGTTCATGAACGAGTACCGCGTCGCCCGCGCCTGGCGTGACGCCCGCGTCACCAAGATCTGGGCGGGGTCCAACGAGATCATGAAGATGCTGATCGGCCGCGACCTCGGTTTGTAGCCACCCGCCGCTGGTCGAGGAGGGACGAAGTCCCGTCACGAGACCAGGCGAGCCTTGCCTTCGTTGCGGAATCTCCAAGCGGGCTTGAGGATTGAGGCGTGACCAGTGAGTCGCTCCAAGGCGCCGGACCTCCGGCGCAGCACCCGGACGAGCCGCACGAGGGCAGCATCGCGAGCCGGCTCAACTGGTTGCGCGCGGGCGTGCTCGGGGCCAACGACGGCATCGTCTCGACCGCCGGCATCGTCGTCGGGGTGGCCGGGGCGACCGACGACCGGCAGGCCATCCTCATCGCGGGGGTCGCCGGGCTCTTCGCGGGTGCGTTGAGCATGGCGACCGGTGAGTACGTCTCGGTCTCGACCCAGCGCGACACCGAGCGGGCGCTGCTCGCCAAGGAGCGACGAGAGCTCCGCGACGAGCCCGAGGAGGAGCTGGCCGAGCTGGCCTACTTCTACGAGCTGAAGGGGCTGAACCCCGAGCTCGCGAAGCAGGTGGCCGTCGAGCTCACCGCCCGCGACGCCCTCGCCGCGCACGCGGAGGTCGAGCTCGGCATCGACCCCGACGACCTCACCAACCCGTGGCACGCCGCCTGGGCCTCGATGCTCGCCTTCACGGTGGGCGCGATCCTGCCCCTGCTCACGATCAGCCTGGCCGGAGCCGACACCCGGCTCGCGGTGACCGTCGTGTCGGTGATGGTGGCCCTGGCCCTGACCGGGTTCGCCAGTGCTCGCCTCGGCCAGGCTCCTCCGGGCCGTGCCGTCCTCCGCAACGTCGCCGGCGGCCTGATCGCGATGGCCATCACCTACCTGATCGGGCTCGCGGTCGGCAGCCGCATCGGCTGAGCGGGACGCCGCTACGATCCGGCCATGAACCAGCCGCGGCGACCGGCCACCATGGCCGACGTGGCCGCCCTGGCGCGGGTCTCCCACCAGACGGTGTCCCGGGTCGTCAACGGCGACAGTCGGGTCCGGCCCGCCACGGCACAGCGGGTGAACGAGGCGATCCGGGAGCTCGGCTACCGGCGCAACATCGCCGCCCGCCTGCTGGCCTCGAGCCGGTCGCGCACGGTCGGCGTGGTCACCTGGGGCAGCAGCCAGTTCGGGCCGTCCCAGGTCGTGCTGGGTCTGGAGAAGGCCGCGCGGAGCACCGACTACCGCCTCTCGTTCGTCTCCATCGCGGAGACCACGCCCGAGGCGGTGCAGTCCGCCTTCGACCAGCTGATGGAGAACAAGCCCGAGGCGATCATCGTGATCGTCCCCCACGAGACCGTGCTCCGGATCGCCCAGGACGTCGCCCTCGACGTCCCGACCGTGCTCCTCGAGGGAGACCTGTCGCGGACGCCGCTGACGGCGGGCGTCGACAACGTGCAGGGCGCGCGGCTGGCGACCCGTCACCTCCTCGACCTCGGCCACACGTCGGTCGTGCACCTGGCGGGTCCGCCCGGGTGGAACGAGGCGATGGCCCGGATCGAGGGCTGGCGGGCCGAGCTCCAGTCGGCGGGTCTGCACGCCCCGCCCCTGCGGTGGGGCGGCGACTGGTCCGCCTGGAGCGGCTACCGCGCGGGCATCGCGCTGGCCCGCGAGAAGGACGTCACCGCCGTCTTCGCGGCGAACGACCAGATGGCGCTCGGGCTGTGCGCGGCGCTGCGGGAGCAGGGCCGCCGGGTGCCCGAGGACGTCAGCATCGTCGGGTTCGACGACCTGCCCGAGTCCGAGTTCTTCGCCCCCGCCCTGACCACGGTGCGGCAGGACTTCTGGGAGCTCGGCCGGCGCGCCATGGTGCTCGTCGAGCGGGTGCTCGCGGGCGAGGAGAACGCCTCGGTCGACCTGGTGCCGACCACCTTGATCGTGCGGGCGTCGACGGCGCCGCCACCGCCGTCGCCCTGACCCGCAGACCGTTGCTGTTCGGAAACGTTGCGTTCACCTGCTTGACGCACGCCCATGTGAGCGCTAACAATACGTCCCGAAGGATGTGAGCGCTCACAAAAGTGACGGCGTTCACGCCCCCCGAGCCACGGAGGATGCACCGTGACCGACCGCCCGCAGCCTCGCGCCGTCGTGCCCGACGGGGTCACCGACCCCGTCACGGTCGGCGTGGACTACGGCACCCTGTCGGGACGCGCGGTGGTCGTCCGGGTCAGCGACGGCGAGGAGCTCGGCTCGGCCGTCTGCGAGTACCCCCACGCCGTGCTCGACCGGTCGCTGCCCGTGGAGCTCGCCGGCCGCGACGTCCGGCTCGGCCCCGACTGGGCCCTCCAGGTGCCCGCCGACTACGTCGAGGTGCTCAAGACCGCCGTCCCCGCCGCCCTGCGGGGCGCGGGTGTCGACCCGGCGCAGGTCATCGGCATCGCCACCGACTTCACCGCCTGCACGATGGTGCCCACGACCGTCGACGGCACCCCGCTGTGCGAGCTGCCCGGGCACGCCGCCGACCCGCACGCCTACGTCAAGCTGTGGAAGCACCACGCCGCCCAGCCGCAGGCCGACCGCATCAACGAGCTGGCCCGCAAGCGGGGCGAGGCCTGGCTGCCGCGGTACGGAGGGCTGATCTCCTCGGAGTGGGAGTTCGCCAAGGGCCTCGAGCTCCTCGAGGACGCCCCGGCGATCTACGCCGAGATGGCGCACTTCGTCGAGGCGGCCGACTGGATCGTCTGGCAGCTGTCGGGCGCGTACTTCCGCAACGCCTGCACCGCGGGCTACAAGGGCATCTACCAGGACGGCACCTACCCGACGCGGGCCTTCCTCGCCGAGCTCAACCCCGACTTCGAGACGTTCGTCCTCGACAAGCTCGACGCCCCGGTCGGCCAGCTCGGCGCGGCCGCCGGCCGGCTGACCAAGCAGGCGGCCGAGTGGACGGGGCTGCCCGAGGGCATCACCGTCGCGGTCGGCAACGTCGACGCACACGTCACCGCACCCGCCGCCGACGCGATCGGTGTGGGCCAGATGGTCGCCATCATGGGCACGTCCACCTGCCACGTGATGAACAGCGACACCCTCCGCGAGGTCCCGGGCATGTGCGGGGTCGTCGACGGCGGCATCACCGCGGGACTGTGGGGCTACGAGGCCGGTCAGTCGGGTGTCGGCGACATCTTCAACTGGTTCGTGACCACCCAGGTGCCGCACGGGTACGCCGCCGAGTCGGCCGAGCGGGGCATCTCCGTGCACGAGCTGCTCACCGAGAAGGCCGAGAAGCAGGCCATCGGCGAGCACGGGCTCGTCGCCCTCGACTGGCACAGCGGCAACCGCTCCGTGCTCGTCAACCACGAGCTCTCCGGGCTGATGGTCGGGCAGACCCTGGCGACCCGACCCGAGGACCAGTACCGCGCCCTCCTCGAGTCCACGGCGTTCGGCACCCGGATGATCGTCGAGACCTTCCAGGAGGCCGGGGTCCCGGTCACCGAGCTCGTGGTCGCCGGCGGCCTGCTCAAGAACGCCCTGCTGATGCAGATCTACGCCGACGTGCTGGACCTCCCGCTGTCGACCATCGACTCGCAACAGGGCCCGGCCCTCGGCTCGGCGATCCATGCGGCGGTCGCGGCCGGCGCGTACCCCGACGTGGCCACCGCCGCCCGCGCGATGGGCCGGGTCAACCGTGGGGTGCACCAGCCCATCGCGGCCAACGTGGCGGCGTACGACGAGCTGTACGCCGAGTACCGCGCGCTCCACGACCACTTCGGCCGCGGCGGCAACGACGTCATGCTGCGCCTCAAGGCGATCCGCCGCAGGGCGGCGACGTCATGACGAGGACGACGCACAACACGATCGCCGACCTGCGCACGCAGGTGGCCGCGCTGCACTCCGAGCTGACCCGCAACAACCTCGTGGTGTGGACCGCCGGCAACGTCTCGGCCCGCGTGCCCGGCGAGGACCTTCTCGTGATCAAGCCGAGCGGCGTGTCCTACGACGAGCTCTCCGCCGACGCGATGGTCGTCTGCGACCTCGACGGCAACCTCGTGGAGGGCGATCACCAACCCAGCAGCGACACCGCGGCGCACGCCTACGTCTACCGGCACATGCCGGAGGTCGGCGGCGTGGTGCACACCCACTCGACCTACGCCACGGCCTGGGCCGCGCGCGGCGAGGCCATCCCGTGCGTGCTGACGATGATCGCCGACGAGTTCGGTGGCGACGTCCCCGTCGGACCGTTCGCCCTGATCGGCGACGACTCCATCGGCCGCGGCATCGTCGAGACCCTGCGCGAGAGCCGCAGCAAGGCCGTGCTGATGCGCAACCACGGGCCGTTCACGGTCGGCAAGGACGCCCACTCCGCGGTCAAGACCGCCGTGATGGTCGAGGACGTCGCGCGCACCGTCCACCTGAGCCGCCAGCTCGGCGAGCCGGTCGCCATCGCGTCGGCCGACGTCGACGCCCTCTACGACCGGTACCAGAACGTCTACGGCCAGGGGGGCCAGCAGTGAGTGCGACGTACGAGTCCCGTGAGGTCTGGTTCCTCACCGGCAGCCAGCACCTCTACGGCCCCGAGGTCCTCGACCAGGTGGCCGCCAACGCCGCCGACATCGTGCGCGCCCTGGACAGCTCCGACGACGTCCCGGTCCGGGTGGTCACCAAGCCGGTGCTCACCGAGACCGCCGCGATCCGCCGGGCGCTGATCGACGCGGAGTCGGACGACGCCTGCGTCGGCGTCATCGCGTGGATGCACACGTTCAGCCCGGCGAAGATGTGGATCACCGGTCTCGACCACCTCCGCAAGCCGTTGCTGCACCTGCACACGCAGGCCAACCAGGCGCTGCCGTGGGCCGAGATCGACATGGACTTCATGAACCTCAACCAGGCCGCCCACGGCGACCGGGAGTTCGCGGCGGTCCAGACCCGGCTGGGTGTCACCCGCAAGACGGTGGCCGGGCACGTCCAGGACCCCGAGGTCGCCCGCCGCGTCGGCGTCTGGGCGCGGGCCGCCGTCGGCCGCGCCGAGCTGGCGACGATGAAGCTCGCCCGCTTCGGGGACAACATGCGCAACGTCGCGGTCACCGAGGGCGACAAGGTCGAGGCCGAGCGGCGCTTCGGCGTCTCGGTCAACACGTGGGGGGTCAACGACCTCGTGGCCGTCGTCGACGAGGTGGCCGACGCCGACATCGACGCGCTCGTCACCGAGTACGCCGACACCTACGACGTGCAGGCCGACCTGCTGCCCGACGGCGACCGGCACGAGTCGCTGCGCTACGGCGCCCGGATCGAGCTCGGACTGCGGTCGTTCCTGACCGATGGCGGCTTCACGGCCTTCACGACGAACTTCGAGGACCTCGGCGGGCTGCGCCAGCTGCCGGGCCTGGCCGTGCAGCGGCTGATGGCCGACGGCTACGGCTTCGGCGGCGAGGGCGACTGGAAGACCTCGGTCATGCTCCGCACCCTCAAGGTGGTGGCCGAGGGCCTCCCCGGCGGCACGTCGTTCATGGAGGACTACACCTACCACCTGGTTCCCGGCGAGGAGAAGATCCTCGGCGCGCACATGCTCGAGGTCTGTCCCTCCATCGCGGCGGCCAGGCCGACGGTCGAGATCCACCCGCTCGGCATCGGTGGCCGCGAGGACCCGGTCCGTCTCGTCTTCGACGCGGCCCCCGGCGCGGCCGTGATCCTCGGCATCGCGGACCTCGGCGAACGGTTCCGCTTCGTCTCCAACGCGGTCACGGTCGTCCCCCCCGACCAACCGCTCCCCCATCTCCCGGTCGCACGAGCAGTCTGGCGACCGGAACCGGACCTCCGTACGTCCACGGAGGCCTGGTTGACGGCCGGAGGACCTCACCACACGGTCCTCTCGACCGCGCTCACGACCGAGCACCTGGACGACCTGGCGGAGATGACCGGGACCGAGCTGGTCCTCATCGACGCCGACACCACCGTCCGCTCCCTCATCCGGGAGCTGCGGTGGAACCAGGCCTACCACCGGTTGGCGGCGGGCATGTGACGGCCAGGCTCGGGCACGGCACTTTGGGCGCGGGACGGACCCGGCCCCCACGCAAGGAATGGAGCAGGACAGTGCGAAAAGTACTTTCCATCATCGCCGCAGGCAGCCTGGCGCTCGCCCTCGCGGCGTGCGGCGGCGACGACAGCGGCAGCGGTGACGGCGGCGACGCCGGCACCGTCGGCGTGGCCATGCCGACCAAGTCGTCGGAGCGCTGGATCGCCGACGGCAACAACATCAAGGAGCAGCTGGAGGCCGCCGGTTACTCGGTCGACCTGCAGTACGCCGAGGACGACATCCCGACCCAGGTCTCCCAGGTGGAGAACATGGTCACCAAGGGCGTCGACATGCTCGTCATCGCCGCGATCGACGGCACCGCGCTCGGTGACGTGCTCGAGACGGCGGAGAGCCAGGACATCCCGGTCATCGCCTACGACCGCCTGATCCGCGAGTCCGACACGGTCGACTACTACACGACGTTCGACAACTTCAAGGTCGGCGTGCTGCAGGCCGAGTCGCTGGTCGAGGGTCTGAAGGCCAGCGGTGACGGCCCGTACAACGTCGAGCTCTTCGCCGGTTCGCCCGACGACAACAACGCCACCTTCTTCTTCAACGGTGCGATGTCGGTGCTCCAGCCCATGATCGACTCGGGCGACATCGTGGTGCCCTCGGGTCAGACCGACTTCGAGCAGGTCGCCATCCTGCGGTGGGACCCCGCCACGGCGCAGAAGCGCATGGAGGACATCCTCACCAGCACCTACGCCTCCGAGAAGGTGCAGGGCGTGCTCTCGCCGTACGACGGCCTGTCGCTCGGCATCATCGCCGCGCTCACCGGCAACGGCTACACCAGCTCGGACCTGCCGGTCGTCACCGGCCAGGACGCCGAGGTGCAGTCGGTCAAGTCGATCCTCGCCGACGAGCAGTACTCGACGATCTTCAAGGACACGCGTGACCTGGCCAAGGTGACCGTGGACATGATCAAGGCGATCGGCGCCGACGAGGAGCCCGAGGTCAACGACACCGAGACCTACGACAACGGCGTCATCGTCGTGCCGTCGTACCTGCTCGACCCGGTGACGGTGACCAAGGACAACGTGACCGAAGTGCTGGTTGACTCCGGCTACTACACCGAGGACGAGATCCAGCCGTAACCCCTTCAGGGTGGGGCCCGGGCGACGCCCGGGCCCCATCCCTCAGGCCGGTCTGCGAGCCACGGACCGAGAAAGTCAGGATGCAATGGCCCAGCCCATTCTCGAGATGCGCGACATCACGAAGAAGTTCCCGGGTGTGACGGCGCTCAGCGACGTCAACCTGGTCGTCCACCGCAGTGAGATCCATGCGATCTGCGGCGAGAACGGCGCCGGCAAGAGCACCCTGATGAAGGTGCTGAGCGGGGTGCACCCGCACGGCTCCTACGAGGGCGAGATCGTCTTCGAGGGCAACCCGGTGGAGTTCTCCAACATCCGGCAGAGCGAAGCCGCCGGCATCGTGATCATTCACCAGGAGCTCGCGCTCATCCCCGAGCTGTCGATCGCCGAGAACATCTTCCTGGGCAACGAGACGGCCTCTGGCGGCGTCATCAACTGGGACGAGGCCAACCACCGGGCCATCGAGCTGCTCGCCCGGGTGGGTCTGCGGGAGAACCCGCTGACCCCGGTCAAGCACCTCGGCATCGGCAAGCAGCAGCTGGTCGAGATCGCGAAGGCGCTGAGCAAGGAGGTCAAGCTCCTCATCCTCGACGAGCCGACCGCCGCGCTGAACGACGACGACTCCCAGCACCTGCTCGACCTGCTCAAGGGCCTGCAGGGCAAGGGCATCACCTCGATCATGATCAGCCACAAGCTCAACGAGATCGCGCGGGTGGCCGACGAGATCACCATCATCCGCGACGGCAAGACGATCGAGACCTTGGACGTCACCGCGGGCGACGTCGACGAGGACCGCATCATCCGCGGGATGGTCGGTCGCGACCTCGAGCACCGGTTCCCCGACCACACCCCCGACATCGGCGAGGTGATGTTCGAGATCAAGGACTGGACCGTCATGCACCCGCTGGACCACCACCGCGAGGTGATCCGCAAGGCCAACCTCAAGGTGCGCGCCGGCGAGATCGTCGGCATCGCCGGCCTGATGGGTGCGGGCCGCACCGAGCTGGCCCGCAGCATCTTCGGGCGCTCGTACGGCAGTCGCAACGAGGGGACGCTGATCCTCAACGGCAAGGAGCTCACGCTCAGCACCGTGACGGCTGCGATCGACGCCGGCATCGCCTATGTCAGCGAGGACCGTAAGGGCCTCGGCCTGAACCTGCTCGACGACATCAAGACGTCCATCTCGTCGGCCGCCCTGGGCAAGCTCGTCAAGGGCCTGACCGTCGACGAGCGCAAGGAGGTCCTGGTCGCCGAGGGCTACCGCAAGAGCCTCAACATCAAGGCGCCCAGCGTGACCGTGGGCGTCTCGAAGCTCTCCGGTGGCAACCAGCAGAAGGTCGTGCTGTCCAAGTGGATGTACACCGACCCCCAGCTCCTGATCCTCGACGAGCCCACCCGGGGCATCGACGTCGGGGCCAAGTTCGAGATCTACGGGATCATCCAGGAGCTCGCCCGCACCGGGCGCGGCGTGCTCGTGATCTCGTCCGAGCTCCCGGAGCTGCTCGGCCTGTGTGACCGCATCTACACCCTGGCCGAGGGTGTCATCACCCGGGAGTTCGACCGCTCGGAAGCCACTCAGGAGTCCCTGATGCGCTACATGACCGTGGACGCGAGGTAAGTACATGAACGGCCTGCTCTCGATGCTGCGCGGCAACGTCCGGCAGTACGGCATGATCATCGCCCTCGCGGCGATCGTCATCCTCTTCCAGATCACCACCGACGGGGTGCTGCTCAAGCCCATCAACGTCTCCAACCTGGTGGTGCAGAACGCCCAGATCCTGATCCTGGCCATCGGCATGGTCATCGTGATCGTGGCCCGCCACATCGACCTGTCCGTCGGGTCGGTCGCCGCGTTCGTGGGTGCCGTGTGCGCGATCCTGATGACCAAGCACGACGTGCCGTGGTTCCTCGCGGTCGTGCTGTGCCTCATGCTCGGGGCGGCGATCGGTGCCTGGCACGGCTTCTGGGTGGCGCACGTCGGCATCCCGGCCTTCATCGTGACGTTGTCGAGCATGCTGCTCTTCCGGGGCCTGACGCTGGTCGTGCTCGAGGGCGCGACCGTCGGTGGCCTGCCCGAGGACTTCAAGAAGATCGGGAACGGCTTCCTGCCCGAGGTCGGCCCCGACACCGGCCTGCACAACCTGACGATGATCATCGCGGTCCTGGTGATCGCGGCCCTGGTGTTCCTGGAGTTCCGCAAGCGGGCGGCGGCGAAGAAGTACAACTTCGAGGTCCTGCCCTTCGGACTGTTCATCCTCAAGCTGGCCGTCCTGGGCGTCGTGATCTTCTACTTCTCCTACCTGCTGGCCCAGGCCCGCGGGCTGCCCATCGTGGGGCTGATCCTGTTCGCCCTGATCGCGATCTACACGTTCATCATGAACAAGACCGTCTTCGGCCGGCACGTCTACGCGGTCGGCGGCAACGTCGAGGCGGCCACCATGTCCGGCGTCAACACCAAGCGCACCGACTTCCTGGTCATGACCAACATGGGTCTGCTGGCCGGCCTGGCCGGCCTGGTGACCACGGCCCGCCTCACGGCCGCCAACCCCAAGGCCGGCGTCAACTTCGAGCTCGACGCCATCGCGGCGTCGTTCATCGGTGGCGCGGCCGTCACCGGCGGCGTGGGCACCGTGATCGGCGCGATCATCGGCGGTCTGGTCATGGGTGTCCTGAACAACGGCATGTCGCTCAACGGCGTCTCCATCGACTGGCAGCAGGCGATCAAGGGTCTGGTGCTGCTGTTCGCGGTCGCCTTCGACGTGTGGAACAAGAAGCGGACCGCGGGCGGCGGCGGTGCTGGTGCCGAGGCCTATGAGTCGACGGCTCCACCACCCGACGAGCTCGCCGACGAGATAGCAGCCATGGAGCACGACCTCCCCGGGACCGAGGCGCTGCCCCAGGACCGCACCACGACCTGACCTCGTCAGGTCCCCTCGAACCAGCTCGACCCCGCCGTGCATCCCGGCGGGGTCGAGTTGTTGGTGCGTCCGGACTCAGACCTCCGTCAGGAGGGCTTGGTGGTCAGAGACGCCGAGGCGTACGGGCCCGCCGGTGCCGGTGACACCGCGGCCGAGGACGTGGTCGATCTGGCGGGTCGGGGCGTCGGACGGGAAGGTGGGGCCGGTGGCCAGCGCGCCGAGCCCGGTGAGGCGGTCGACTCGTCGGGGCCCCATGTTCAGGTCGCCCATCAGCACGAGCCGCCCGGAGCGCTCGGCCAGGCGCCGGACCAGCAACCGGAGCTGCGCGCCGTTCGAGGTCGGCAGGAACGAGAGGTGCGTCGTGACCACCCGGAGCGGCCCGCGGGGCGCCGCCACCTCGGCGACGATCGCCACGCGTGGCTCGTCCCGGACGAGGCTCGGTCTCAGGTTGCCCGGCCACCGATAGGGCACGGGCATGGTCGTGGGCGGCAGCGGGACGACGTCCCAGGCCTCGACGCGGTAGCGGCTGAGGAACGCGACGCCGTACGTCGGCACGTCGGCCGCCTCACGGCCCGTCGCCCCCCGCCAGGAGTCGGGCGTCCCGGTGAGGGCCGGCGCGAACATCCACGCGCGTGCGCCCATCGCCTCGGCCGCCACCGCAGTCAGGTCGAGGCTGCCCGACCGAGGCTGCGCGCGGTCGACCTCCTGGAGGCCCAGCAGGTCGGCGCTGAGGGAACGTACGGCGTCCGCGAACCGGCCCTCGTCGACGGCCTCCTCGCCCGGCGAGCGCCCGCTGAGGATGTTCCACGTCGCGATGCGCACGGGTCCACTCTGCCCGGCGTGCGGCGGGCTAGCCTCCTGGCGTGCGGATGTTCGTCGCGGTGCAGCCTCCCGACGACGTCCTCGACCACCTGGACGACTTCCTCGACGCGCGCCGCGACGCCGCGGACTTCCGCTGGACCCTGCGCGAGCACCTGCACGTGACGCTGGCCTTCCTCGCCGAGGTGCAGGACCGGGCGCGCGACGACCTGGAGGCGCGGCTCGAGCGCGCGGCCAAGCGCCGTACGGCGTTCGCGGCCACGTTGGCCGGTGGTGGCGCGTTCCCGAACGTGGCGCGTGCACGCGTGCTCTGGGCGGGCGTGGACCTGTCCGACCCGGCGCGTACCGAGATCGCGCGGCTGGCGACGGGTGCGCGGGCGGCGGCCTCCAAGGCCGGGGTGGCGGTCGACGGCGCGAGGTTCACGCCACACGTCACCGTCGCCCGGCTGCGACACCCTCGCGAGACGACGTCGTGGGTGCGGCTCCTCGACACCTACCGCGGGCCGGCGTGGACGGTGGCGTCCGTCCACCTGGTCGCCTCGTTCCTCGGCGAAGGGCCGGGCAACCGGCCGCGCTACGAAACTGTCGCGTCCTTCCCACTAGGGTCACCAGCGTGAAGATCGCAGTCGCCGCCGAGACCCGCGACGGCGAGGCCCGGGTGGCACTGGTCCCGGAGCTCGTCGGCAAGCTCACGGCCCTGGGCTACGACGTCGCGGTCGAGCCCGGCGCCGGGATGCACGCCCTCCTGTCCGACGACGAGTACGTCGAGGCCGGTGCGACCATCGACGCCGACGCGATCACCGACGCCGACGTGGTCGTCTCGGTGCAGCCGCTCGACGTCGACCGGATCCGCCGGCTGCGGCGCGGGACGGCCACCGTGTCGTTCCTGCCGACGACCTTCGAACAGGCCGTGGTCGTGGACCTGCGGGACTGCGGCATCACGGCCTTCGCGATGGAGCTGGTGCCGCGCATCTCCCGGGCCCAGTCGATGGACGCGCTGTCGTCGCAGGCACTGGTCGCCGGCTACCGGTCGGCGATCGTGGCGGCCGGCATGCTGCGTCGCTTCTTCCCCCTCAACATGACCGCGGCCGGGACCGTCCAGCCGGCCGACGTCGTCGTGCTCGGCGCCGGTGTTGCGGGCCTCCAGGCCATCGCGACATCCAAGCGGCTCGGTGCGGTCGTCCGCGCGTACGACGTCCGCGCCGCGGCGGCGGAGGAGATCCGCTCGGTGGGCGCCAAGTCGATCGACCTCGAGCTGGAGACCCTGGAGGGGTCGGGCGGCTACGCGCGCGAGATGACCGAGGACCGCGCGGCTCGGCAGCGCGACCTGCTGACGCCGTACATCGCCGCCGCCGATGCGCTGATCACGACCGCAGCCGTCCCGGGACGTCAGGCGCCGATGCTGGTGACCGCCGCGATGGTCGAGCAGATGAAGCCCGGGTCCGTCGTCGTCGACCTGGCCGCCGAGACCGGGGGCAACGTCGAGGGCTCCGTGCCGGGCGAGGTCGTGCGAATCGGCAATGCCCAGGTGTGGGGTGGGCGCAACGTGCCCTCGCAGATGCCCGGGCCGGCGTCGCGGCTGTATGCGCAGAACGTCGTCAACCTGGTGACCCTGATGACCGCCACCGGTGAGGGCTCTGCCGAGGGGGAGGGCGGCACGTTCGCCCCCGACTTCGACGACGAGATCGTGGCCGGTTCGTGCGTCACGCACGACGGCGCGGTCCGACACGAGCCGACGCGCGCGGCTCTGGAAGGAGCGTCCTGATGGACGAGGCCGTCGTCTGGCTGACGATCTTCATCCTCAGCGTGTTCGTGGGCATCGAGGTGATCTCGAAGGTGTCCTCGACCCTGCACACGCCGCTGATGTCGGGCGCCAACGCCATCCACGGCGTCATCCTGCTGGGCGCGATCATCGTCACCGGCAGCACGGACAACAACCTCGCGCTTGCGGTCGGGCTCGTCGCGATCGTGCTGGCCGCGATCAACATGGTCGGCGGCTTCCTCGTCACCGACCGGATGCTGCAGATGTTCGTGCGCAAGAAGCCCGCGAAACAGCCGGCCGGGGAGGCCGGCAAGTGACCATCCCCGTCTGGGCGCAGCTGGTCTACCTGGCCGCCGCCGTCTGCTTCATCCTGGCCCTGAAGGGCCTCTCGGGCCCCAAGACCGCACGCAACGGCAACCTCATCGGCGCCGTCGCTGCCGTGGTCGCGTGCGCGCTGCCCTTCTTCTACGCCGACCTCGACCACGTGCCGCTGATCCTCGCGGCCGTCGCGGTGGGCACGGCCGTCGGCGTGTACGGCGCCCGCACCGTGCAGATGACCCAGATGCCGCAGATGGTGGCGCTGTTCAACGGCGTGGGCGGCGGGGCGGCGGCGCTGGTCGCGTTGCTCGAGCTGAACGAGGTCGTGTCGACCTCCGCCGACCCCGGGTGGTTCCACCTGGTCGCCACCGCGTTCACGATCGTGGTCGGCTCGGTCTCCTTCGCGGGTTCGATCATCACCTTCGCCAAGCTCCAGGACCTGATGACCTCGCGTCCCGTGATCTTCCCGGGACTCCGCTTCGTGTTCCCGATCGCCCTGGCCGCCGCCGTGGTCCTCTGTGCCCGCCTGGTCATCGACTCGACCATGCTCATCGGCATCGTGCTGGCGCTGCTGGGCCTGCTCATCGGGGTCCTGCTGGTCCTGCCGGTCGGCGGGGCCGACGTACCGATCGTGATCTCGCTCCTCAACGCCTTCACCGGCCTGTCGGTGGCGGCCGGCGGGTACGTGCTGTCCAACACGCTGTTGCTCGTCGCCGGCACGCTCGTCGGTGCCTCCGGCACGTTCCTGACGCTGCTGATGGCCAGCGCGATGGGCCGGTCGGTCAGCAACATCATGTTCGGCGCCTTGAAGGGTGGCTCGACGCTCGGCTCGGGCGTCGCCTCCGACCGCCCGGTGAAGAGCGCGAACGCGGAGGACATCGCGATCCTGCTCGCGTACGCCGAGCGCGTGATCATCGTGCCCGGGTACGGGCTCGCCGTCGCCCAGGCCCAGCACACGCTGCGCGAGCTGGTCGACGTGCTGGGGGAGCGCGGCATCGAGGTCGACTACGCGATCCACCCGGTCGCCGGCCGGATGCCCGGCCACATGAACGTGCTGCTCGCCGAGGCCCAGGTGCCGTACGAGCAGCTCAAGGAGATGGACGACATCAACGGCGACTTCAAGAACGCCGACGTCTGCCTCGTCGTCGGCGCCAACGACGTCGTCAACCCCGCGGCGAAGACCACCCCCGGCGCCCCGATCTACGGCATGCCGATCCTCAACGCCGACGAGGCCAAGCAGGTCATCTTCATGAAGCGCTCGATGCGTCCCGGCTTCGCCGGCATCGAGAACGAGCTCCTCTTCGAGCCCACCACCACCCTGTTCTTCGGCGACGCCAAGGAGTCCCTCGGCAAGCTGCTGAACGCCGTCAAGGCGCTCTGAGCCTTCCCGTCCGCCATACCCCAAGTGGGGTACGCGGGTCGGTCCTGCCGCCCGCGCTCGCGGCTGCGCTGTGAGCCTGCACCCAGGCTCGAGCGCACGGGGGACCGATGACGGCACGACTGCAGGCCCGCACGTCCCTTCGCGCGGCGGCGACGCTGGCGGTCCTCCTGCCGGCGATGGCGCTCCTCCCGGCCCGGTCCGACGGGCTGGCGGCCCCGGCCACCAACGGGATGATCGCGACGTTCGCCTGGCCGGCGGGTCCGGAGGTCCACGTCTCGCAGCCGCTCGACCTCGTGGTCATGAAGCCGGACGGCTCGGGAGCGCAGGTGCTCGTCCCCGCTGCTGCCGAGCGCAGCTTGTGCGGCTTCGACCTCGACTGGTC
>Ga0163161_10001853_pt1 | contig 15448 bp, 15 predicted proteins | sample S45metaG_FD_129847 | JGI IMG/M metagenome (GOLD analysis project Ga0163161, IMG submission 129847) | Switchgrass rhizosphere microbial communities from Kellogg Biological Station, Michigan, USA - S4-5 metaG | ecosystem: Host-associated > Plants > Roots > Rhizosphere > Soil | place: USA... | reverse complement strand
GCCGCCGTGTCCGACTTGCGCGACAGTTTTTAGAGCGTGGCGCGCAGCCAATGGTCTAAGTCATCGAGCAAAGGGCGCGCTCTTGATTGGCGAACCAGCTTTCGTTCGTGCGGTGGTTTGCCGCGAATCTCGGCTTCGTTCACATACAGTTCGGCGATGCGGCGCAACGCCTCGGTCGTGATGGCAGATGGCCTGGCCGCGTGCAGGTCGTAGAATTTTCGCCGTGCGTGCGCCCAGCATGCCGCCTCCTGGATGGTGCCGTCGACGTACAGCGCATTGAAGCCGACATAGGCGTCAGCCTGCAGCACGCCGCTGAAGCTGGCCAGGTGGGTTTGCGGATGGATACCCTTGCGGTCCGGCGTGTAGGCGAACCAGACCGCAGCCGGTGTCGTGTCGCCCGACGCGCCGTCTTCACGCACGTAGGTCCACAGCCGCGCTGTTTTCGTCTTGCCATTGCCGGGCGTCAGGACCGGAATCGGGGTGTCGTCGGCGTGCAGCTTGGCGCCAGCGAGCACATGGCGCCGCATCGCCTCGCCCAGCGGGCGCAGCAGCGCGCTGGCCGCCCCGACCCAGTTCGCCAGCAGCGCACATTCCAGTTCGACACCTTCGCGGGCATAGATGACAGACTGCCGGTACAGCGGCAGATGATCGGCGAACTTGGCCACCAGGATATGGGCCAGCAGCCCCGGTCCGGCAATGCCGCGCGCGATCGGCCGGCTTGGCGCCGGTGCCTGCACGATGGTGTCGCAGCACTTGCACGCCAGCTTCGGACGTACATGACGGATCGCACGGAAGCTGGCCTGCACGAACTTCAGTTGCTCGGCGACGTCCTCACCCAAATTGCGCAGCCCGCCACCGCACGCCGGGCAAGCCTCAGCCTGCGGTTGATACACGCGCTCGTCGCGCGCCAGGTGCTCCGGCAGCGGTTTGCGCGCCGACTTGGTGTGCGGTGCCTTGTCTGCCGGCGGCCGCTCGCGCTCGGCCTCACCCTCGGTCGCTTGCAGGTCTTCCAGTTGTAGTTCCAGCTGTTCGATCTGGTGATCCAGCTTCTCGGATTTGCGACCGAACTGCATGCGACGCAGCTTGGCAATCATCAGCTTAAGATGCTCGATCTCGACCTCGGTCGTCGTCAGTTGCGCGCGTAGTCCTGACACCAGCTCGTCGTGCGCGGCAATGACGGTGTCGCGCTCACGCAGCGTCTGCTCGGCCGCCAGCAGCAACGCATTCAGGGCATCGATGTCGTTGGGCAGATCGGCTGAATTGAGCATGGGCCAAGTTTACGCGAGGGCGCTGACGTTTACAATCCCGACGATGGTTGCCAGGTGCGTACCGGCTAGCGCCAGTCGATGCCTTCGAGCAGCATCAACATTTGGGCCTGCGTCAGCGTGACCGTGCCGCTGCTGGCCTGCGGCCAGATGAAACGGCCCCGCTCAAGCCGCTTGGCCAGCAGGCACAGGCCGTCGCCAGTCCACCATAGCAGTTTGATGATGTCGCCGCGCGGGCCACGAAATACAAACACATGGCCGTTGAATGGATCGGCCTGCAGCGTCGTCTCTATCTTGGCCGCCAGGACGTTGAAGCCGCAGCGCATGTCGGTGATGCCAGCGACGATCCAGATCCGGGTGTGGGCCGGCCGGCCGATCATGGCAGCAGCCGCTGCAACACCAGGTGCAGCACGGCAGTGTTAACGGCGCCTTCCAGCCGCAGCCGCGCTTTGCCAACGGTCAGTTCGATGATGCCGCCGCACGCTGGTGCCTGCTCGGCCACGGACTGTGCTATGACCGGCGCCACCACCGGCAGCAGTGTGCAGACATTATTGCCAGATTCCTGCTGGCCTTCTCCGAACAGTTTACGCCAAGCGAATACCTGATTGGCGTTGAGGTTGTGCTGGCGGGCGATGCGCGAAACGGATGCGTCAGGCAGCAGCGACTGTGCGACGACTGCCGGCTTGAATTCATCGGAGTGGCGCCGGTAGCTGCAACGTTTTGAGGGTCTTGCGACTGGTTGAATTATTGTGTCCATAATCGAGATTGTGGACACAATGGATTTGTGTCTCAACCTCAAATCATGCTGGCAGGCGTAGTCGAGGTAAAGACGGCGCTGGCTTTACGCTTACGCTGTACTTGGCCACGGTCCTCGATCTGTATGCACGCAAAGTGGTCGGCTGGGCCATGGCGCCGAGCATACTCGTCCAACTGGTCTACGATGCCTTGAGCATGGCGATCGGACAGCGGCAGCCAGTCCCAGGATTGATCGTCCATTCGGATCGCGGCAGTCAATATGCCAGCGCGCTGTACCAGGAGATGCTTGAGCGGCACGGTTTCGTTTACAGTATGAGCAGTAAGGGAAATTGTTGGAATGACGCCGTCGCAGAACGCTTCTTCTTGAACTTGAAAATGGAACGTGTCTGGCAACGACAGTATGCCAACCATGCCGAAGCAAAAGCCGATATTACCCACTATATCGTCGATTTCTACTACTGCAAGCGTCTCAATTCAGCGTTGGGCAATCTTCCACCCACCGTCTACGAACGGAAAATGGCAGCACGTGAACCTATTGTTGTGTCCGAAATTACTTGGCCACCACACGTTTAAGGAGACGCTGATTAACTCTGAAGTGCAGTGCCCCTTAATAATCAATAGGTTACGATGGCGCAGTGGTCTAAAACCCGAATTAATCAGCGTTTCCTTAAGTGGATAACTTCGGTCATGCTCAACTCAGGCGGACCTTGAAGGCATGCGCCAATCTTGCAATAATACAACTAAATTTCCATTGACTATACCAAAAATCTACAAATTCAACTATTATGATGTAGATCTACTTTCTTGATTTTAAGAAAATTTTACAGTGATATCTTCAATGGACGAGTGAAAAGCAATGCTAGAGACCCATACCGATTCAGCTAACACCGTAATCGCAGTAACAGATAAGCTCTATTTTTCATTTGAAAGGCTAAAATTAGCCCTTGAGCATCTGGGAAATTTTAGTAGCGCGAATATGCTTCCAACCTTAGTTTTCGCATGCAAAGGAGTGAACTCCACTGATGCTCAAGACATACTTAGAGCGGATGATTTTCTAGACAAATTTTTTTCCGGCAAGCTTATAAGTCTCACACCCCTCTCGGGTGGTGACGCACTTCGACCTGTTTTTTCCGAGTTAAAGGGCACCGTTAAGACAAAAGGTAATACCGGTGACTTAGCACTTCACCAGTCAACTAAACTCTGGGCTAACGCCTATTCAAGCCGTGGATATCGAGAATGGATACAGAGGGGTTTTATCGAAAAAACTGGAACTTCAACGTTTAAACTTACGCCGACTTTTCAACCGATGATTGAGGCAGCTCTGGCCGGGTTCCATTTTGAAGAGCTTTTAGTATGGCTATATGCTTTTTCGGGTATACCTTCATCAATTACTTCCTGGTCAGATTTATTCAATCACTTTCAGCGCAGTTTTTGCTTGAACGAGTTGATACCGCCAGAGTACGCTAAAGTCTTTAATGTATCTTCTGCTTTGCCATGGCCGACAGATTTTTTAAATAATCGACCCAGCAATGAGGATTATCAAGAATTACTTTTTCCATCATCATTCATTTCACAAATTCCAAATGAACGGTGGAAAGCTGTCTCAGATGCAATCCTTACGTTCATCGAAACTGAATATGATGGATTAGATTCTGTTGCGGAAATAATTGCAAAAAACGTAACTGCCGCAATATCAACGGAACGGCGACTATTTATACTTGGCGATCCAGGGACAGGAAAATCAAGCCTGTCGAAGGCAATTGCAAACGCATTCTCTAGTGTGTTTGGCGATGACCGTCTCCTTATCATACAAGAAGAAATTACTGATGAAACGAGTCAACAGTCTCTTCTCGGTTTTTGCACAGTGAATGGTCAATGGGTGAATGGAACTTTAACTGCTGCACAAACAGATAAAAAGCAGTTATTGTATGTTGATATTTCGGATAAAAATATTCGGTCGCAGATAAACCTCATCCTCCTTGAAGAAGCGAACAGAAAAGATATCGAAGGATATTTAGCAAAACTTCAATCATCCTTAGACAGCAAGAATGATGATCCCAAATCTAACGATCATAAGATTCGGCTCGAAGGAGTTGGTGACAAATATATTTCGCCACGAACTTACATCATAATGACTGGCAATAGTCCAAAAGACGATGAGGGTCGTATGAGTCAGTCAAGGCCGCAGAAGCGCCGTCAGGGTCTTTGCATAATGCCAAATCCATATAGCGATTTCCTAAAGTCCTCCGACACTGCTGAATTTACGGAAAATATCAAAGATTTCTGGAATTCATTTGGAATAAAACGTTCAAAATGTTCAACAAAAACAAAAGTAGAAATGGCCCGTTTTCTTAGCGATCCCGCCTCGACTGAAATGCTAGACGCAGTAGGTGCAATGTGGAGAACATTTGCAAAATTTCGCATAGGAGTTTCATATGGCTTAATTGAGAAGTATCTGCGGATCGCGGCCCAATTAATTGACCTTGATGAAATTGCTGCACACGCATTCGACCAAGCACTGGTGACAGCAGTTGGCCCACTTTTATCGAATGCTAGAGCTCACAATAATGAACATATTCGAAAAGACATTTTGACAATTCAAGATTCTTACCAAGAACGTCTTCCAGGTTTTTACAATTTTGTAGAAAAAATGGTTGATGATCCCGATTCTTTTGGTCAGGTTCAACCATTTTTATGACTGTATCAATCCCCAAAATTTTTGTACAATTTGAGCCAAAAAACGGTTTGAAAGTCGAGCAACTTTGCGCATTCAATCCTGCGTCGGTGGAGAGTGCACCGGTTGTTCATAATATTAAGATAGCAAAGTCATTCGGAGTCATCCGCTTCTTGATCCAAGCGCCTTCCACCGCCTCCATATTTGCTCTTTTGGATGGAGTTGTAGCTACTCAATCTTTAGGTCCGCTGCCTGAGTATAGAATTGTACTTGAAACTGATTATGAGACGCATGTAGCTCAATTCGTGATTTCTGACCTCTGGAGCACTTCCATTCATTTGGTAGCGCATAACCACTTTAACTATAAGTTAAAATATTTTTGGCCAAAATGGTCTATTGCCGAGCTTAAATCAGCGCACCTTTCGTTAAAATCGCTAGTTGGCAAAGATGGCCCAAACTCTAATACTAAGCTTTTGAGCGTGATTGCGGATGATACTGCAATTCCAGACTTAGAAACATCACGTGTGGTTGCTCATACAATGACATTTGAATTAGCTCATCTTTTATCGAGCATAACCCAAGAGGAATTACGCGAAGTCTTCGCCGCGAATCGTAAGACTGGGATTGACGTTTCCCACCTTATGAAAGAGATTAAATCAAACCCTCAAATGCTAGAATTAAGTGACAATGGACCATTTCATATTGATGGAAAAAATTACACAACTGCAATCTTAGTCAAGCGTACACAAAAATCAACTTCTATCGACCTTAGTGATTTAATGGCAGTTCTGAAAGTATTAAGAATGGGACTGATTCAGATTGACCTAGCAGCGGCCAGCCAAAAAATTAATTGGACAATTTCCAATTTTCGACAAAGATATTCTGCCTCAATGGAGCGAAATACATTATCAGCTTCCATTAGAAATATCGTCCGCATGCAAACTCATTCTGCGAAGCTTAAAAAATCCAAAGAAATAATACTACACCTCTTACTGATAACAAACAAACATGCTGGATGGAATAGTGAAATTGAGACAAAATTAGGAATGGAGCTAGGATGGCGTGATTTCGATTTATTTCAAAATTTCGCCGCGATAAAAACTGAAGAGTTTATTCAGACGAGTGAAAAGAGTGGCTCGATCGTTTCCAATCCATATGTTCGCGGCGCAATGCACGATCTTATTAATCCAAATATTGCAGGAGGAACAAAATGGCTTCGCAAATATTTAACCGGATGGCGAGATACAACAATACAGTGTTCCGACTACCGCCCAGATCTTGTATTATTATATAATAAAAATACACCGATAATTATTGATGCAAAATTTCGTACATCTAGCAGTCCTAATGCTATCGCAACTCAAGATTCCATAAAAGAAGTGCAAGCCTATTTAGATGAATATAGCCGAAATTCAGCTATCATAATAGTTCCTTCCTTCCCTCCAGAGCTTATCTTCGAGGGAAGAGACCTTGGCAAGCCAGAGGCAGAATTAAAAACACGCCCACGTATTGCATTAATAAAATCAAATGCGCATAAAAAAGTCATTGTTTTATTGGAACTTCGTGCAGATGAAACCCCATATTTCAATAATAATCTTCATGATGCGCTTCTAGAATGTTATGACGCAGAAATGAATAAAGATGTTATTTTGCCGAACCTGGCTTCCTAAAATTTTTCAAATTGCCAGGCCAAGACGGCCAATCAACTGAATCTTTTTTCAGTGCATCCATAAAATTACATTCGGAGATTAGGTTGGCGCCTGACTTCGTTAAGTATTTTTGAATTTGGTTAATATAACTAGGACTTAAATCTACACCAACTGCATGCCGCCCCAACTCTAAAGCGACATCCAGTGTTGTGCCGCTTCCGATAAATGGATCAAGCACTTTCCCACCTTTCGGAGCTGCACTCTCAATACATCTACGCACAAGCTCTCCTGGGAATGCTGCGTTATGATTTATTCGGACGCTACGTTCAATAGGGATATTCCATACATCCTCTTCCGGAAGAGCCGCTCTATCAAAACTATAGAATCTCGACTTAGTAAACATGAATATATGTTCATATTGGCGATGCGGTCTATCTCGGGCAGTCGGTTCAGAAAAAGCGTTACAACGATTCCAAATAATATCACTTCGCAAAGTCCAACCACGTTTTTGCATTTCAAAAACCAATAGCCAAGGCACACCTATTAAGCTCTTCTTAGGCAAATCCCATCCGCTTCTATCCACAGCCCTAAGCTTTTTACGCATAAACTGTCTTGAAGGACTACGAGGATCACTACCATGAGGTTGACCGTTTCCGGAATAGTATGTATCCCCGATATTGAGAAAAAAGACACCTTCCGGATGTAAAGTTCTTTTCACCTGATCAAAGACATCTGCAAGTGAAGAAATATATTCGACGAGCTCTTCCTCATGGCCAATTTGCCCCTCATAGCCATAATCCCGGGCCCAAAAATATGGCGGACTTGTTATCGCGACATTAAAGCAATTGTCTGGAAGAGTACGAAGTACTTCTACAGAAGATCCATGCAACAATGCTGCCTTAGCATTTCCACGCTCACAGAAATATTTACTCTCAGGTATAAAATTTTCCTTACCTACAGTCGCCAATCCCTCCACATTATTTGCCTCTACCGCCTTCACCACTTTGCTTTTTTGTTCAATGATTACCCCATTGTGTGCCACTAAATTTTCCATTACAAATTTCCAATATTTCAGTCAAGAATTATTTATTTCAGTATTGAAATAAATAAAACTCTAATTTATCTTACAAGCAATCAAGCACCTGTGCTTCAATCTGTTTATTTCTTCCGAAACACCCTTTCTTTGCTGCTCCACGAATTTTGTTAGGTTCGATGCTAATACCACTAACAACAGAACGAAAGTCAATCCCATGTTCGGCCATCTCTCCCATTAGGGTAACGATGACTGCTAAATGTGAAGGAACAACACCTTGTCGACCGTAATTCGTTATCGAACTAGGATGTAATTTTATGAGCTCAGCCAACTCACGAACTGTGAGTCCAGCCTTGCCAAGTTGTCTTTTAAATTCCTCGTAGGTCATTTTTCAATGATACCTGAGTCGCTGAAATCTTCACAGTATTTTACTTATATTTCACATTAATTTATGTGATCGGGCACTATCCCTTGGTAAAACTTTAAGAATGAGCGTGTGTCGTGGTGGCGTGCACATTTGGTGTTTATGCACGCCACAATAGCTAACTCGCCTCGACAACTACCGATCAATTAACACATTTATTAGGACAAGTCAACAACTTCCGCTTTAGGCGTCAAGCTAACAGCTCTAGTTGCCAAGTCGCCCTCTCTTGCCTCCTTCACATCAATGGGAGACTGGCGCAAATCTAATCTTAATTGACTGATATTTGGTCTGCTATGCAACCTTTCGGATCATAGCAAACTTGGTATTTTTCGCTTTGCGACAGGCCTGATGTAACGCGCTAGAGTAACGTCAGAACGATGCCCAGTCTGTTCTCGGATTTGGTAAGGCTGAAGTCCAACTGTTGCTGCTTCTGTACAATAGCCAGCGCGCAAGCTATGACCCGCCATTAATTTTGCCGCTTCTTCGCCTGCCATCAGTCTCACAGACGACTTAACTATTAGAGCTACACTCTGAGGGGATAGCGCCTTCTTACTTATAATCTGGTCGTGTCGGTTGATCGGCCTGAACAATGGGCCAGCTGCAATCCCTGACAGCTCAAGCCAGTTCTTCAGCATTTTCACCGGACAACGACCGCCTCTTGCATGCGGGATGAAAACGGTTCGCCCTGCTCCCTCCTGGTCCGTCTTGGACCGCCGAATCAACAGTTCCACTCCATCCTCGAATTGCGTCAGATCTTCGTATTGCAACGCTACCAGTTCAGAACGCCGGAACGCGCCAGCAAACCCGATGAGCAAAAGCGCCTTGTCGCGCGCCGCCTTCATTGGAGCCTGTCGATCAATATGGACCAAAATTTCTAGCAGGTCGTCCTTGACGAGTGCTGTGACGCGGCGCTGCTTAGTGCCGAGCGTCCGGCGAATCCCTTGCATCGTCCGTTTGACAAGGTAATCCTTCATTGGCGATTCCAGCCCTTGATCGGCATGCGCTCTGTGAATAGCAATAAGGCGATGTTGCAGAGTCGCGACCGCCAAAGTACCCGCAAAGTTCGCCAGATATTCAGCGACCATTACCGCGCTTGCAGGTATCGCTCCACCGTGCTGTTTGAAATGGCGAATGTCCGCATCGTAGGCGCGCGTGGTGGCGTTCGACTGAGCCGCCGCCGAGTAGCTCACTACGAGCGCCGACGGTGCCGCCTGTGGCGTTGTGATCAGCGACACGGCCTGGGCGGATTTTGATGAATTCGTGGAGGTCTTATTTGAGGTTTTCATGATTGCTTTCGATGCGCTCTACCGGGTAGCCGCGCTGAAGAGAAGTGCTGCAACCAGATCAATTTTCCATGCAGCGGCAACACCTATTGGTGCAGGAGAATTCAAACGGTTGCAGCAGGAGATATGTGAAATGAGGATGTGGCAGCGAGTGCCTGGGATATGCAGATTGATAGATCAACTATCTGAAGAATCCGGTTTGTGAACGTTCAGCCTGGTCTATTGGCCGGCGCGCCCCGAACGAAACACGCGGACATCAATACTCGCTGGGCAGTAGCAAGGTGGTGACCGAACGATCTGCCTCCGTGATGACCCACAAGCGAACTTTGCCGATATCGTAGGCTGAGAACACGCGCATTCCATGTGCGATTGCATCAAGGTTCGATTGCGTATCTTCTGCGCAAATTAGTCCGAAGTCGCCGTACTGATGTCGAGCCAAATAGTCGGAAGCATTCACTCCAGCGTGATCAAGTAAAGCCAAAGCCCCTAGCGTAGCCACGGTAGCACCTAGAGCAAATTTAGGAAAATCATGTTTAACTTCCTGCCCAGCAATGCCGGGCAGCGTGCGTTCATTGTGAAAAGTTTTCATATCGACCTTTGATGTTAGGAAATTGCGGACGTGCGTGCACCACAGCTTCAACAGAAGAGAGGTGCACGTTTTTTGCTAATTTGGAGGTAGGGAACAGCAAGTCAGAGTGTTTTCTGACCTGCCTGCGACCTCATTGAGGGCATCATTTTCCGTAACGATGTTGTTATTGGAAGGGGGCTGCGGGGACTGGCAAATACGGTGAGATTACTTGCATTCAGAGGTGGCAGCAGCTATGGCCTCGTTCCGCACAAGCTCTTCCATCCCAGCGCTGGAGCGAAACTCTTCCCCAGCGGCTCTGGCGGCCGCCGCAGCCTGATCCACTTCGCTGGAATGCTGTTTGTCCCAAGCTGCTATTTTTGCATCTACACAAGGAGAGCCCTGAGTTGACGTGGCTTGACCAATGACTTGTTGCTCACTTCCCGCAGGAGACCTTACTGCAGCAGTGGGAGACTTAAGTTCGGGACGGTTAGGATCTTCGCTAACTGCAGCCCATTCAGCGGCATCCCGACTAAATCCTAACTGCACTAGCTCACCCCTTAACCGCCATCCGCTCTCTGATTTGACTAGCTCACCAGCTCCAGAGATATCATACTTTTTCGTTGGTAAGCCTCGGAGGCGCACATCCACCAATTGTGAAATGACAAGATGACAGCCGAGATAGGCAGTATCTCGTTCATGAGCCACATACGCACGCGATGTTTCCTCAGGCGTTGCATTTAGAGTTAATTTGGCTGAAAAATCGACCTGATAGGAATCCTCGGTTGCAATTCCATCCACCTTGCGGACATCGCTTACTGTCCATAATGGGCAGTTCGACAGCTCTGCCATTACATACGGCTCTATATCCGAAGCACCTGGCTTCGACTGGCCGCATGCTGAAAGTATGCAGGCAGAACCAAGAGTAATCGCTACCCCGACGACTTTATACATGGTGGGTAAAAATAGAATTTTCCGGCAACTCAGCCGGCCCGTTGTCGCTTTTAGTTGCATGATGCTCCTCATAGATAACGTTGAAAACGGTTGCTGCATTGGCCTTGTCGCTACTCAAATCCGCCTGCTCGGATTGACCTACGGGACGCAGATTCGATAGCAGCAATGCACTCGTCGCGTTTTTGCTTGTTGGTGAAGGTCATTGCCCGCGAACCGAATGTACCGTGTACGTACAGGCTTTTGCCGGCCTCGCGTGTGATTTTTGTAATGGCAGATAAAGGAACACTGTCTACGGTTCCCATATCCTTCAGGAAGCGAAAACTCAGGTAGTCAGCAACTCCATAGCTGGCCATGTCGCATGGAAGCAGCACCCTGTCCTGCAAGGGATCGACTAGGACACCAAAATAGGTAGCGGCGAGCCAGCGCGCAACTTGTCGGCCCAAGTAGAGGAACAGGAAGGCAAGGCATGGCGCCAAGACGACGCTGAGGTACCAAGGCCCATATGCCAGCATGAGAATAAGGTACGCCGACACGGCCGTAATGCCGCCCCCGAGACCTAGCGGATACCAAAGGCTTGCGGTATCGAAAATACGCTGCGATGAAGCGCTGGCCGCGAACTCCCTTTTTAGCTGGCTGTAATGCCTCCATGCGAAGACAAGAAATGGGATGAAAAGGACCATTCCCAATACGATATACAGGTCACTATCGTCTTTCTTTTTTGCTGCCAATTGAATCTCCCTAATGAGGAACACAGGAATAGCCAAACAATGAAATAACACTTTGAGTTTACTTATTGCCTCATGGAAATTATTTTAAGCAAACTCAAAGTGGGTGGAGTTAGCTATCGAAAAAACGGATGCTTCGCCTGTGACAAGCCTCCAAACCCAAAAATGTGACGCGCAGCTACTCTTCGCCGCCAACATGAAACGCATACGCCTAGCCAAATCTCTGACCCAAGAGAAGGTGGCGGAGTATGCCGAGCTGCACAAGAATTACATTTCCTCCGTTGAACGCGGCGAGAGAAACATTTCAATCTGCAATATCGAGCGCATTGCACGCGCCCTCGATGTGCCCATGGCAGAGTTGCTGTCTCCCCCGCCGCGTCAGGAATAGACGATAGAGTCGAGCCCTTTACCTACGCGTAGACGAAGCGCCTTGTCACTTCTTCGTCGACGAAGCGATCTTCCCCATCGGATGCACCCCGATATACCAAGCAGGTTGTAGCACGTCGAGATCAGTACGGACGTACAACTTCGCATCTGCTGCCGCAGGGTCAATAGCGTAGGTGACAAACTTTGCGTCGTGACTTCCTTTGGCCTTATGAACTACAACAAAGCGGCCTATCTCCCAATCAGTGTCGTAGTCGACCAGAGCCATGCAGAGATCCGGCAGGGTTGCTGGGCCGGTGCATTCTTTCCACACTGTTGCGACCCAGCCATACTTTGCGAAGATACTCGCGAGAAAATCGGCATCGATCCAGTGGCTATACGGCCCAGTTGCCGGCATGCCAAGCTCCTCCGCCTTTTTGAAGACATCCTCAATCGTGGTGGAGGCAATGATCGCAATCGATGCGAATGCATATGCGTGACGATCCTTGGTGCCGATATGCTTGAATGCTGGTTGAAAGCCTGCTGCGCTGGACGTCACTACGTTTGGGAAGGTTGGTACGGTGCTCATATTTGTTCCTTGAAATGATAAAAGAAGCGCGCAGCAACGCCTGCCCGAACAAGAGGCAGCCAAGATCAGGCTGTAATGACATGGGGATTGCTGAAGCATCGATCCACCGTCCTTGTTTCGGAGGCGACTTGCTCAGACTTGCGGCACTGCGCGATGAATCGAGTTCTGCACCATGAACGGTGCGCAGTTTGAACTCAACATCAATATTTTACCATAAAGACAACATTATAAATAAAGCAAATAACTTTGCCGTTTTCGCTGTCGCTCTAACCATTCGGAAGAAACTTTAGTCTGCGTATCGGCACACAGCGGCTGAGCATTGATGCATACCATGCCAGAGAACGGCTTAAAACGGCCATGCAAGCGCATAGAGCGCGTGATGTGGCACTTGGTAGCATCAGCGTTGCCAAACGTCACACAACGCGGGATTTTCCGAACCTAGCTTTGGGGCGATTCGAGGCGTTGCAGATATGCGCCCCAGATGGCAAGCGCTTCTCTACGCTCAGGGAAGTAAGTATGGACATCATAAATTCCTTCGATGCCAGGAAGCTTGTGATTGAGGCACATCTCGGTGATATCGCGGCCGATACCCAATGCGCGCATGTGACTTTTCGCCGTCGAGCGCAGATCGTGGGGTGTAAACCGCCTGATAGCGGGTGCATGCTCAGTAATCCAGAACTCGATCGCTGCCCCAATTGTGTTGGGATTGATCGGGGCGTCACCACCAAACTTCGCTTTGCGTCGCTCGGCCCTACTGGGCAGAATATATGCTGAATCACCGCTCAAAGTCCTTAATTCTTTCAACCAAGTCACAACAGGCTCTGACAATGGAATTTGCATCCCTGGCCCTGTCTTTGTCGACGGCACACTCCATACCGCAGCAGCAAAATCAAACTGGTCCCATCGAGCATTGCGGAGTTCGTCAGAACGTACAGCCGTCCCCAACAACAATCTGACTGCCAAGCAATTTTCACGATTCATCTCTGCGCCGAAAAGTATCTTCAACTCAGCTTCGGACAGCATCAACCTGAGACGAACCGGAGGGCGGCGCCCGAGCAAGGCAGCAAGTTCAATACCGGCACATGGATTCGCCGGTACCAATTTCCTACCCGCCGCGTGCCTGAAAAGCATCCGGGCCGTCGACAGCAGCATGCGCGATTCACTCCATGGCGCATCAACGTACTCGATTAATTCCACAATATCCATCGATGAAATCTGAGAGACCGCCAGAGCGCCCAAGCGGTTTTCTATCCTGAGCAAATTTCGTCCGTAGCCGCTTTGGGTGCTCTTGCCGAGATCGGCCAAGATTTTTTCGCGATAGTCCTCTATCAGGCGACGAACTGTCCAGTCCTTCAACGCAAGGGAAACAGCGCGACGCTTATCCGCCGCCGGGTCACCACCCTGATCTATTTCCACGCGCTTTTCCCTGGCAATCTTCCTTGCGGCAGCCAAGCCCAGATCAGGATAGTTGCCAAGCGTAAGTTCTCGAACCCGGCCCCCATATCGATAACGCAAGATCCATGAGGCAGTGCCGCTTTTGGAGAGCGTAAAAGTCAACCCATCCCCATCAGACCTTGCCAAAGGTACCGGAAGCACTGTAACTTCTTGGGTTTCAGGATCGCGTATGGACGGCGCCACACCATTTTCCACAGCCCGTAGCCAATGCTGCAACTGCATGGCGTCCAGACCATCCCTCTTCTTGATTTTTAATGTCATATCCCATCCATTATGTGTAGCTACACGACTAGCTACACATAATAGTGACAACATTACTAGACGTCAATAGATGATGAAAGACATAAAATCAATTAAATCAAATACTTACATGGAAAACATAGACATCAATGGACCACACTAGACATCAAAAAAATAGTATGACGTTATTTTGATGTAAATATAAGCGATGCCTAATTAAATTAGCTAAGCTCTATAATTTTTGAAGAAAGAATGAGCGAATGTCACGTCTTGGAATTGACCGAATTACTGGATTAATCTACGAGGGACGTGGCAGTCCGACTTACCCAGCTTGGCCGACACCTATCGTAACCCAAGTAACTTTGATCGAAAACCCAGATGATTTTTTAAAGATTCCAAGAAGTATGGATGAAGATCCATTCGGCTGGATATTTTTAGAAGACTCGTACGATCCCGTTGGACGAATTCGTCGAGGTCGTCTATTCCAAAAAATTCCTGGAAAAAATTGGGAAGAAACTATGGTAGAGCCGCACCCCGCGCGCTTATCTGATAGATCTCATCCGGTATCGAGCGTGCATGTCCAGACAATCAAAGAACTGAATGTATATATCGAATGCAATGACATTCTAATGAAGTCCAAAAGGGGCGAAGGCCTTCAGTTAGGGATTGGTGTACAACGCGCTCACTCTTTATGGCGTATTCTTCAAACGGAATGTACGGTAAATCTCGATATTTTTGTAACACTGCGAGCAGAATCGTCATATGGGATATTACCTGATCTCGACCTTACAAAAATCATACCTACAAATATCCCTATAGTTTCAAGTGCAATTGAGCGCGTTCTGAATGCCGCCTATCGTGAGCTGCCAACTTCAGTCGTCGACCAATGCCGAAATGCCGCTACAGTCCTTGTGTCACGCTGGATGCAACAAGAGCTAAACGCGGACAAACCGATGGAAAAAGATCTTGGGGGCTGGTTGACTATCATACGAGATCACTTTAAAGAGCGTCCCAAGCGGGCTCTTTGTGCTGCGTTAGAGATCATCAATCTACTGCACCCACGAGGCAAAGACAATGAATTAATGAGAATGAAACTCCGCACTGTTACCGAAAGTGATGCCGAGATTTCAGTACAGTCAATTGGGTTTCTGATTCGTGAAATTGGTTGGGCGCAATAATTAGCTCACCAATTTTCTTTAAAGGTTAATCCTTTTGATTACTTTTTACCGCGACCCAGCCCTGCCCCACATCGAAACCCGTCGCGCCTGCCACAGCCGCGCCTGCTACAAGCCGCACAGCCATCCGACGTTTTCCATCGGTGCCGTCGATGCGGGTGGCAGCGTATTTACGGGCAGCGGCGCGGCGGCAGTGAGACTGGCGCCCGGCAGCCTGGTACTGGTACCGGCCGGCTGCGTGCATGCCTGCAATCCCCTGCCCGATATGGCCTGGAGCTACCAGATGCTGCATCTCGAT
>Ga0163161_10001852_pt1 | contig 15455 bp, 9 predicted proteins | sample S45metaG_FD_129847 | JGI IMG/M metagenome (GOLD analysis project Ga0163161, IMG submission 129847) | Switchgrass rhizosphere microbial communities from Kellogg Biological Station, Michigan, USA - S4-5 metaG | ecosystem: Host-associated > Plants > Roots > Rhizosphere > Soil | place: USA: Michigan... | reverse complement strand
TGACCTTCAGCACCTCGCGCAAGGTGAAGTGGCAGGGCGTGGTGGTGCCGGAGGGCGGCACGGTGTCGATCCTGGCGCCGTCCGCGGGCAGCGTGTCGCAGGTGCTGGTGGCCGAGGGCGAGGACGTCAAGGCCGGGCAGGCGCTGTTCGTGGTGTCCGACGCACGCGCCAATACCCGGATCGAGGGCAGCGTGGGCTCGGTCAGCGACCTGCTGGCCACGCGCCGGGACAGTCTCGAGCAGGAAATGACCGAGCGGCACCAGCAGCTGGACGGACAGCGCGGGCCGCTCCGCGCGCGCATCGTGGAGTACGACCGCGAGCTGCAGGCGATGGTGGAGCAGGAGCGCCTGCAACGCGACATCGTGGCGCTTGCCGAGCAGACCGCGCAGACCTACGCCGAGCTGGTGAGTTCACGCTACGTCTCCGGTGTGGCCGCGCGCGAGCGCCAGGCCGACCTGCTGGACAAGCGGCAGCGGCTGGCGGAGGTGCGGCGGCAGATTGCCAGCCTGCGACGGGAGAAGATCTCCGCGCGCCTGGAGCTGGACAACCTGGACGTGCAATCCCAGCGCGATACGCGCGACATGCAGCGCAACGTGGCCGAACTGGGCCAGCAGATCGTCGAGAACAGCGGGTTGCGCACCGTCATCGTGCGTGCGCAGAGCGACGGCACCATCGGCACGGTCAACATCGTGGCCGGACAGAGCGTGGCCGCGCTGACCGCGCTGGCGGTCATCATCCCGGCGCACCTGCCCCTTGAGGTGGAGATGTATGCGCCGTCCAAAGCGGTGGGGCTGATGCGGGTGGGCATGGACGTGACCATGCGATATCCCGCGTTCCCGTACCAGAAATTCGGCCTTCACCATGGCAGCGTCAAGGCGATTTCGCGGTCCACGATGCGCGCCGATGAAGTGCGGCTGCCGCAAGGCGTGCTCGATTCGGGGGCCGAGCCGCTCTACCGGGTGCGCGTCAGCCTGGACTCGGCCAAGGTGCGGGCATATGGCGAAGACATCGCGCTGCGACCGGGGATGCTGGCCGAGGGCGACGTAAGCCTGGAGCGCAGGCGTTTGTACGAGTGGATCCTCGATCCGCTGTTCACGGTGACCGGACGCATCTAAGGCAAGGGAACACGGACGATGACAACCCTGAACATCGATCTCTGGAAGCGCAGCAGCGTACCGGTGATCCTGCAGGCCGAGGCGAGTGAGTGCGGGCTGGCGTGCCTGGCGATGGTGGCCGGATACTGGGGATACACCGTCGATCTGCATTCATTGCGGCAGCGCTTCCCGGTCTCGATCAAGGGCACCACCATGCTCGGGCTGGTCGGCATCGCGACGGCCTGCTCGCTGCAGTCGCGCGCCCTGAGCCTCGACGTGGACAGCCTGCCCGACCTCGCCACGCCCTGCATCCTGCACTGGAACTTCAACCACTTCGTCGTGCTCATCTCGGTCGGTCGGGATTCGATCGTCATCCACGACCCGTCGACCGGGCGGCGTCGGGTGGGCATGAGCGAGGTGCGCAGATCCTTCACCGGGGTCGCGCTGGAACTGACGCCGTCCAGCGACTTCGTGCCGCGCAAGGAACTGCAGCGCTACCGGATCCGCGACCTCATGGGCCGCGTGGTCGGGCTTCGGCGCGGGCTGCTGCGGGTGGTCGCGCTGGGCGTGGCGCTGCAGGCATGCGCGCTGCTGTTGCCGTTCTTCCTGCAATGGACCGTGGACGAGGCGCTCGTCAACGGCGACCTCGACCTGATCGCGGTCCTGGGCATCGGCTTCATCCTGCTGGTGCTGGTGCAGACCGTGCTCAGCGCGGCACGCACCTGGGCCACCACGACGCTGTCGACCAGCTTCAATTTCCAGTGGCTGGGCAACGCCTTCGCGCACCTGATGCGGCTGCCGCTGCCGTTCTTCGAGAAGCGCACCACCGGCGACATCATCTCCCGGTTCAACTCCATCATCGCCATGCAGCGCATCGTCACCACCCAGTTCGTGGAGGCGATCCTGGACGGGCTGATGATGGTGGGCACCCTTGCCATGATGTTGGCCTACAGCCCCCGCCTGGCCCTGGTGACGCTGGCGGCGGTGCTGGTCTACGTCGTACTGCGCCTGGTGATGTTCGGTCGCCTGCGCAACGCGACGTCCGAGCAGATCATCCATGCGGCGCGGCAGGAACAGAGCTTCATGGAATCGGTGCGCGGCATCCAGAGCATCCGCCTGTTCGGCCGGGGGGCGATCCGCCAAAACAGCTGGTCCAATACACTGGCCGAGCAGTACAACGCCGAGCTCGGCGTGGCCCGCCTGTCGATGTTGAACCAGACCGCCAACACGCTCCTGTTCAACGTGGAGCGGATCATCGTCATCTGGCTGGCGGCCGTGGCCGTCACCGAAAAGCAGTTCTCGGTGGGCATGCTGTTCGCCTACCTCAGTTACAAGGACCAGTTCAGCCAGCGCGTGGCCGGCATGGTGGACAAGTTGTTCGAGGCGCGCATGTTGTCGCTGCATGCCTCGCGTGTCGCCGATATCGTGATGACGCCCGGCGAAGCGCCATCGCATGGCGAGGACGGCCTGGCCAACGAGTCGGTGGAGATCGAGTTCCGCAACGTGAGCTTCCGCTACTCGGCGCTCGAGCCGTACGTACTGCACGGCATGAACATCCGGTTCAACGCGGGCCAGTCGATCGCCATCACCGGGGTGTCCGGCTCCGGCAAGACCACGCTGGTCAAGCTGCTGCTCGGCCTGCTGGAGCCGACCACGGGCGAGATCCTGGTGAACGGGACGCCCATCGATCGGTACGGCCTGTCGAGATACCGTCGCCTGCTGGGCACGGTCATGCAGAACGACGTCCTGTTTGCAGGCTCGATCGCCGACAACATCTGCTTCTTCGATCCCCAGCCCGACCAGGAGCGGATCCGCCAGTGCGCGGGCCTGGCCTCGATCGATGCCGAGATCGAGGGCATGCCCATGGGCTACCACACCATCGTCGGCGACATCGGCTCCGGGCTGTCCGGCGGGCAGGCACAGCGCATCCTGCTGGCACGCGCGCTGTACGGCTCGCCGCGGGTGCTGGTGCTGGACGAGGCGACCAGCCACCTGGACATCGCCAACGAACGCACGGTCAACGCGGCGATCAGCCAGCTCACCTTGACCCGCATCCTCGTGGCGCATCGGCCGGAAACCATCGCCAGCACGGACCGCGTAGTCAGCCTGGTACAGGGCACGGTGGTGAACGACCGGCTGCAGCACCCGGTGGGGGCGATTGCCTGATGGCATGACCTTTGGCCATGGGGCAGGGCAGCGGCGAGGTCTAGCATCGGGTGTTTCGCTGTTGGAGCCGTGCCTGATGAAAATGCGTGCCACCGTCCTGTCCGTGCTGCTTGCCCTGTCCGCCAGCGGCGTGCAGGCGCAGACGCCGCCTCCGCAGGATGTCGCCTGGCCGGGCGTGCTGCGCATCGACGTGGACGCGCGCGACATCGGCCGGCGCATCTTCAAGGTCAAGGCCACCATCCCGGCCAAGCCCGGCCCGCTCACGCTGCTGTATCCGCAGTGGCTCCCCGGCGCGCATTCGCCCAGCGGGCCGATCGACAAGCTGGCCGGCCTGGTGGTCACCGCCAATGGCACGCCGCTGCACTGGACGCGCGACCCCTACGACGTCTACGCCTTCAAGGTGGATGTGCCGGCCGGCGCGACCGAGGTGGTGGCCGAGTTCAAGTTCCTGTCCTCGCAGGGCGGCAGCCAGGGCCGGGTGGTGATGACCCCGGAAATGCTCAACCTGCAGTGGAACGCCAACTCGCTGTACCCGGCCGGGGTGATCACCCGCAACCTGCAGGCGCAGGCCAGCGTGACCCTGCCCAAGGGCTGGAACTACGCAACGGCGCTGGAGACCGAGCGCCGCGACGGCGACACCGTGGTGTTCAAGCCGATCAGCTACGACCACCTGGTCGACTCGCCGCTGTTCGCCGGCCGCTATTACCAGCAGTACGATCTCGACCCCGGCGCCAAGGTGCCGGTGCGCCTGAACGTGTTCGCCGACGACGCCAAATCGCTGGTCGCCAAGCCCGAGCAGTTGAAGGCCCACCGTGCGCTGGTGCAGCAGATCTACAAACTCTACGGCGCACGCCACTTCGACCGCTATGACTTCCTGCTGGCGCTGACCAGCAAGCTCGGCGGCATCGGCCTGGAGCACCAGCGTTCCAGCGAGAACAGCGCCGAGCCCGGTTACTTCACCGAGTGGGACAAGAACTGGCTGGGCCGCGACCTGCTGCCGCACGAGTTCAACCACTCCTGGAATGGCAAGTACCGCCGCGGCGCCGACCTCACCACGCCCAACTTCAACGTGCCCATGGGCGACAGCCTGCTGTGGCTGTATGAAGGCCAGACCCAGTTCTGGGGCCAGGTGCTGGCCGCGCGGTCGGGCTTGTGGAGCGAGCAGCAGACCCGCGAGACACTGGCCAATGTGGCCGCCACCTATGATCGCGGCCGCCCCGGCCTGGCCTGGCGCGCGCTGCAGGACACCACCAACGACCCCACCATCGCCCAGCGTCGCGCGCTGGCGTTCCGCAACTACCAGCTGAGCGAGGACTACTACTCCGGCGGCCAGATGGTGTGGCTGGACGTGGAGGGCAAGCTGCGCGCGCTGACCGGCAACAAGCGCAGCCTGGATGATTTCGCAAAGGCGTTCTTCGGCATCAACGACGGCGACTGGAACGTCAACCCGTACACCTTCGACGACGTGGTGCGCACCTTGAACGGCATCGCGCCGTTCGACTGGGCCGGCTTCCTGCGCGAGCGCCTGGACGGCCACGGCTCGCTCACCGGCGGGTTGGACGCGGCAGGCTGGAAGCTGGTCTACACCGAGACCCCGAGCGAGGCGGTCAAGGCGCAGGAGACCCGCGCCAGCGGCATCAACCTGACCTATTCGCTGGGACTGAGCGCGGCCAACAGCGGTGTGCTCACCGACGTACTGTGGGACAGCCCCGCATTCAACGCCGGTCTCACCCCGGGCATGACCGTGCTGGCGGTCAACGGCCGCGTGTACAAGGGCGAGACACTGAAGGAGGCGGTGACCACGGCCAAGACCGACAAGGCCCCGATTACGCTGCTGGTGCGCAGCTTCGATCGCATCGACACGGTGACCCTGGATTACCACGGTGGCCTGTTGTATCCGTCGCTGGAGCGCATTGCCGGCAAGCCGGATCGCCTGGCGGAACTGTGGAAGGCGCGATGAGATCGCCCGGCCGCGAACTGCTGATCGTGGCGCTCGCGGCCGTGGCCATCGTCGGTGCCGGATTGCAGGGTGATGGCCGCTGGCTGCACTGGCTGGCCAAGCCGTTGACCACCGTGCTGATCGCCGCGATCGCATGGCGCGCACTGCCGGCGCACAACGCCGGCTACCGCCGCGCAGTACTGGCCGGCATGGCGCTGTCGTGCATCGGCGACATCGCCCTGATGCTGCCGATGGACGCTTTCGTGCCCGGACTGATCGCCTTCCTGCTGGCGCACGTGTGCTACATCGTCGCGTTCCGCGCCGGCGTTCGTGGCGGGCGCGGCCTTGCCGGTGCGGCGCTGCTGCTGGGGGCGTTTGCCTGCGGCAACCTCGTCGCCCTGTGGCCGCACCTGCCCGGCGACATGCGCGTACCGGTACTGGCCTACGTGGTGGTGCTGGCGGTCATGGCCATCCTCGCGCTGGCCCGGCATTGGGCCAGACCGGCACTACACGGCGCGGCCCGTAGCAGCACCGCGTGGTCGGCCGGGGGCGCGGTGCTGTTCGTCGCCAGCGATTGCCTGCTGGCCTGGGACCGTTTCGGCGGTGGACTGCCGATGGCCAGCCTGCTGGTGCTGAGCACGTATTACGCGGCGCAGTATGGGATTGCGCGGTCGGTCGATGCGTTGGCTCGGCCCGCTTCGCGCTGACGACAGCAGGGCGGCGCATCAGGCCGCATGTCAGTCTTCGTTGCCTACATCCTGCGCGGTGTTGCAGCGCTGCCGTGGCGGGCACAGTCGGTCCAGCAATGCCGCGGTCACCCCGTTGCTCCAGCCGAAGCCATCCTGCAGCGGATATTCGCCGCCACCGCCGCCGCCGGCCGAACCGTCCACCACGTACTTTTCCACCAGCTTGCCTTCGTTGTCGTACACCGCCTGCACCGTGCGCAGGAAACGCGTGCCGATGCGGCGCGCCAGGGCGTCCTGGTCGTAGCGCTGCAATCCGTCCACCGCCACCCACTGCAGCGGTGCCCAGCCATTCGGGGCATCCCACTGCTGCCCGGTGTTGACGGTGGTGGTAAGCAGGCCGCCCTCGCGCAGCAACTGCGCTTCCACCGCAGCCGCCGTCTGCCGCGCCTGCGGCCGCGTGGCGACCTGCAGCCAGAGCGGGAACAGTGCCGCCGCGGTGAGCGCGGGTCGGGTCTGGCCGCGCTCCAGGTCGCGGTCCACGTACCAGCCCTGGGTCGCATCCCAGAGAACGGTGTTTATTGCCTGCTGGCGCGCGTCCGCCTGTCGCGCGAAGTCGCGCGCCGCCTTGCCATCGCCGGCCACCTTGCTGGCCCGGGCGAGGGTCTTTTCCAGGTGGAACAGCAGGCTGTTCAAGTCCACTGGCACGATCGCAGTGGTGTGGATGCTGCCCAGTGACGCCGGTTCCGCCAGCCAGCGCGAGCTGAAATCCCAGCCCGATTCCGCGCCCGCGCGCAGGTCGCGATACACCTGCGACGGCGCGCGCTGCGGCGCTTGTGCGGCCGTGGCCAAGTCGTCGGTCCACGACTCGGTGCGCGGCACCGCGCGGGCATCCCAGTAGCGGTTGAGCAGTTGCCCATCGGCCAGGCGCACCACGCGTTCGCTGGCCTGGCCCGGTGCGAGCCCAGCGGCGCCGCGCATCCAGAACGCGTGCTCGGTGCGCAATTGCGGCAGGTAACGGCGATAGGCTGCCTCGCCTTCGTGGGTTGCCAGCAGATCCACCATCAGGCTGAAGAACGGTGGCTGCGAGCGGCTCAGGTAGTAGCTGCGGTTGCCATTGGGAATGTGCCCGTACTGGTCCAGCTGCCAGGCGAAGTTGTCCACCATGTCGCGCACCTGCTGCCAGCGCCCGCTGGAGGCCAGGCCGAGCAGGGTGAAGTAGCTGTCCCAGTAGTAGACCTCGCGGAAGCGTCCGCCCGGCACCACGTAGGGCTTGGGTAGCGGCAACAGGGAGCCGCGCGGGTCAACGCGGTCGGTGGTCCGGGTCAGCACCGGCCACAACCCTTCGATATGCGCGCGCAGGGCCTGCCCGGCTGGCGGCACGTAAGCGGCCGCCTCACCGGGCACGACGAAATGCTCGGCCACGAACCCGGCCAGGTCGGCCGATCGCCCCTGCATCGACCGCCACTGGGCCAACACCGCAGTGGGATCCTGCCGGGGCACGGCATCGGCGAAGGTCTTCTGGTCACCGAACAGGTGCGCGCCCTGGACCTGCTGGAACAGCGGCTGCCACTGCTGGTCCGGTGGCAGCGGCGGGGCTGGGCCGGGGCCGTTGGCGGTGGCCGTGGCGGCGCACAGCAATGAGGCCAGCATCAGGCCGGCCAGGCGGGAACGGGGATGCATGCGGCGGTTCCGGGCGGGATGGCCCACTGTAGGGGCCCTTGCGTCAACGCCCGGTGCCCGCGGGGCGGGGCCGGGAGCTGGACGCGGCGCATGCCAATTGACCACTTCGGCCCCCCGCCGTAGAATTGCCTGCTCAGCCGGAATAGCTCAGTTGGTAGAGCGGCGCATTCGTAATGCGTAGGTCGTAGGTTCGATTCCTATTTCCGGCACCAGATACAGTAAAAAGCCCCGGCCTTGGTCGGGGCTTTTTGTTTGTGGCTCGCTTGCGGGTAGTGCCGACCGCTGGGCGGCAAGCTCAGGTCCGTTCGACGCACCCCGGACTGACATCGCCACCTCGACGCGGTCCGGCTTCGCTGGCGCTTATCGCCAAGGGCATTGCTGATGAGTGGCAAACGTTTGGATATCAATGGGAAGAACGTTGCCCCGGACTCGCCGGAAGCGCATCCTGCTCACAAGACAAAGTGAGGCTCTGATGCACGATTGGACGCTTCTGAAGATACGAATCGACTGGGCTGAAAGCTCGACCGAGCTAACTGTGCTGGACGAGCACTCTGCGAGCCGTTCAATATTCTTCAGAGGATCGCGCGAATTCTCTGCTGATAGGCAGGAGCATTGGGGGCCAAGCGGCTCAATCAATGAGGCTTCTTGGGATTCTTCGCCTACGGGAGGAGGAGTTTGTTTGAAGATTGAGATGCAGTCAGGCGGGCTTATCAGCATTTCAGCGGATGCAGTGGATCTCGACGGTGAGCCTTACATGGCGGCGGGAGGTCCTGTTTAAATTGATTCGCATGCGGATGATCCTCATCCAAGCACCGGCCCGTATCCCATTCTCCGTTGGCTCTATCGCCACTTGCGGATAGTCGGTCAATGTCATCCGAGATGTTGACGATACCCGGGGAATACAAGGGGCGTGAGGGCAGCTTGGAGTTCATCAAAGATGCAGATGATGCCGTAAGCCACAACGACGGATAAATCCTCTCGAGCAGGAGATAAGACATTTAGGGGTAACATTGAAAAGCTTAAGAAACCGCCGCCACCTCCACCCCCGAGGCCTTGAGCGTGATGATCAATTTCGGATCCCGTAGACTTTTTCTGTGCGATCTTCAGTCACTCAAGTGCATTGAAGGAAGTTTCAATGCTGAGAATTATGCGCTGCTACTTCCCGCCGCCACAATTTTGCAGGTCGAGGTGTATTTGAATTTTGCCTCGCAGGTGGTCCGTCATGGATGCGCGGAGGTTTGCTGTGTTGGCGAATACTCTTCTGCGTTAGAGGATGCCCTTGATGCAATGTTGGAGCTTGAAGGGAATCTCGAGGTGGCTACGACTTCGTTGCTGGAAGAGGGTGAGGCACTTGAGTACTTTCTCTATGGTGTCGGTGGTGCGGAGCCCGGTTTGGATTTGGTTGCTGTGGTGGAAAGAAATTACACTCTTCGGCGGGCGCTAGACTCTCTGATCAGCTGAAGCTACTGCGACCGACATCGGGGCCGGTGCTGCAGGAGTAGCGGCTGTTCAAGCCCGAAAATAAGCTCTGATCGCGGGTGACGCGAGAGGTCAATCCCCGACAACCTGTAAATCCTGAGGACGGGAAGAACTTTGGGAACATCCCCAAGGCTGAGCAGCGGACTGGCGGTCATATCTATTCTCGGGAGAGGAGGTAATGACTCAAGTTGATAAGGTTCAAGTCGACCTTGGTGAGGGACTAGGAGTCTGATCGCGCATGGCCTGTATTCGAACTTATGTGACGCTGAGAATCTTTTCTGAATCGTTTGATGTCGGCGCAATTGGAGCGGCATTGAACCTGGCGCCTACGAGCATCCGTTTGCGCGATCCTCTCTCTTCCAGGCGGTTTGAGAGAGAGGGTTCGCTATGGAAGTACTCATCCAAGGGGCAGTTGGACTCGATGGATCCACAAGATCATATCGATTGGCTGCTGAGCCGCCTGTCTGGATCCGAGGGTAAGTTTGATGATTTGCGGGATGCAGGGTGTGTTGCTGACGTATTCTGCTTCCTTGAAACGGGTGAGCAGGGTGGCTTCACCCTGACCAGTTTACAGATGGGGACGCTTTCTGGCCTGGGATTGGACTTGACTTGGGATATATATCGGGCTGAAGCGAAAGCTTAGGGAGTCCACTTGCAGGTTGCGGATGCTTCAGTCGATTGCACGTGATATGACATCGGTCGCTGCGAGCTTTGGTTGCCATCCGAATCGATCGAGCGATTTCTCTTTCCATGCTTGGATCGTAATCGCGGTCGCCGGTTTCGACGTATACAGGTTTGAGAGCGTCGCCTTGAGCCGACGTAAGAAGATTGATATTTCAACAGACGTAATGGTGGGCAGTTCTGGATGCACTCAAAGCGATATCATGGCAGATCGACGGGGGACTACGCTGCGGGCGAGAGATGAGGATTTCATCAGGTCGAATGACTCAGCCACTAAAGTCAAATTAAGTTCGTTTCGGGGTGTTTTCAGGGTTGACGGAAGGATTGAGTCAATGCGTCTTGAGAAGAGTGCTCGGGGAAACTAATGTTAATTCTTATTCCAAAACGTTCCTTGGCGGCAGTATTTGCCATTGGTCTTCCGCTGCTACTGGCTGCATGTTGGAATGATCGCTGCGAGGTTGTGGTAATCAACGAGGCGCCGAGTGTTGGCCTGGCGCAGCGATATTTTGAGGGGTTGATGAAGGAGGTCAATCTAGCCCCTGACTCTACTTTCAAGTCAGGGCGGGCATGGAGGCTTGTAATCGTGAGTGCGAAACCCGATCAACGTCATAATGATGCGGGTGTAGATGGTTCTCTTCGGGTTGATTTTGAAGTTCACTCGCCTTCATCGAATGTATTGGCTGAGCGTTGCACGTCTCGATTCGATGAGTGCATGGTTAGGATAATCAAGGCGCTTCCGGCGCAATGCCGAATTCCGCGCTGAAAGAGCGTGCTTAACCGGGGGGGCGCACCGAGAGATGCGTCGATCCGATTGAAGTTGGTCGATTGCATGGTTGATGAGGTCAAAATGACCATCATTTTTTCGGGCGATAAATGTCTCACCGTCTACTTGACAGAAGACGGGTACTCCGGGCCGGAAGCCGTGCAGCTGAACGGGCCCGACGGAAGTACGGTCATCTGGAGCTGAGCCTGCTTGTTCATATGATGATGAATAGCGTTGGCAATAATTCACCTGCGATCAGAGGCGGCTTCATCGATCGTCATTGTGTGATGGTCTGGCAGCGTGGGTCGCAGGTTCGACTCCTGTTTCCGGTGCCAGTTGGAATGATAAGCCCTGGCCTCGTTGTTGCTGGTCGCGGACGGTAGGCGCTTGGCTGTCGCGGACAGTGCTGACTGGCCTTGGTTGATCGCCTTCCGCTGTCGCCGAGGCGACGGACACCTACATCCACTCGGACGCGTTGGGTTCGGTTGTGGCTGAGACCGAGGCCAATGGCGCCGTGATCGAGCGCCATGACTGCGAGCCCTGCGGTGCCGTTGTAGGTGGTCAGGTCACGGATGGGTCGGGGTACACAGGACATGTGGGCGACTCGGCCGCCGGGCTGAGGTACATGCAGCAGCGTATATGGATCCGCAACTGGGAAAGTCGAGTGAGCCGCGAAACCTGGATGTTTTAAGTGTGGCGAAGTTTATCCAAGGTGTGGCCTGGCAATCTCGGTGATTCTATGGAAGCGTACACGGCCGGCCGATTTCATCAGCATCGCTGAGCGGAGTCGGTGAATGACTGGGAGCTTGATCGTCCATGGCCTGTATTCGAACGTATGTGACGCTGAAAATATTTTCTGAGTCGTTTGATGTCAGCGCGATTGAGGCGGTATTGGGCTTGGCGCCTACCCGCATCCGTGTGCGCAATGCTCTCTCTCCAAGGCGGTTTGACAGAGAGGGTTCGTTATGGAAGTGCTCGTCCAAAGATCAGTTGGACTCGACGGATCCGCAGGATCATGTCGATTGGTTGCTGGGCCGCCTGTCTGGATCCGAGAGGACGTTCGATCATTTACGTGCTGCCGGGTGTGCTGCGGACATAGTCTGTTTTCTTGAAACTGACGAGCAGGGTGGATTCACCCTGACCAGTTTGCAGATGGGGGCGCTTTGCAGCCTCGGGTTGGACTTGACTTGGGACATATATCCGGCTGAAGTGCGAGCTTAGGCCGTCCAGTGGAGCGAGCTCTTGCCGTTCCCGGCCAGCGGATGCACTGAACATTGAACTCAAGTGCATGAATTGCCAGCCGAGGCTCACTTGATGGTTATGGCGGGTTGGAGCGAGAAGGCGCTGCCAGTAGGTCCATTTCCGGTTTCGCCAGTATCCAGTCGACGTCGTACTCCATCTGATATTCCCACTCGCGCAGACTGTCCGGCAAGGCGGTCAGGCGTTTTAATATCTGATCAGCCACTTCAGGGTCATGAACGCGGAACAAGAGTGCGCGCTCTCCACGGGCCGTGATTCGAGCCAGGAAAATAGTGTTACGGTCGGCCTCGATCGCCAGTGCAATCATTTCCTCCAGCCGGACAAGGGTGTCAATTTCTTCGTTGGTCGGCATGCCATTCAGACCTTGAAGCTTGCAATTTATTCCAATTCTCAGGTGCCACGGAAAGGCATTGCGTCCCCTGAATGTACGTAATGCGGAATTGATAACTACAATAGCCGGATCGCTACCGATGGAAGTCTCAATCAAGCTATAGGAGGGAACAGGGACATCTCTCATTGGTCTATCCATCTGGTACCCGTGCGGAGTCTGGTGCCGAGCACGCTGACGGCTGAAGGAGGCGATGACGTTCGCGACATCGACGCCCTGGCGATGGTCCTGCCAGTGCACGGGCCGGCCACCTTCGTGGCCTTCGCCTGGCGGCAAGTCGCGTGCGCGCCACAGCGATCAGCCCGGCCTGGGCATCGGCGAATCAGCCGGGCCGCCCTTCCGCCGCCCCGAGCAATTCGCAGGCCGCCGCACATTCACTGCCCTTCAGTGCCTGCAGCAGCACATCACGCGCTTCGTGGTCGATATGCCCGTCGCGGTCTGGCGGGTCGAGAATCTGCCGCACTGCCTCGAGGGTGGCGGCCTTGGTGGCCGGGGGCATCGCGGCGGTGGCCTCTACCAGAACGGGCAGGCCATCGAGCGCGGTGCGCGCGCGCGAGTTCGGGTTGAGGTCGGTCAGGCTGGCGCCCAGGACGATGCCGGCGATGTTGCGTGGGAGGGTGTCGGCCTCCTTCTGCATCGCCGTGAGCTCTTCGGCAGTCGGCTGCTTGCCCGGCCGTGCCAGTATCGCGCGGCTCTGAATGTCGAGCTGCCGTGCCGAGCAGGCTGTGGCCATGATCATGGTGCCATCGACCGCCACGGACATGCGGGCCAGCATCCCTTCGGTATCGCCGGTGGCCCGCGCCATGCGGACCAGATGCGCGCCTGCGTGTGCGCTGTTGGCGCACAGGGTGCGTAGATCCGGGAGTGCCGTCAGCCCGGCCGATGCGTCGGGAAGCAATGCGGGATCAGCCACCGCCATCACCACGATCATGGCCCGGACCAGCGCGTCGCGGTCGGGTTGGTTGGTCGGTGAGGCGGCGTCGGCGGCCGCGCGCAGTGCGTCCACCCGGCGCTGCTGAAGCTGCAGCGGCGTCTCATTGGCGGGTGGATCGGCGGCCATGGCCGGAGCGGCTGAGCCAAGCAGGACGACGGCCATGCACAGGCGGCGTCGAAACGAGCGGACAACATCCATGTTGCGTCCTTCGAGGCGGGGCCGGAGGGCCCGGATGGCCTGAGTGTAGCGGGGCGCCCGGGGCAGGCAAGAGGGGCGGGTCGGTCGGCGGCTAGGCCGTGACCGGCTCCGCCATCCGCACCCGGTTGCGCCCCTCGGTCTTGGCCAGGTAAAGCGCCTCATCCGCGCGCGCGACCAGTTCCTCCAGCAGCGGCTGGTCGCCTCCCGGCAGCGCCTCGCCAATCGCGCCGCCCACACTGATCGACACGGGAATGCGTACCCCGGCAACGGTGATCGGCTCGGCGGCAATGGCATGCCTCAGCCGCTCGGCCGCGACGGGTACCTCGTCGATGACCGGCGCCGACAGCAACGCAATGAACTCTTCGCCGCCGAAGCGGGCGAACAGGTCGCGATCGCGCAGCGCCTCGCGGCAGCGGCGGGCGACGGCCTTGAGGACTTCGTCGCCGACCGGGTGGCCGTGGGTATCGTTGATCTTCTTGAAATGATCCACGTCCACCATGAGCACGGCCACGGCGTGGCCCTGGGCTTCGCGGGCGGCGATGATCTGTGCCGAGCATTCCTCGAAATGACGGCGGTTGGGGACGCCGGTCAGCGGATCGGAGGAGGCCAGGCGGCGCAGTTCGGCGGCCATCAGCAGGTCGGCGGTGACGTCGGTGAACAGCCAGATGCGCCCGTGCTCGCCGTTGCCGCGCACCGGGTGGGTGTCCACTTCGAAGGTGCGTTCGCCCAACGTCCAATTCAGCTTCGAGGCGAAATTGACGTCGCCCATCTGCCTTGCATAGGCCTGGTCCAGTTCCGCGTGGTTGTCGCAGCGCTGCCGCAGGGCGCGCATGGGCGCGGCGAGTTCGGCAGCGCGGTGGCGCCCCGGAGCGCACGCCATCAGCTCGGCGGCGCGCTCGTTGATTGCCGCCCCCACGCCATCGCCGTCGATCAGCACGATGCCGGCCGGCACGCTCTCGAACAGATCCTCGAACTGGTTGCGTACGATCACCTCGCGTGCGGCCTCCCGTCGTGCCGACAGCAGCCGCGCCACGCTGGCCGCCAGCATGGGTACCTGCTGCGTCATCGGCGCAGGCGCCGACGCATGCCGCCATAGCAGCAACAGCCCGCTGAGCGGTGCGCCATGGGACGGGGAGGGGATGTACAGCACCGAGCCCGGGGTGCCACCGAGTGCGTGGAGGATCGCGGACGGCAGCCGGAACGCGGCGGCCTCTACCGGTTCGCCACGCCAGTCATGCTCGAAGATGCCGCTACGGGCCAGATTGAAGCCGGAGAACGACAGCGTGGGCGAGGACACTGCCCACGTGGCACGGCCGTCGGCCTCGATGTCGATGGCCATGACCCTGTCCGCCCCCGAGGCAAGCTGGGCGAAGTGGCACAGCGCGGCGAGCGCGTCGCTGTCGGAGCGGGTCAATGCGCCGCTCCGCCAAGACGCTGCTCGAGGATGCCGATGACCGCATCGGCGGCGGTCATGTGCGGCAGGTGGCCGGCGGCATCGATCACGTCGAGCGTCGCGCCGTCGATCGCCTTGGCCAGCCACTGCCCGACCTGCACCGGAACGGCTACGTCCACGGCGGTCTGGATCACATGGACGGGCTTGGCCACCTGCGCGGCCGAGCCGCGAAGATCGGAGGTGAAGATGGTGCGCGAGGTGTTGAGCGCGATGTCCGGGCGCATCTGGAACAGGGTGTTGGAGAAATCGGCAACGACCGCGCTGTCTTCCACGCCGACGACCATCGGGGCGAAGCCGGCGATCCAGGCCTGGTAGTTGGCGCGCATGCTGTCGAACAACTGGTCCAGGTCCTGCGGCCTGAAGCCGCCGGTGTACCCGTCATCGTCGAGATAACGCGGCGATGCGCCGATGATGACCAGGCGCTCGAACAGGTCCGGCCGCGCCACGGCGGCGGCAGCGCCGATCATGCCGCTCATCGAGTGGCCGATGTAAGTGCAGTCACGCACGTCCAGCTCGTCGAGGATGTCGATCAGATCGTCGGCATACCCGAACAGCGCGCCGTGTCGTTCGAAATCGTATGTCTGTGCACCGTGCGGACCGCAGCCGGCAAGATCGAAGGAAATCACATCAAAGCGCGCTTCACACCAGGGACGCAGTGCGTTCCATGCGGTCTGATCGGTGCCAAAACCGTGTGACAGGATCGCGACGTCCTTGCCTGCACCGCTACGGCGCCC
>Ga0163161_10001850_pt1 | contig 15459 bp, 15 predicted proteins | sample S45metaG_FD_129847 | JGI IMG/M metagenome (GOLD analysis project Ga0163161, IMG submission 129847) | Switchgrass rhizosphere microbial communities from Kellogg Biological Station, Michigan, USA - S4-5 metaG | ecosystem: Host-associated > Plants > Roots > Rhizosphere > Soil | place: USA... | reverse complement strand
GCAGGCGACACTGACTGCAGCGCTCAGATCAGTTTCTTTGCCACCAAGTTCCAGTAGTGGCGCCCCAGTGGCGTCAGCTCGCAGTGTTTCCACCCCATGGCGGCATGCCACATGTGCGGAGCGCCGACCGGCCGCGCGAGATTGACCTTGACGTATGCCTGCAAGGTGTCGAAGACAGCATTCTTGGCTGGGTCGGGTGGCGGGACGGCGGGATCGTTCAGCTGATCCGTGGACCTCTCCCGTTCATAAGCGGGGTCAAGCTGGATCTGGTAATAGGGTGTGGGGAAATGAGTTTTGATCTTCCGCAGATCCGCTATCTCGATGGGGGGCAGCGTCTTCCGCAGCGAGACGAACCTCTTGACGTTGGTCTTGAAGAACGGCCGCTGCACCCAGGGGCCCAAGGACTGATCGATGTGCGCGTAAATGCTGCCGGGCGTGACGTCGCCGACCAGGTTCGCAGCAGCGCCGTTCAGCGCATCGATCAGCAGCCCGGTGAAGAGACCTGATCCGTTTTCCTCCATTGCATATTGCTCTGCAGTCGAGGCGGTCAGGATCGTGACGCCTTCTGGAATTTCGGCAACTGCCTGCTGGGTCGCCCTCTCGGCTGCGGCGCCACTGTGGCAACTGTCAAGAATGATGATCCTGTTGTTCGCTCGCGAATTGTGCGCGAAGGTCATCACCTCAGAAAGGGCGAGTCCGTCGTCGCCGCTCTCACTGTCACTGGCACACAGGAATCCCCCGGTGTCCTCCACATACCCGTGACCGGCGAAATAGAACAGTGCGATCTCTTCATCCCACTCGAAGAGTCTCCGAACCTCTTCCTTGAGGATGCGCCTGGTGATCGCGTCTTCCTTACTGGTCGCGGTCAGCACGTTGGGCGTTATGAAGTTCGTGCCATGATTCGCATGTTCCTCGAGCACGCCTGCGACTGCGAGCGCATCGTTCACACACCCGTGGAGGCTCCCGATCTTTTCGTAGTAGTCGACACCGACTATGAGTGCTTTCCGCATAGCTTCCCCCCAGAAGATTGCTTCGGTAATCGCAATCTATCGCCAGTTCGGGACTTGCACTGCCAATTCTTCTCGTTCGGTGAGAGCCGAATATGTTGTGCAGCAACCACCACACGATTCAGGGGCGGCGTGCGACAATTCCGGCGTGCGAACCCTTCGCATCTTCATTTCGTCCACATTCACCGACCTGCTCGACTACCGGCAGGCGGCGAGTGAAGCGATCAGGGGACTCGATCACCAATCCGACGACATGATCGATTGGTCGGCTGACGACCGCAACGCGACGAATTACTCGATCGATCGTGTCAGACAGTCGGACGCGCTGATTCTGTTGGTCGCTCATCGCTACGGCGAGGTCCCAGAGGGTGAGCAATACAGCGTTACCGAACTTGAATACCGTGCGGCCCGCGCTGCGAATGTTCCCGTGTTCGCGTTCTTTGTGGATCCAAAGGTGCCATGGCCCCCGGAACACATGGACTGGGACTCCCGAGAGCGACTGCAGGAGTTCAAGCAGCTGGTCCAACGCGAAGTGACCCGAAAGCAGTTCCGCAGCGCTCCCGAACTCGCGCTCGGAGTAACGCAGGCCCTCGCGCACCTCCTCTAGCGCCCTGTGCCGTCTACGGCACCCCGACGGTTTGCCGGAGATCCATCCACCGTGCGGACTGTCTCGACGGCATCGCGACTGCTAAGCGAACCCGACGTTCTTGTTCCCATCGGGACAGCCGAAGACGACCTGCCGCTCCTCCTCGAAGTCTCACGCAGCCGAGACCTTTCCTATCCGTTGGACCTCGTCGCCGGAGCTGTAAGCTCTCCTAACCGCCCGCCACCGGATGAGCTGCTCGAAACCTTCCGCCAGTCACTGGCCGAGTACGCGACCGCGTCTTGGGCGGAACAAGGTCTGGCGGCGGTCAATCTTCGCTCAGGAGACCAACGGCGAATGTATGTCACGCCGTTCCCGCTAGTCGCACCGTTTCGGTCGATCCTGGCGAAGTGCCTCAACGTTGGTGTCGGCCAAGCAGTCCGAGGCCTCAACTACGACCACGGGTACGGCAAGACGATGGGGACAATTCCTCAATCTAGGCTCGACACTCACCAATACGAACTGCAGTCAACGGGTGGCCGAAATCGTTTCCTTGCTGTTGATCCCGACGACGGCACCACCTATTCGGTGGGGTTCAGGCACGCCGAGTTGGTCGAGTGGCGGCCCTTCTTGTGCGAGAGCGTGGCTCCTCTGCTGCCGGGCACCACCCTGGACGTGGATGGGCAGAAATACGATCTGGACGACGCTGCAACTGCACTTACGCAGAGTCGTAGCGCCACCAACGAACGGATGGAGGACGGACGACTACGCGCGCTTGCGGTGTTGACGGTCAGACGCCAGGAGTTGATGGCACTGCTGTGCGACGTTGCCGACCAGCTCGGCATGGGGCATGCCCACGGTGTCGTCCACGGAGACGTCAAGCCGGACAACGTGCTAGTTCTGAAAACGGGAATCCAGCTGATCGACGCGTTCGGAGTGAAGTTCGGTGAGCAGCTGCCCGGCTGGACTCCGAGCTGGTCGGCGCCCGAGCAAGTGCGAGGCGAACCTGTCACCGGCGCAGCCGACGTGTATCCGCTTGCGCTCATGGCTGCGCGAATCTTGGGCGGCGAAGTCGTCGGTGAAGTGCGCAAATACCGGACTCCTGCGGCACTACAAATGCCGGAGGTCGACCTGTTTCACAACCCATCGTTGTACATCGACAGAGACAAGAGGTTGGTCAGTTCCGATGGCATCCGCGCATGGCGTGATCTTGTAGAGCGTTCGCTAAGTTTCGATCCTGAGCGACGGCCGGCAAGCGCCTCTGATTTCGCAGACGAAATGCGAGCTCTTTTCGACGCATATCCCATAGCGGACACTGTGACCCTCAGCCCGACGGGTGACCTCGTTGCCTCGCGTCTGGTCGACGGGAGCGAAGCGGTCGCGCATCTGGTTTCAGTCGATCAACCTTCACCGTCCGGACAACCTTCGTACGGACCACCTGCATCGTATGGACAACCTGCATCGTATGGAGGTTTCGTCCCGCCGTTCTCACCCACAGGGACCGATTATCCGACGTACACCGGTTAACGCGGTTGCCACGCTGATCTCGCTAGGTCAGGGTCGCATTTCGTACGCGCCGTCGTAGGCCTTGACGCGCTCCCAGACCCTGGTGAAGCGTTCGGCATCGATCACCGGTTTGCGGATCGCACCCACCGCCCAATCCTGTTGGGCCGGCGTCGAACTCGGCTTGCCGTGCAGCGCAACGGCATACGTGCTGAAGTCGCGGATTTGGAAGTCGAAGATCTGATCGACGATGTCGTCGTCAAGTCCGGTCAGCGCGGCCTGCTCGAGGATGAGCTGCCCGTAGACGATCAGCGAGAACAGGTACCCGACGTTGAGCATGAAGTCCAGATCCTGCTGCTGTTCGGCGTCGGGGGCTGCGGTCGCGAGCAGCGTCTTGAATGACTGGGCCTGTTCATAGAATCGCGCAACGTTCGGGATGCTTGCGTGCCGCTCGTAAACCGGTGTCCAGTCGGCGAACTGCACCTTGGCCGCGCCACGGGTCGGCCCCTGATTCCAGAAGAACGTGTCGTCGGCGGGGTCGTTGCGGGCCCCGATCTCCGGGTACTCCGCCGGGTTGAACATGTAGTTGGGCATGAACTTCAGCACCAAGCCAACGTTGACGTGCACCGTGCCCTCGAGTCGTGGAAGCGTGCCGATGAGCTGCGCGACTTCGCGGAACATCGTGTTCTTCTCGTACCCCTTGGCGGCGATCACATCGTGCAGCGCGCGAAGCACGATTTCGCCTTCCATCGTGACCTTCGCCTTGGTCATCGGGTTGAAGAGCAGGTAGCGCCGATCGTCGAGGCCGGCGCTGCGGAAGTAGTCGACGGAGCGCTGGCTGAACAGCTTCATCGCGATCAGTCGCGCGTACGCGTCGACGAAGTTGACCCGCACATGGGAGAAGTCGGTGACGGGGTTGCCGTACAGAATTCGGTTCTGCGCGTGCGTGATCGCCTCGTAGAAAGCATGTTCGCTCATGCCGATCGTGGAGGTACACAAATTGAACTTGCCCACATTGACGGTATTCAGCGCCGCTGCAAAGGCTTCCACGCCGGTGTGCAGGATGTCTTCTTCCCGCACCGGATAGTCCTCCAACCGGAATGTGCTCACGTAGATCTGCATGTGCACCACGTTGTCGATCAGGTGGTAGTTCTCGTGCCGGCTGTCGACGGCGAAGAAGACGTAAGCGTCGTGCCCCTCCACGTCGTCGCGACGCCCGAACACCGAAACCATGCTCGCGACGTTGCCGTTGCCGATGTAGTACTTCTCGCCCGTAGCCCGGTACAGAATGCCGTTCGCGCGGTCCTCCTCGCTGGCGGGCGTGAGCACCATGTCGGTGTTGTAGACGTCGGCGCCGTGCTCCCGTTCGGACAGCCCGAAGGCCATCACCTCCCCGGCGTCGAGATCGTCGGCCGCCTTCAGCTTGGCGTCCTTGTTGTCGCTCTGCCAGATGGGCCCGAGCCCCAGGATGGTGACCTGCTCGGTGTACCAGTAGGTCAGCCCGTAGAAGCCGAGGATCTCCGAGAGCGCGGCGTTGCGGGCGGCATCCCAGCGCTTGTTCGGGTCCCCGTCGGCGAACTCCGACGGCGTCAGAAACGTCGCGAACAGCTTCTCCCGCTTGACGAACTCGACGAAGTCCGCGGGCCACTGCGCGGCTAGGTCGTCATCCAGGATGCGCTTCTTGCCCTGGCCCTCGAACCAGTCGATGGTCGCGCGCAGCAGCCGCCGCGTCTCATCGTCGAACTGCTGTGGATCGTAGGTGTTCGGATCGAATAGCAAGCCGTCGGTCTGCGTCATGCCGTGAGCCTAGGGCTGCGCTGAGGAGCTGTGGACAACTCTTCTACTTTGTCGGGGCCTCGGGGGATAGTCGAATCTATGTCGAATCACTCGAGGACGCCGGCGTGGTGGATGCCATCGGCTCAGCGGCGTGTGAGGAAAACGCGGCGTGTGGTCGCCGCTTGATGGCCATCGCCGAGTTGTACGCCCGACGCGCACCCGAGGAGGACGTCGAACGCATCAACTGGGCCATCGACGGGCACGCCAACGTGGTCGCCGAGATCTCGGCGGCGCCTAACATCAGCCCGGGCCGCGCCGCGGGCCAGTTGCGCTACGCCATCGATCTGCGGGAACGGCTGCCCAAGGTGGCCGCGGTGTTTGCGCAATGGGCGCCGACCTGGATGAAGATGTCCGGGCCCACGCTGTCCGAACGCATCGACATGTGGGTGGCCACGTTCGACCCCCACCGGGGTGCGGGAGCCACGCCCGGTGCGCGAGGACCGCGGTGGCGAGATCGGCCCAATCAGCCCCGACATGGCCGGGATCTGGGCCAAGCTCCCGCTGCACAAGGGCGCCGCGCCGATGCCCTGGGCGCGATCGCCGCCGGCCAGACCCGCCTGGCATGCGGCTGCGGCGACCCCGAGTGCCCCGCCGCAGCGCCGCTACCCCCGCCGGCTCAGGTGGTGATCGACGTCATCGCCGAACAAGCGGCGATCGAGGGCACGTCGGAGAATCCGGGGTACCTGCGCGGGTTCGCCGCGGTGCCCGCGCCGATGCCGCCCGCGTTGGCGGCCACCGCCCAACTCAGGCCGGTACCGCGACCCGCCGCCGGTCTGCCAGCCCGGCTATCGACCCTCCACCGCGTTGGCGCGATTTATCCGGTGCCGTGACTTGACCTGTCGCTTCCCGGGGTGTGACGCACCCACCCAGGCTGCGACATCGATCACACGATCCCGTATTCATTGGGGCCGACGCACCCATCAAACCTCAAGCCGCTGTGCCGGTTTCACGGTCGGATTCCTACACTTTGTGGGTGGACCGCGATCTGATCCATGCCGCCATAGCGGAGGAGCGTCGCGGCATCGCGGATCTGATTGACGATCTTGATGATGCGCAGCTAGCGACTCCTAGTCTGTGTGCAGGCTGGGATGTAAAGACGGTGGGCGCTCATCTGGTGAGCTTTCTGGCCGAGGGCACTCTCAGGGTTACGTGGCTAGGCGTGCGCCGTGGTAGTGAGGATCGGGCAATCGATGAGCTGGCGCGCCGTCGCGCGCAGCGGCCAGCTGCCGAAATTGCGGCAAGTCTGCGCGACCTCGCTGATCACCGATACTGGAGGCCCCCGCCGCAAGCACCTGGTCTGCTAGCCGAAGTCTTGGCCCATAGCGGCGACATCAGAATCCCGCTCGGACTTCCCTTCGAACCAGATCCGCAGCTGACAGCCACTGCGCTGGACTTCTTGACCGGCCCGCTGCCGATCGGCCTCGTGCCGGTAGGGCGACTGCGAGGGATTCGCTGGCAAGCCACTGACATGGATCGAACGTGGGGTGAAGGACAGGAAATCCGCGGTCGGGCACCACAACTGATGATGGCCGCGGTCGGACGCACCGCCGTGCTGTCTGCGGTGGACGGGCCCGGATTACCACTATTGCGGCAGCGCGTATCCGGCTAGCGGAAGGATGCCAGCGAGGGACCGCATTAAGTGTTCTTCGAGAATTCGATGCCACCACCCGGTGAAAACGTTCTACACCGGCATCGGCGGGTGGGCCGATCGGCAGCTGCCCGACGCCACCCCTCAAATATGCCCTACCCATGTCCCAATGAGCGCTTACTTGACGACGTACCCCGCGTCGACCGGCAATGTGGTGCCAGTGATGTATCGGCCCGAGTGGCCGCAGAGGTAGACCATCGCATCGCTCATGTCGATGGGTTCGATGAGCGGAACAGGCAGTAGGTTTTCCAGCGCCGCGGCGTACTCCGGCTGATCGGCCAACAGCTGCGCAACCTGGTCGTTGACGACCATTGGGGTCGCCACACCGGTCGGGTGCACGGTGTTCACCCGAATATTTTTCTCGGCAAGCAGGCTCGCGTAGTAACGCATTAGCCCAACCACGCCATGCTTGGCGGCGATGTAACCAGGCATTCCGTGGCTTTTCGCGCTGAACCGAGTACGCGCACCCGAGAGCCCGGCAATCGAGCTAGTGATCACGATCGCTCCGCCGTCGCCGTGCTCCAGCAGCGCCGGCAGCGCCGCCTCAATGGTGTAGTACACCCCTGTGAGCATGACATCGACCGCATCGAGGAAGGCCGACATCTCCTGCGCTTGGTCACCCACAATCGGCAAGATGCCTGCGTTGGCGAGCACGTAATCGACTCTGCCGAGTTCGGAAACACCTTTGGTCACTACGGCTTGCAGCTTCTTGAAGTCACGGACATCGGCTCGTTCGGCCACGATGCGCCGGCCAGTCTTCTCGACCAGATTGATGGTCTCGTTGAGGTCTTCGGGGGTCGCCATCGAGTAGGCCACGCTGTCGATCTGTTCGCACAGGTCGATCGCGATGATGTCGGCGCCTTCTTCGGCAAACCGAACGGCGTGCGAGCGGCCCTGTCCCCGGGCGGCTCCGGTGATGAAGGCAACCTTGCCTTCAAACTGCAGCGACACGATTCCTCCGGATGCGTTGGATCTCAAAGGTCGAACAGGCAGGACTGATTATCCGCCCGTCCCAGCCACGCCTGAAGCTCAAATCGCGGGCAAATATCATCATCCGCGCGCCTGATCGCTGCTGCCGAACCGCGTCCTGAAATGTTCTTTAGCGCAGTCGGTACCACCTACTTGCTGAAAACGTTCTACACCGGTGTGGGTGGCTGGACCGACCGCCAGTTGCCCGACGGCACTGTCATCTGGACGGCCTCGTCGGGACAGGTGTACACGACCAAACCCGGTGGTGCCCTGTTCTTTCCCGCGCTGGCCACATCCACCGGGCAGTTGGTGATCCCAGAATCCAGCGGTCCAGCACCGAGCAACCGCGGATTGATAATGCCGACCCGGCAGCGCACGCGGGCCCAAGAACGCGCCTACCGGATCGCACTCAAACGGCAACCCAACGCCGCCCGCATCACCCGAAAACAACTCCTCCTCGCCGAACGCATCGCCAGAGACGACCAACCACCACCCTTCTGATGTGGAACGGGCCGCCAAGCAACCGATCGAAAGTTGCTGAGCGGGAGCTTGTTTGGGCCCTCGGTTACTAGGGCTGCCCTGGCTGACCCGGTACGTGCGGTTTCGGAACCCACGGTAATCCGGGGATCGTCGGATAGGGCGCGGTCGGACGCCACCGCGGCGGTTCCGACGTCGGCGGTGCCTCCGTGGTCGGCGGCGGCGCCTCCGACGTCGGCGGCGGTGGCGGCGGCGCCTCGGTCGTCTCCGGCGGAGGCGGCGGAGCCTCGGTGACGGTGGCCGGGGGCTGCGGCGCCTGCTCAGTGACGGTGCGGGTCTGGGGAGCCTCTGTCTGCGGCGGCGGTGCCGGTGCGATCGGGGTTGGCGCCGCCGCGGACGTGGTCGGCGGCAAGCTCTGCGTCGTGGTGGTGACGGGGCCGGTAGTCGACGCCGGCGTCGGCGTCGAGTCGTCGCGCATCACGAAAAGCACCGCGGCCGTCAGTGCCGCGAGAAGGGCAAGCGCCCCGCCGGCCAGAATCACAACGGGCTTGCGATACCACGGGAACGGCGCCGCTTCGTCGTCATACGGCTCATGGTCGAACTGCATCTGCGGGCGCGCGCCGGCGGTGAAACCGCCGCCGACGGCCGGGTCGCTGTAGTCGTAGGGGTCGGTCGGCGCGACATCGGGGATGTCATCGGCTTCCGACCACGCGAGCGCACGGAATGTGCTCGATTGGGGCGCGTCCTGCGGGTGGACCTCGGGTGCCATCGCGGTCGCCGCCGCCGCGGCGGCCACCACCCCGGGGGCCACTGCCACCGACGTCACGCCCTCATCGACCGTGTCGCGCACCGCTTTGAGTCCGCCGCCGATCGCGGCGGTCAACTCCGGCTGTTCGGTGGTGATGACCGGCACGCGGAACTGTTCGGACAGCGTGGTGGTGATGATCGGGATGCGGGCGCCACCACCCACAGAGGCCACTGCGACGAGATCAGCGTCCCGAATACCGCTGCGCTCCAAGCCTTCCTGTACGACACCGACGAAGTCGGCGAGCGGTGCGCGCAGCACTTCGTCGAGTTCGTTGCGGGTCAGCCGCACCTCGCCGCGGTACCCGGGCAGCTCGGCCACCAGTGAGGTGACCGCAGCGGTGGACAACCGCTCCTTGGCTCCGCGGCATTGGGCCCGCAGCCGGCTCAATGAGCCGATCGCCGACGTGCCGGATAGGTCAATGGTGCCCGCCATGGACAGGTCCTTGATGACGTGAGTCAGCAGCGCTTGGTCGATGAGGTCACCCGACAGGTCCGTGTGTCGGGCGGTCGGCCCGATCGGCGCGAAACCGTTGGCGGCGTCAACGAACGTGATGTTGGTTCCAGTACCGCCGAAGTCGCACAGTGCGATCATGCCGCGCGTCGGCACCCCGGGGTCGTCCTGCAATGCGGTGAGCGCTGCCGTGGCATCCGAGATGACCGGCGCCGCGGTGGGCTGTTGGAACTCCGGCACCGACGCAAGGGCGTTGCCCAGCGCGTCAACGGCGGCTGGTCGCCAGTGGGCAGGGTAGGTCACTGCCGCCGGTCCTGCCGGGGGACTGCCTACGGTGTACAGCATCGTCCGCAGCGCGTCCGCGAGCACCTTGTCAGCCATATGCGTGGAGCCGTCGGCGGCGACTATGCCGACGGGGTCACCGACGCGATCTACGAAGTCGGTGATGATCAGCCCGCGCTCGTTCAGGTTGGGGTTTTCGCTGGGCACGCCCACCTCGGGCGGTCGGTGCGGATACAGCGTCACCACCGGCGACCGCGTCACCGCGGTCCGGCCCACTATTACGGCCGCCAGTCTGGTGGCGCCGACCGACAGCCCTACCCCGTCAGACATGTCACTCCGTCTCGATGAAACCTTATCCGGTATTCAATCTTGTCTGACGGGGTTCGTGTTACTCAGCGAATGGTCCCCACACCGGGAATCAGTGGTAGATCCAGGGCTGTCACCCAACCTGGCGAAAGGTCATTGACGGCGGGTACCGCGTTCAGCGCGCGCAGCCCGGTTGCCAGGCAGCCCGCGGCCGCCGCGTCGCGACCCGAGCCATCGGTGAACCGGAACGCCGTCTCCTGAAGATGCTCGGCGTGCCCTCGATGTCGACGCGATAGACATCGTTCTCGTTGCCGGAGGGCCAGTCCGGTGCGGCATCATTGCCGATCCTGTTCACGTGTTCGAGCTGAATGCGGGTTTCGCCCTTGTACACGCCGTTGATCGTGAACCGCACGGCCGCAACGTTTCCGGGCTGGATGATGCCCTTGGCCGACTTGCGCTCGGTGGGCGTCACCCACTTGTCCCACGTCGTGGTGATCTCGTCGAGCATGATGCCCGCCGCATGCGCGATCATCGGAACCGTTGCGCCCCAAGCAAATACCAGGATGTCCTGGTTCTCCAGCAGCGGCCGGTATTCCGGCGGCTTGCCGATGCCCATCTCGAATTCGTAGTCGCCCTCGTAGTTGGTGTAGTCCAACAGCTCGGATGCGCGCACCTTGCGCACCTCCGAGCACAGGCCCATCAGCGTCATCGGGAACAGGTCGTTGGCGAAGCCGGGGTCGATTCCGGTGGTGAAGCAGGACGACTCACCCAGTTCGCACGCCTCGGTGATGGGCTCGATCCAGTTCGGCGGGTTGAGATGCATGGTGGGCCACACCCACGGTGTCATGGCCGTCGAGCACACGTCGATTCCGGCGCGCAGGAAGCGGGTGATCAGCGCGATGTTGTCATCGGCGTGCGCCGCGGTGGGGCCGTAATGCACGAGCGCGTCGGGCTTCAACGCAATGAGGGCGTCGACGTCGTCCGTGGCGGCCAGTCCGAGTTTCTGCCCCAGAGCACAGATTTCGCCAACGTCGCGGCCCACCTTTTCGGGGTTGCTCACCCCGACGCCGACCAATTCGAAGAGGGGGTGCTTGACGATCTCGGCGATCACCATCCTGCCGACGAATCCCGTGCCCCAGGTGACTATGCGCTTTTTGTCAGATTCCTTCACGGGCTTCACCATAGGCGGGCTCGCGTTCATGGGTGACCAAGTTCGAGAGTCGCCGGATCTCCTCTCGGAGCTCCTCGATCTGCGCCCTCGTCGCCGCTTCGCTGGCGGTGTCCTCCTCGGCGACGCGCTGCACGATCCAGGAGGCCAAGGTCGCGGTCACGGTGCCGACCAGAGTGATGCCACCGATCATCAACGCGACGGCGACCACGCGTCCCATGGTGGTCACCGGAGAGAGGTCGCGTATCCAACGGTGGTAACCGTGGTGATGGCCCACCACACGGCGTCACCGAAACTCGTGATCTTGGAGCTGGGCTGGTCGCGCTCGGCCTGAAGGATGGCGAGCGACCCGGCATAGACCAGCACCACGGCGCCGCAGACCGTGTACGCGATGACCTTGCCGCGGATAGTGTGGCCGACCGCGCGCTGCAACACGTCGATCACCACCGCCAGGCTGAGCAGCCGCAGCGGACGCATGAACGGCAGCACGACGAGCGCCAGGTCGAGCACGTGCTTGAAGAACCATTTGACGCGCGGTTTGGCGAGATACAGCCGGGCCGCGTAGTCGATGACAAAGGTGCAGTACAGCCCCCACATCGCTATCTCGACAGCGCGCGCGGTCAGACCTCGTGGTTGCGCCAGCACCTGCACCGAATACAGACCGAGGAAGGCGATCGCGACGGCGGCGAGCGGCCATTCCGTTCGACGCTCGTAGCGGTCCAGTCTGGATAGCTCGGTCATCAACCGCTGACACTAATTGGGTCTCTAGCTCGACGGCCAGCCCCGCAGCGCTTGATCGGCCGCCTGATGAAGCTCATCGCGGGTCGCGCCGCTGCGTGCCTGCACCGAAAAGCCTTGGCAGACCGAGTTGATCCAGCGAGCCAGCACGAGCGTGTCCACGCCCGGCAGTTCCCCCGCGGCCTGCGCTTCGTCGAACCTGTGGGCGAGCGCCTTGATGCCGGCGTCACGCTGCTGCGCCAGGTCGACCCGAACGGCGTCGGCGTCCCCACCTGCCGCCAGCGCACCGTGCACGAGCAGGCAGCCGCGGGGCCGGTCGGGGTCGGTGTAGGAATCGGCGGCACCGTGAACCATCGTTGTCGCGACGTCCCTGGCCCTCGGCTGCTGCAGTGCCGCGGCGACGAACCCGCCGGGCCCGTCCAGATAGCGCCGCACCGCACAGCGGAACAACTCCTCTTTGGTTCCGAACGCCGCGTAGAGGCTTCTCCGGTTGATTCCGGTCGCGTCGGTGAGGTCACTGATCGATACTCCTTCGAAGCCGTGCTCCCAGAACAACTCCATCGCCGTCTCCAACACGGCATCTGCATCGAACTCTCTCGGCCTGCCAACCGTCATCGCCACACCTCCCGCAGTGACACCGGTCACGTCGGGAATGAACCCGCCGCAACCGGCATTTACCTGAGGATACTTAGTAACCGATCAGTTCGAAAGGACGATTACATGACCGCATCACTGGAGGGCAGGCGCGCTCTCGTCACCGGCGGATCACGCGGCATCGGAGCGGAGATCGTACGGCGGCTGGCCGCCGACGGCGCCGCGGTGGCGTTCACGTACGGCGCGTCGACCACCGAGGCGGAGAAGCTGGCGGCCGAAGTCACAGAGTCCGGTGGGAAGGCCGTGGCGATTCACGCCGACAGCGGCGATCCCGAGCAGGTCGCCAAGTCGATCGACGAGACCGTCGAGCAGCTGGGCGGATTGGACATCCTGGTCAACAACGCGGGCGTCGCCTATATGGGTGACATCGAGTCGTTGACGATGGAGCAGTTCGACCGGTTGGTCGCAATCAACGTGAAGGGCGTCTTCGCCGCGATCCAGCGCGCCGTCCCGCACCTGGGCAACACGGGCCGCATCATCAACATCGGCAGCATCAACGCCGACCGGGTGCCCGGTCCCGGCTTGTCGATATATGCGATGTCGAAGGCAGCGGTAGCCGGGTTGACGCGCGGGCTGGCCCGCGATCTCGGCCCCCGCGGAATCACGGTGAACAACATCCAGCCCGGCCCGGTCGCAACGGATATGAACCCCGAGGTCGGCGAATTCGCGGATTCGCTGCGCGAGGTGATGGCACTCGGGCGCTACGGTCAGCCGCGCGACATCGCCAGTGTGGTCAGTTATCTGGCCGGACCGGAAGCGTCATACGTGACCGGCGCCAACTGGAACGTCGACGGCGGATTCACCGTCTGACGCTCACAGATTGATCGGATCGGGTTTGTGGCGCGTCTTCGTCTTCGTGGTGTCTCTGATCGCGGCTTTGAATTGCATTGCCCGGTAAGGCCATCCATCGGCAGTGTTCCACTGTGACACCACGAGGCCGAAACCGCCCTGCATGTCGAACAGCGAACCCGGTAACACATAGCCGCCGTAGAGTTGCGCGACCGTGTTCTTGGATTGATTCTCGTCATCCCACGACGAGCCCACGATCGGGGTCTGGATCTCCGTGGTGTGCATGTTGGCGACGGGCGAGTCCACCACTCGGTAGCCGAGTGCGTATTTCGATGCGAGGAATCCGCCGAGCACCCATGTGCCTTGTGCCATCCGGCGAAAAGTAAGCTCTCCCCACTTCTCACCGTCAGGGGTGATCGGTGTGGGCGGGTTCCCCCACGCCCACTGCCCGTCGGTGTAGCCCCAGCTGACATAGCGAGACCGCTCGCCGATGTCGTCGGGTCGAACGCGCATCAAGATGATGCCCTTGTCGCGTTGAAACCCAGTCGCCACCACGTACACCCAGCCGTCGTCGGGCTCGTAGTCCCACGACCAGCACTGGGCGTAGCCGCCGTACAGGTCGGCGGGGAACTTCGCGTCCTCGCCCATGTGCGTCCACGAGACGCCGTTGTCGTCGGATCTCCAGATCTCGGTCCAGATGACGTTGCCGAAACCGCGATTGACGATGGCGTGCAAGTAAATCGAGTCGCCGACGCACAGCAGGTCGGAGGGGATGACAGTGCTGATGCCGCCCCGGGTCCAGCCGGTGGTCGCGTCGTCGTGGATGTAGTACCACAACTGGCGGGCGTAGTTGGGGTCGTCTCCCCCGGCCCGCTCGTAGACGATTTCGTGGTTGGCGTCGCCGGTGCCGATCAGCACGACAGGAGAACGCCAGTCGCCCTGTCCGACCTTGCGACCGGAGAAGGTGTCGCCGAACACCGACACCAACTTGCCGTTGGGCGCGACGACGGACGCCCCGAGGTCAGTGCACGTCACACCCCAGCTCTCGGTGATCCCCGGACCGGTCACGTCGGCGACCTTGCCGTTGAGCAGCGGGACAGCTGCATTGTTGCGGCTTTTGGGGCGCAGGCGTTGACCCGCGCGTCGGCCCACTGAGGAAAACAATCGCGGCATGTGCACGGCCTTCCGGTCGGTCGTCTGCTGACCGTCGCCAACTCCAGGGCTGGGTGTACCCTCCCCGCTACTGGCAGATGCGTAGTCCGGCAGGCTCACAGTAGAGCGGGTATTGCTCGACCGGAATCGGCAGCGGTCCCTTGTAGGACATCGTGAACGGAATGCTGATGATGCCCGGCGGCAGACCGCAGACGTCGGCATGTTTGATCGTGCGGGTCCCCGTCATCGTGAGGTCATCGAATTTCATGGTCTCGACGGTGGGCGCCGAGCTGCCGTCGGGGCACTGCATCCCGTCCTTCTTCGGCGTCGTCCACTGCCAGACGCCACCGGCCAAGGTCGCGTCACCGCCGGTGAGGCCTGTCGACGGCGACATGTGCAGCCGGCAGGCGATCGGCAGGTTCAGCGGCTCTCGCAGATCCCCGACCACCGGCACACACGACGGCCAGATCTCGTATGTGCCGCTGTCGCCCTGCTCGGGCGCGTAGTTGTACACGCCCTGGAGGACCTGGTCAGCCTGGGCCGGGCCCGCCAATCCGAAAGCTGCGCACGTGAGGACGGCGGCTGCGGCGAGCCCGCGGAGAATTCTCACGCCGCTGAGTATCGCAGTGTCCGCTCGGCGAAGTCACGGGTTATGGCGCCAAGGGGTTTCAGATCCCCCACCCAGCGGGTAGAGAGCCGAATGCAAACGGTTCCGGGGTGATGGCGATGACGACACCAGCGGTGTTGGCCGCTGTTGGCATCGTCGCGTCGCTCATCGTCGCGCTGACCGCCTGCTCGGCTGGTGACCGCGTCGATCTCGGGGACGGATCATCCGGCAATCTGGTCGCGGCGATCGCAGGCGAACCCGACCAGCTCGACCCGCAGAAGACCACCGCATATTTCTAGTTCGAGGTTCTGGAGAACATCTTCGACACGCTCGTCCAACCGGATGCCGATCTCGAAATGCGCCCAGCACTTGCCGAGTCGTGGACCGTGAGTCCAGACCAGCTGGCGTGGACGTTCCATCTACGCCGCGGTGTCACGTTCCACGACGGCAGCCCGTTCACCGCCGACGACGTCGTTTACTCG
>Ga0163161_10001849_pt1 | contig 15463 bp, 11 predicted proteins | sample S45metaG_FD_129847 | JGI IMG/M metagenome (GOLD analysis project Ga0163161, IMG submission 129847) | Switchgrass rhizosphere microbial communities from Kellogg Biological Station, Michigan, USA - S4-5 metaG | ecosystem: Host-associated > Plants > Roots > Rhizosphere > Soil | place: USA... | reverse complement strand
GCTGCGTCGAAAAAGGTTTTTATCTCGACTCCCTTTGGCGTTGTCAAAACGACGACATTCGCTGGCTTGCCGTCGATAATTGCTTGACCGCCGGGCGTTAGTTTTGACTTCTCATTCTTAGCGTTCAGCCAGAGATTGTTGCGGAACGACGAGCCGGCCTGCATGTCGCGGCTCGCCTTGCCGGTTAGTGTCTGCAGGCCGTCGCGTGAATTGCGCGACCAGGCCGAGCGGCCGTTAAAGCCGATCTCGGTCTCGAATCCGGCGAGGTCGTAGCTGATATTCAAAAGATTGGGTTCCGAACTCTGATACAGGTATTTGCCCGCGACGCCGTCGCTGACCCGAGTGATAGTGCCTGTCCGAATCACGGATAGCTCCGATCGCAGGGCCTTAGTTCCGCCGAGAGCCTTTTCCGCCTGTTTGAGAATCTTTGACGGTGATTGTGCAAAGGTGCCGGCGGCCAGACCGAGGGCGAGAACGGCGGAGATAATAAACTTCATTTCTTTGTCGATCGAGGTGTCAGGAAGAGCCCGATCATGTATAACGCGAGCGTGAAAAACTGTAGATAACCCGTGCCGGCGGCATATCGAGGCAGATCGAGGAGCCAGGTAAAAGCTTCTTTGCCGGGGTTATCGATGATCCGACGCAGCCAGCCGTCGCTTTGCGGTGCCGTCAGGTTTGCGAGGAGCAGGTACTTGACGACGAACGCCAGGCCGAACAACGCAAAGAGGCTTCGCAACAGCTTTTTGGTGTCAAACTCGGCAAAAAGGTTGTTCCACAACGTCCAGAAAAAGCAGAAGCCGACGACCCAGAACGGCAGTCCCTGTTCAGGCAGAAGTGAATTGAAAAGCTGAGTCGTCGCGGTGAAAAGGGTGATCAAGATGGCGGCGTTGGCGGCATTATTGGAAGCCGTAAACTCGTGCGAAAACCAGCCCTCGATCGCGACGACGCCAGAGCGAAAATAGAGCACCAGCGAAACCGCTGCGAATACCAGGCAGACGAGCGCCGGTTTTAGAAAAATGAAAGCGTTGTCACCCGCGCCGAGCCGCAGGCCGCCAAGCAGCGTTACGGCAAGAAAGATCATCGGCAAAAGAATGTATGCTGCCCGGCGGGTGTGATGATGTTGCGACGACGTGCGGCTACGGCTGATCTGTGCTTTCTGTAGGTCCGGCAGTGCTTCGTCTGCCGGTTCGATATTGACGTCCATATGGCTTACGGTCTATTTCCTTTCACGCGTCAGCCGCATCGGATTAAAGTCGGACGGCGTGATCTTGAGGCCTTCTTCAAGTTCGTTCTTCAATTCCGCCGGTGCCTTGATGCCGAGCGACTCATCAGACGACCTGAAGTTGGGATCTATCGCAACGACACGGTTAACGGCCTCTAAACCGGCCGAGAACAACGCGTCGTCATTCGACAATCGTCCCCAGCCCTGCCTGTAGTAACTGTATGCGACGTAATACTGTGTATTCGCATCGCGCTTTTCCGGGTCCGCTCGGTCGAACGCGGCACGGGCCGCGATGAACTCATCCTTGCGAAAACTCGCCAAGCCCTGCTCGAATGCGTTCCTGTCGATCGAGTATGTTCCAAGCGCGACCTGGCTCTTTGTCCCGACTTCGGCGAACGTTCGCGGCCCGGTGGTGTAGAGAAAGACGATCAGGCCGAGGCCGATGACGGTGAGGGCTATGCTGAGAATATGGAGGTACGCGGCTTTCATTGATATAATTGCCCGAAACTGTCTACTCAGAATACCATTCAGATGAAAAAGTTCGTTCAAATTCTCTCTTGTGTCTTCCTGTTAGCTGCGGGAGCAGCCGCCCAGCAAGCCGACCTCGTCATTACCAACGCGAACATCCACACGATGGACGCTAAACGCACGATCGCCCGGTCCGTCGCGATAGTGGGACGCTTCATTATGGCGGTTGGCTCTGATTCGGATACAAAGGCGCTGATTGGGCCGCAGACGAGGGTCATCGACGCTAAGGGAAGGCTCGTGCTCCCGGGTTTCAATGACGCGCATGTTCATTTTATCGCGACCGGATCGCAGCTTTCGCAGATCAATCTTCGCGACGCAAAGACGCCGGAGGAATTCGTTCGCCGGATCAAGGAATTTGCCGCAAACCTTCCGAAGGGCCGCTGGATCACCGGCGGGCGATGGGACCATGAGAATTGGACGCCGGCCAATTTGCCGACCGCAGCGATGATCGACGCGGCGACGCCGGACAATCCTGTTTTTATAAATCGCCTCGACGGGCATATGGCGCTTGCTAATTCGCTTGCGATGCGGCTTGCGAGTGTTGACCGAAACACTGCCGACCCTGTCGGCGGGTTGGTCGTTCGCGACGGCGCAGGCAACGCAACTGGCATTTTTAAAGACGTAGCCTTAGAGATCGTGCAAAAGGTTATCCCGCCACCCGGTTTTGATGAGATGCTCGATTACACGGAAGCTGCAAGCCGCCACGCGGCAAGCTTAGGCGTGACGAGCGTGCAGGACATGGGCGGCGCCGAAGTGTCCGTCTTTCAGGAAGCGTTACGCCAGGGCAAGCTCAAGACGCGTGTCTATGGATGCACACCGATCGACGATTACGAGCGATGGGAAAAGGCCGGAATTCGCACCGCCTTCGGCTCGGCGATGCTCCGCGTTGGATGCGTCAAAGGTTATGCCGACGGTAGTTTGGGCTCGCGAACGGCGTGGATGTTCGAGCCGTATGCTGACGACGCGCAAACATCGGGCATTCCGCGTGATATGAAGCGCCTTATCAGCGACATCGATGCCGCCGACAAGGCAGGCCTGCAGATAATGATCCACGCCATCGGCGACCGAGCGAACGCGACGATCCTCGACGCCTATCAGGCAGCCGCCGCGGCGAACGGCTCCCGCGAACGGCGTGACCGCATCGAGCATTCGCAGCACCTGCGCCCGCAGGACATAGCACGGTTCGGGCGGCTGAAGGTTGTCGCCTCAATGCAGCCGATCCATCTCAGCGACGACGGCCGGTGGGCATGGAAAAGGCTCGGTGAAAAACGCCTTCACAGCGGTGCCTACCAATTTAGGACATTGCTCGACACCGGTGCGGTGCTCGCCTTTGGCTCGGACACACCGGTCGCCTCGATGAACCCTCTCGAGGGCATTTATTCGGCCGTTACACGCAGAACTAACGACGACAAATACCCGAACGGCTGGATCCCCGAACAAAAATTAACCGTCGACGAAGCGGTCCGTGCCTTCACCTACGGTCCGGCGTATGCGGAATTTCAGGAAAATGTGAAGGGCACGCTCGAGGTGGGCAAGCTTGCCGATCTTGTGATAATTTCGGACGATATCTATTCGATCGATCCGGTGAAGATCCGCGACGCCCGCGTGCTGACTACGATAATGGACGGAAAGGTCGTATATGAGGTTAAATGAAATTATGAAAAAGATATTCTTTGTTTTTGCTTTATTACTGATAAGTTCGTTCGCGACCCTGGGGCAAGACGGGGCGGCAGGTAAGCCGCAGCCAACCGACGCTGACAAGACCGCGGCCATTCCGGCAGATTCTTTCCTAAAACGCGGTGCCCCAATTGGCAAGGCGGAGAAGGTGTCGCTTAACGCCGCCCTAAAGGAACCCGGTAAATTCGCCGACAAAACGGTCCTGATCGAGGGCGTGATCGTCCGCTCGTGCAAGATGGAAGGCTGCTGGGCCGAGGTTGCTGAGACAAAGGACGGCAAGAGCGTGCGCGTCAAGATGAAGGCACACGCCTTCTTTATTCCGCTCGACGCGGCCGGTGCTCAGGCTCGCGTCGAGGGTACTTTTCAGGTCAAGACGCTCAGCAAGGCGATGGTCGATCACATGGTCGAGGAAGACGGAGCCAAGTTTGACAGCCGAAACGCCGACGGATCGGTGAGCGAGATAGCTTTTGAGGCGACCGGCATCGAGTTGAAGCGAGTCAAGTAAGCTAAGACAAAGAATACCCGCGAAAGTCGCGAAACGTACGAAATTGCGTTCGTGTGTTTCGTTTTTTCGCGGGCAAATTCTTTGTCCGCCTAACCTAGAACTTCAACCTCACCGACAACTGCACGGTCCTCGGGTCGCCGACGCCTTGACGCAGGAAGCCGTCAAAGTTGAACAAGCTCGGCGCGGTCAGCGAGCTTTGGTTCCCTGCAATGTAAAGGGAGTTGATATAGTTCTTGTTGTTAAACGTATTGAACATTTCGATCTGCGGTATCAGCTCGACCGTCTCGGTCAGATGGAACGGACGTGCCAGACGCCAGTCGAACGAATAGAACTGATTGTCCTTGCGCAGAGTGTTGCGGTTCGTTTTTCCGTTAACCAATACGAACCCGCTGGGACTTGTGGCACCAGCGACGATCGGCGTCGCCGGCTGCCCACCGCGGGCCTGGAAACGCGGAGTGAATTCAAATTTCCACGGCAGTTCGATGTAAGCAAAGAAGTTGAACTTGTGGGGTATGTCTCGATCTGACAGAGTGTAATCGAGTTCCGGACGAGCCGGGTCGATCGAGCGGTCATTAAACGGGTCGCGTTCATTCGAATCGTCGTCCTTATCCCTCGACCACAAATAATTGGCCTCGAGCTGAACGTGCCGGCTGAATCGCTTTCGCACACCGGATGTAAAGCCGAAATACTCTGACTTGCCGACCGAGGTGTGAACAAAAACGTCGCCCAGATAGTCTCCGAATATCGGGAAACCGGCCGAGTCGAGCTTGCGGCCGAAATTCAGGAATCTTGTGAGATTCGTGCCTTTGGACCATGTGAAATCAAAGAACACCACCCAGTCGGGAGCGACCTCGCGTTCAAACCCTACATTTGTCGTGTAGATGCGCGGGTTTTTGAAATCACGATCAAACACGTGAACACCGCTGAAACACGGAAAGGGATTCATATACGGCCCTGGCATCGAGAAGTTGTGGATCGTCGAGCAAGTGCCGGACGTCACCGGTGCGAGGTTTGGCCAGACGGGACGGACGTTCGGATTGGCGAAAAGTCCTCCCGCGATGGTCTGCTGCTGTACACCATTGGTAGTGATCGCACTGACCTGTGTCAGCATATTCGTACGGGCGCCAAAGACACTAAAACTTGCCCGCAGGACCGACTTGCCATCTCGGCCGATGTCCCAGGCAAAGCCAATGCGCGGTTGGAACATCGATTTATCGCTGTGAAGCGTTCCGTCGGATGGGAACCTCGGGTCATTGAGAAAGATCCCGTATGCTGTCTCCGCGGGCGGCGTCGTCACGCCAGGAAAGATCTGGGCCTCCCAACGCAGGCCGTAATTGAGCGTAAAATTGGAAGCGACCTGCCACCGGTCCTGGACAAATAGACCGAGGTCCTCATTCTTGATCGACGAGGCACCGGCCGCGTCTGTTGCCGGCCCGGTCCGGCCCGCGCCTTGCAGAAACAGGAGCAGCGGCGTCGCCGACGATTGCGGGGCAGGACACATCTGATTGAACGGCGCTCCGGCGGTTATCCAGGTACCGCCTGAGCACAGCATGGCGTTCGGCCCAAAACCGTTCGCGGCTGCGGGCGAAGCATATCGAAGAAAGCCATTCACGCTATCAAAGATATACCGCCCTCCAAAAAAGCCTCGGAACACCTGCGTGTTGACGCTGTGAAGCCACTCGCCGCCGAATTTGATTGTGTGTCGTCCCCTTATGAGCGACAAGCTGTCGCGGACATGGGTCCGCCAAAACGTCTCGTCGATCCCGGGCTGAAGGAAGAATGGATTGCCAAACCGGAAGGTCGTCCCAAACCCCATCGCGGTGTCTGCGGGAAGGTTCGACGGTGTCGCCGCACGCGGCCGCTCTTCGCGTGAATATGTAAAGTGTGCTTCGTTCACGGTCGTCGACGACAGATTGCTGAAAAGGTTGAAGTTGATGACGTTGATCTTTGACGGGCCCTCGGTGCCGTTTGCCGATGTGCCGTATGTCCCGACGTCGAACGTCTGGTTCGTGTTCTTCGAATGATCAAAGTTATACGAGATGCTGAGTTTGTTGTTGGCGTTCAGATTGGAATCGACCTTTGCCAAAAAGGCATAGTTCCTAATGTCATGATCGACCGGCAACCCCTCGTTCTGGCCGCGTGTCGCTTGGATAAAGTTGATCAATGCCAGCCTCTGGCAATCGGCACTGGCGATTATCAGCGGCTCGTTCGCCTGGATCGTCGGGGCGGGGACACTGCATGGCGTGCCGATCGGCGCGCTGAGATTTGGCCGCGTGAGATGCTCATTGATGCCCTCGAAACCAAAAAAGTAAAAGGTCTTGTCCTTCTGTATCGGGCCGCCGATGGTCCCCCCGAACTGCTCGCGGTGAAAGTCCTGCAACGGCTTCCCGTCAGAGGTATTCGAGGTCAGCCCCTCAAGACGCTGGTAGTAGAAGAGGCTGCCATGCACGTCGTTCGTGCCAGATTTGGTAATGACGTTGATGATGCCCCCTGCTGTCCGCCCGTACTCGGCGGGGGCGCCGGTCGGGATGACCTGAAATTCCTTGACTGCGTCAAGCGCGATGTCGATCGCCGCCCGCTGGCCGCCGGCTTGCTCACCAAAGAACCCGTTGTTGTAGTCGCCGCCATCGAGGCTGACGTTGTTGTATACGCCGCGCTGACCGGCAAAATTGATCTCGTCGCCGTCCGGTCCCTGGACGATGCTGACGCCCGGCGTCAACGTCAAAAGGTCCTCGAATTTTCGCCCCAAGATCGGCGTATTCGTGATCGTGGTCTCATTGATCGTCGAGCTCGGCTCGACCTTTCCGGTGTCGACTGTCGGAGTTGTCGTGACGGTCACGACGCCGCTGACGCCGGACACATGCAGTGTCATATTCAGCGAGACGATGCGGCCGACCGTGAGCTCGACATTCTCCTGATTCAGTTTGGCAAAGCCCGATTTCGTCACCGAGACTACATACATTCCGGGCGGCATTGCCAGAAGTGTAAAACGCCCGTCCGAATCTGTCGTGAAGGATTTCGAAAAATTGGTCGCGGTATTGCGACCCTCGACGGTGGCGCCGGCAACGACGGCGCCTTGCTCGTCAGAGACCGTGCCCTGGATAGAGCCGGAGGTGGTGTCCTGCGCGCGAAGGCCGGGCGCGCAGATCGGTAGCAGAATAAGGCAAAGGCCCACGGCCCAGAGCCGTGAGGTGGATCTAGTGTACGTCATTCTCTGTGTTTCTCCTGTGATGGATTAAGAACGAGGCAGCATCCCGATCGCCGGAAGGGCATCGGGTGCCGAAGATTTGTGAAAACGTTGAATCGATACGTGTCGCCATCGTGTTCTCAAGGAACCGAGCTATTAAGCAGCGATCTCTGCATTTCCAAATTTATTGAAGCTTTCAGTTAAAGACGCGAGAAGTATAAGCTTCATTAACAAAATATTACAACCATGTAACATGACTTTTTTTAGGCGGCGGTCATGGCCTGTGGTAATCTCTTGTTTCGCCGCAACTCATATGCATAAAGAGGTCGACATCGAGAGCTGGCCGCGAAGGGCGACGTACGAATTCTTTAAGGATTACGAGGACCCGTTCTTCAATTTCACCGCAAATGTTGATGCGACGGCGGCCTATGCTTTTTGCAAACGAGAGGGCCTTTCGCTCTCGCTGACGGCGCTTTATTACACGCTGGTCGCGGCGAACGGCATTCGCGAATTTCGAATAAGACAGGTCGACGGCCGGCTAGTGGAGTTCGAGAGGATCCATGCCACGCAGACCATTCTCAATGACGACGACACTTATTCGTTTTCATATTTTGAGATGAAGGACGACGTTGTTGAATTTAACCGGTCGGGACGGCTGGCGGTCGAGAAGTACAAGGCCTTGCACACCTATGACGTCGAGGCCGACCGCTACGACCTGATCTACTACTCGGTCATTCCGTGGGTCTCGTTCACCAGCTTCAAGCACGCGAGCCGGCTCGACCGCGGCCAAACTATCCCGCGGATAGTGTTTGGCAAACTTTTTGACGATGGGCATAATCGAAAGATGATGCCGCTGTCGGTCGAGGCTAACCATATGATAATGGATGGGTTCCATGTCGGGAAGTTCTTCAACGATTACCAGAAGCTTCTCGATTCGACGGCGTCGCAACAGGCAAATGAAGCCATTTAAGATCAGGAATATCGACATCAATCCGCCGCTCATCCTTTCGCCGATGGCGGGTGTGACGGACTATACGTTTCGCCGGCTGATCAAGCGGCGGGGCGGTGTGGGGCTGGTCGTGTCGGAATTCATCTCGGTCGAAGGTCTGACGCGGCAGAATCCTAAATCGAAGCGGCAGATGCGTTTTGACGAGGAAGAGAGGCCGTTTGCCGTACAGATCTTTGGCGGCAAGCCGGACCGAATGGCGATGGGCGCCGAAATGGCTCAAGAGGTCGGCGCCGACATTCTCGACGTCAACTGTGGCTGCCCGGCGCCAAAGGTCGTTAAGAACGGCGGCGGCTCGGGGCTGCTGCGCGATCCGCGGCTGCTCGAGACGATCTTAAAAGAAATAAAGCGAACGATCACGATCCCGCTCACGCTCAAGCTGCGGACGGGCTACAGCGACGCGTCGATCAATGTCGTCGACGTCGCAAAGCTGGCCGAGCAGTGCGGCGTCGAGCACATACAGGTTCACGGACGGACGCGCGAGCAGGGCTACAAGGGGCTTGCGAATTGGGACCTGATCGCGGCGGTAAAGCAGGCAGTAAATATTCCCGTGTCTGGCAACGGCGATATCACGACGCTCGAATATGGAATGAAGAAATGGAAGGAAACGGGCGTCGACGGCATCCTGATCGGCCGTGGTGCGATGCAAAATCCGTGGATATTCCGGCAGTTCGACGACGTTCTCAACGGCCGCGAGCCGTATCAACCCGATCTCGCGGAAAAGAAGGACGTCCTGCTCGAATTCTTCTCGATGTGCCGCGAAGAGATGCCCGAGATCGTTTCTTTGGGCAAGATGAAGCAGCTCGCAGGGCAGTTCACCAAGGGGCTCGGCGGCGGAGCGCAGTTCCGGCAGACGCTCTATCATTCGCATTCGGCGGACGAGATACTCGACAACATCACAGTCTATTTTGAGACTCTCGAAGCACGCGAGACGTTTGGCGACGGCGTCGTCGAGGCGGACGGCGATCTCGAATTCACTTCGTGCGAGGCGCCGGTCATTCCGAGCCGTACGTCGGCGACCGTTGCGGCGAGCTAATAGATATGCGGGCAATAATTCCGATCTTCGCTGTCGCTCTTGTCCTGATGGCCGCAGCCGCCGTCTCAGCCCAGGCCGAGGACAATGCCGGGCCGATCAAATCCTCACCCGCCTACGCCGAGGTGCTGCTCAGAAAGACCGAGCTGCAGGCCGAGCTGGAATCGGTGCTCGCCGATTACACCGAGGCCAATCCAAAGATGCTGGACCTGCGCTTCGAGCTTGCGGCCCTCAACAAGTCGCTCGAACGCATCTACGCCGTCAGGCCCTCGGAAACAGGCAAGCTCACCCTCGCCCTCGGCAAGCTCCTCGTCAAAAAAGCCGCCCTCGACACCGACCTCAACCGCCTCCAGCGAAGCTACTCGAAAGACAACGTCGAAGTTAAACGCGCCAAAAGAAAGGTCGAGATCTTCGAGGCGTCAATAAACGAGGTCCTCCGCTAAGCGGAAAAAAGCCGCGGTCACTCGCGGCTGGTTTAGTTAGGTAATGTTCTTCGGGCTATTTCCGGTCGGGCTTGGCGGCGGTGCCGTTGCCCTTGGTCTTGCTGGTCTCGGATTTCGTCTTACTGGCGTTGGTTTCCGTTTTGGGCGTGTCAGGCTTTGGTTCGTTGACTTCGGCCTTCTCCTTTGGGTCCCCGGCGTTGAGGATCGGCGAGACGATGGGGCGATAGGTGTCGCTGATCTCGACATAGGCGTCCTTCCGGAGCTTTGCCATGTACTTCTTTTGCTCGTCGGGGAACCGCTCCGCCATCATCGCCATGCGGACCGCGTTCTCGTTATAGACCGACTCGCTGCTGGCCTGCTCGCGGGCGTCAACCTTTAGAATAACAACGCCCATATCCTTGATCTCGAACGGGCCGCTTATATCGCCTACTTTAACTTCAAACAAAGGAGCGGCGACCATTTGAGGCAGATCGCTGACCCTTGTTTTTTGGACACTTCCCGCACCTTGAGTGATCGCACCGGGATCGCCGTTCTCTTTAACGATCTTTGCCCAGTCCCCACCGGCTTTGAGCTGTTTATATAACTCGCTCGCTTTTTGGCGTACGGCAGCTTCGTCGCGCCCGGCAAAGCCGAGGAAAAGCTCGCTGAACGAGACCGTCTCCGGCTTGGTAAATCTTTCCTTGTGCTTTTCGTAATAGTCCTTCAGCTCTTTGCCATTAAAGCCCCAGTAGACCTTCGACTGCACCTCGCGCTGGATGACCTGTTCCCTGATAAATCCACGCCGCCAGCTCTCCTTGAGGTCGGTCGGGTTAAAGCCATTGCGTTCCATCTCAGCGTAAACGGCCTCGACCGTCTTTACGTTAAGCTGCTTCATAAGCTCGCCGATCTTCTGGTTGATCATCGCCTCGATCTCGTTGTCGAGGCCGAGTTCCTTGGATCTGTCGATGAGAAGCTGCTCGACGATGAGGTTCGCGATCAGCTCGCCTTGCTTTTCGGCGACCATTTTCTGGGCCTCGTCGCGGCTCTTTCCGTCCTGGATAAGGCTTTCGACGGCGTTTTTGGTCTCGCGTTTGACGGCCGAAAGCGTGATGACACTGTTATTGACCTGGGCGACGACCTCGTCAACCACGCGGGTCTGCGTTTCCTGGGCCGAAACGGTAAGGCCTGAGATCAACACGGCAAGAACGGGTAGAAAATGGTGTTTCAACTTTTCCATAAGAACTAAACAAGCAAATGTGAAATATTATTACCTTGAATCGAGACGATGCAAACCTGTTTGATGCATTTAAAGAGCGCCGCGTTTATTCTGAATCAGCCCGAATGTACGGGAAGGCGGCTTTATTCGCCGTTTCTAAATACTAGCAGGTCTGCGCTCGTTAGCCTGCTAATAAGCCCGGATGAATAAAAAATGTCCTAAATGCCGGCTCGCGAACTTCCCCGATGGCGAAAGCTGCGCCCGGTGCGGGGCGTCGCTGACATGCGCCGGAACGACCGTGGCGGACATCGCCAAACCCGTTCGCTCTCGGATCTCGCGAAGGGTCGTGATCTGTTTCTGCGTTTGCATAGCCGTGATCCTGGGATTCTATCTTTCCTTGCTCGCCTCGGCCCGATCGCTCAGCTACGACCAGAGAATCGAGGTCAACGAGGCCATCGCCGTGCTTCGGAACAAAGGTTTTGACGAGGAGGCGACGTTGCTTGATAACTTTGCCTTTTTCAAAGCGGAAGACAATTGGCTCAATGCATCGGTCGCAAAAGAGGACGCATATGCCGCGACCAACTTTCCGTTTGAGATCGTCACGCTGTATTCCGACTTCTTTACTTATCCGACTGACGCGACAGAGCGGGCCGCGATCCTGCTTCACGAGTCAAAACACATGGCCGGCGCAGACGAGCACGACGCATACGAGTTCGTTTGGAAACACCGGAAACAACTTGGTTGGACAAAGGAAAAATACGCGGATTCGCCGGTCTGGCGTAACATAAGGCGGCAAACGGCCGAAAACGTCCCGGCTTTGTTCAACTGTGACCAAAAGGATCTTGGCGATTGTACGGAAATAACGCCTATCAAATCGCCCGGATGATCGCCAATGCGTCCCTCGCCGTTGCGATTGAGTCGGCAGTCACGATCGGAACACGCAGAATGCCGCTCGGGCTGAAACTCGAGCCTTCATTCTCATCCAAGAACTGCATCAGCTTCTCGGGCAGGACACGCCCCTTCTCGCCGAGCTTGATCGCGACCGAATCGCCCGCTTTATCGATCGAGACCAGGCCCATTTGCTCGGCCGTCTTCCGCAGACGTGCGTATGCAAATAGCTGCTCGACACCCCGCGGTATGCGGCCGTAACGGTCCTCGATCTCAGCGTGGATCTGCATCAATGCTTCTTCACCCCCCGCGGACGAGATGCGCTTATATGTCCGCAGCCGCTGCCCCGCCTCGGCGATATAGTCCTTTGGAATTGCAACGTCGACGCCCAGATTGATCGAGACACTTATCTCGTCCGCGATCTCGTCGCCGCGAAGCTCGGCGATCGTTCGCTCAAGCATCTTTGTATAAAGATCAAAGCCAAGGGCATCGAGATGCCCCGACTGCTGTCCGCCGAGAATGTTGCCGGCACCTCGCAGCTCGAGATCGAGGGCCGCCAGGCGGAAACCGGCACCGAGATCGGAAAACTCTCTAATAGCCGACAGACGCCGTCGTGCGATCGGTGTCAGTTCTAACTCGCTTGGTATCAATAGATAAGCGTATGCGCGCCGGTTCGAACGCCCGACCCGCCCTCGCAGTTGGTAGAGCTGCGATAGCCCGTAGGCGTCGGCGCGATTGATGATGATCGTGTTCGCCCGAGGTATGTCGATGCCATTCTCGATGATTGTCGTCGCTACCAGCACGTCGTATTTGTAATCGATAAAATCGAGCATAACCTGCTCCATTTCTTTCTCGTTCATCTGCCCGTGGCCGATGGCGATGCGGGCATTGGGAACGATCTTCTGGATGAGAGCGGCGATCGGCTCGATCGATTCGACGCGGTTGTGAATGAAAAAGATCTGGCCGTTGCGGGCAAGTTCAAGCTCGATCGCGGAACGTATCACGCCCTCGCTAAATTGCAAGACCTGCGTATTGATCGACAGACGGTCACGCGGCGGCGTTTCGATCACCGACATATCTCGCATGCCGAGGAGCGACATGTTGAGCGTGCGAGGGATGGGCGTTGCCGACAGCGTCAGCACATCGACCTTCTTCTTTAGCTGTTTAAGCTTCTCTTTGTGGCCGACCCCAAATCTCTGCTCTTCGTCGACTACAACCAGGCCGAGCTTTGGCAGCGTGACGTCATTCGATAAGAGCCGGTGCGTGCCGATCAAAACATCGACCTCGCCTTTGCCGGCAGATTCCGCGACGGATTTTTGCTCCTTGGTCGATCGAAAACGCGACAACAGGTCGATCTTCGCCGGGAACGCCGCAAAACGCTTTTTGAAGGTCTCGTAATGCTGGTATGCAAGCACGGTGGTCGGTGTCAAAATCGCCGCCTGCTTGCCATCCATCACAGCCTTGAAAGCCGCACGCATCGCGACCTCCGTCTTGCCATAACCGACGTCGCCGATGATCAAGCGGTCCATCGGAACCGGCGTTTCCATATCCGTCTTGACGTCCTCGATAGCCGCGGCTTGGTCGACGGTCAGATCGTATGGAAAGGCGTCCTCAAATTCATGCTGCCACGGGGCGTCCGGCGGGAAAGCATGGCCGCGGACAAGCTTACGCTCGGCATAGAGCTTCAAGAGCTCGTCGGCCATATCGCGCATCGCTCGCTTTGCTTTTGCTTTCGTCTTTTGCCAGCCGAGACCGCCAAGCCGATCAATCGCCGGCTGGGTCGCCTCGCCCGACGAATATCGCGAGACGAGATCCATTCGCTCGACCGGCACGAACAGCTTCGCGTCGTCGGCATACACGAGCAGCATGAACTCGCGTTCGGCACCTTGCGACGAAATCGTCTGCAGGCCGTCAAAACGTCCGATGCCGTGGTCGACGTGAACGACATAGTCACCAGGCTTGAGGTCACGAAAGTCGGAGATGAATGCACCGAGCCTGGACTTGCGGCCGGATGTCTGCGGCCTGTAATTACGGGCGGCCGCGTCGCCAGTGGTCTCGCCGAAGATATCCGTTTCGGAATAAATGGTCAGCCCTTCCGACGGTATCTCGAACCCGCTCGATAGGCACCCGACCGAGATCACGTCGGGCGGCGCGACCAAGTCGTAATCGCGCAGCAATTCGTCGATACGCTCGGCTATGCCCAACGTTTCGACCACGACGCGGGCATCGCTGCGCGTCTTCAACTCGTCTGCGAACGCGCGAATATCGCCGTGAAACTTGCGCGTCGACCGCGACTGGATCTCGAGTTCCGAGGAGCGCTCGACAGCTGAAAAGAGGAATATCGGCGCTTTTTTGGAATCGGTTGTGACTGCGAGTTCTTCATCGGTCGCCGCCGCCGTCCGTCCGAGCGCCCGCAATTCGATCCTTAATCGCTGTTCGAGGTTCTTACGCAATTCCGATGGCGTCAGGAAAAGGTCGGCCGGTTCGAGGCCGATCTCGCCGGCTTCCAGCGCGGTGGAGTAACTGGTATCTACGTGTTCATACAGTCCGGTCAGACTGTGCTCGACCGCGGCCGGTTCATCAATGACCAGGATATGGTCGCTGATATAGTCAAAAACGGTGCCGCTAAGCGGTTTGACGAGCGGTATGAGAAATTCCCATCCCGAAAATGTCTCGCCGTCGTCGGCAAGATCGGTCCGGTCCTTAAGGTTGCGTGCGAATTTACCGTCAGCCCAACGGTCGCGGGCGAAGAACGCCCAGTCCTTCATATCCTGCGGCGAGACGGCAAACTCACGCATCGGTGCGAGCGCGGTCTCATTGAGCTGGCCGGTCGATAGCTGTGTCTCGGCATCGAAGGTCCGGATCGACTCGACCGTGTCGCCAAAGAACTCGACACGAATTGGCGCGTCTGCATCGGGCGACCAGACGTCGACAATGCCGCCGCGGATAGAGAATTGTCCGGGGCCAAACAGTGGTTCCTCGCGCACATAACCGGCCTTGATCAACATTTCGGTCAGTTCATCGAGCGGCAGGTCGGCATCGCAGGTGACCACGCGTCCGAGAGCGGCGACCTCACCTTTCGTTACAGTTCGTTGTATCAGCGATCGCGACGAGAAAATGACGATCTCGGACGTCTCTTTTTGCAGTTGCCACAGCCCCAAAGCGCGCCGTTCCTGCGTTTCAGCGTGAGGTGAAACACCTGAATACGGATCGGCAGTGAAGGACAGGATCTGGATAATATCAAATTTGAAATTTGAAATTTGAGATCCAAAAAAAGCGAGATCGGAGGACCAGGTATCAAGGTCAGAGTTGGATTCTGTTACGACAGCGAAATTGCGTGCCGTTTCAGCCCGCAACCTTGACAGCACATGCGCTTTCGCGGACACAGACGTCAGGCCGCTGAGTGAGACCACGCGTGCGCCAGCCTCGATCTCAGCTTTCAACTTTTCCAGCTCGTCCGCCATAAAGCACACCCATCCGTAGAAAACGGCGAGCGGGGCTCGCGCGTTTCCTTACGGTTACCTACCATTGTGCCATATCGGGGCGAAGTTTATAATCAAGCCTAATTTTATGGCCATTCCGGCATTTGACGAGATAATCGAGCAAAACGACCAGACCGCTGCTCGCCATGAGCATCTCGACGCCCTGCGCTCGCTGGTTGGAAACGCGTACCCCAATAAGTTCGAACGCTCGAGCTTGAGCGGCGGCGAGGACACGATCACGGCGGTTTTGGATCATGGTCCGGTCGCTGAGATTGCCGCTGAAATGGCTGAGGTCCG
>Ga0163161_10001847_pt1 | contig 15467 bp, 6 predicted proteins | sample S45metaG_FD_129847 | JGI IMG/M metagenome (GOLD analysis project Ga0163161, IMG submission 129847) | Switchgrass rhizosphere microbial communities from Kellogg Biological Station, Michigan, USA - S4-5 metaG | ecosystem: Host-associated > Plants > Roots > Rhizosphere > Soil | place: USA: Michigan... | reverse complement strand
GCTCTCTTCTTGAAACATCTGCTTTCTTCAATTATGTATGTGGGTATAAATCTGCCGGCTCAGCAAGAGGCAAGATTAGAAAAAAAATAGCAAAATGACAAGCAATATAATTCCGCCGGCCCCCTGCTTAAAAAACAAATTCTCCAAAAAACTCTTTCAGGTGAAATTCCGGATAGGGCGACAGGATATCGTTCCAGGTCAGGTAATGCGGTTCGGGAAGGCCGTCACCACATTTAAAGAAGTTGCCCCTGGCTTTAAGGTTCCTGAATGTGCTGAAACGGTGATGAATAAATACTTCTGCCGGAATCACCAGCGTAAGCTCCCATTGAACCGCAGATAAATTTCTGATGACAGAACGGTGTTTGATCTTTAAGATGTCCTTTGCCGGCAGGAGCTGCCTTTCTTTTCCGCTGCCAAATCCTGCCAGGCATGTTCCTGCACAGTTAAACTCTAAATTGTAATAGTTTTCTTCCCCATTAAAACCGATAAAAAACTCTACACAGCTATCGTTGTACACCGGGTCATTGGGCTGAACATACGTAGAGCGCAATGTTTTCTCCTTTACAAAATATTTGAGAAAGATGGCCCCTTCGCCATAGGCGATGACAAACGATACCTCCGGCCTGTGCTGTAGTTCCTGCCAGGGGCTATATGCCAAAACCTGAGGGCTCAGCTCATCCAGTGCCAATGCCAGCTCTTCAGCTGAAGATTGCTGATGATAAGCTGGTAAATATGGGATGTGGAGTGTGGCAGCCATTATTTGTTAAAGTTCTTTTTGTACCGGTAGCCCATTTTCTCCAGAGGTATCTCTTTAAAGCCCGGGATCTTTGTCCATACTTCTGATTTCCTGGTCAGGCGGAAATCTTCAGCGGCATAATCTTTAAATCCGGGATCTTTTTTGGTTTCATAATTGTCATTCAGAAAAGGCAGCCACTGTTCATTTCCTTCGGCTATTTTCTGGATGTTGACCAGCACATTTTTCGAAAAGGTATTTCGTTTGGGAATGGCGGGCTCGTCATCCCAGTATTTGGCGAGGTTAGGATATTGCAGCGAATACGGAGGCTTACTGTAGTTCACTGCATCCAGCCGCTGTCTGAACAAGCCGTCTTTAACCAGCATCGCCCGGGCCCAGTTTTTCAGTCTGTCGTCAATATGTGATGCATATCTGGTATAGATAAAAATGTTATTGGTATATACATTATCCCTGCCTCCACCTATAAAACCGGCTACTGTGCCTGCCTGATAAAATACATTGCTGTACACCTGCATTCCACAGGCCCCGTCATCGTGATAGACCGCCATGGTTTTATGTTTCCCGCCAATGTGATGAAAATAGTTATAGCGTGCTATATTTCCAAGTTCTGAGGGGTTGCGGCCAAAGTACAATGCACCCATATCATCGGCATCGGTATCGAGGTTGTAGAGCTTATTGTATTCGATCAGGTGGTTGTTTCCATGCAGGAAAATTCCTACGGAAGGAGAGTTATACACATTACAATGTGTAATACGGTTGCCCACTCCCGTGATCCATATGCCTGGCCTGTAGGTCTTTTCGATTCTGGTGAAATCATGTACGTTACAGTTATCAACATAGTTATCCCCAGCCTCCAGTGTGAGCCTGTTTCCTCCGCTCATGAATATTCCGCCGCTGCCGGTATTGTAGATCTCGCAATTGATGATGCCGTTTTTTGAACCCGCCTCCCTGTCAAAAACACTATGGTCATATACATACTGCACAATATTTCCTGCGGTTCTGGAAGCAGGCGTGCCACCGGCGTTTGATGCAGGGTCATCCGGACGGATACCCTTGCCCATGTAAATGGCCATCATGCCCAGGTTATAAAATGTACAGCCGTCAATCAGGACGCCTGTGGTGCGTTCCATGGAAATCCCCATTCCCCTGCTGCAGGTGAAACTGAGGTTGCTCAGCGTAACGTTGCTGACCCCCTCAATAGCCATCATAGGTGTTTCGAGTACCGATATCTCCATCTTTTTCAGCGAATCCGGTGCCATAAAGTACAGCATTTTAGTTTCTTCATCTACATAGTACTCACCTGGAAGATCGATTTCTTCAGGCAGATTGTAGGCATACCATGCGCGCCAGGGTTTTCCGTTGCCAAAACCATAATACGAAGGCGTCTGGGTAGTGATCACGGATTTTAGGGTGTCAATACTTTTCAGTTGTGCTGCGTCATCAGCGTAGCCCCACATAAAATACCCGGCGATCCATGCTTTATCCGGATGCTTCCATCTGGAGGGCCTTTTTGTATCTGCATAGGTAAATTTTCCGCCGCGGTTGGAATGATCTCCCCATCGGGGGATGGAGCCCGTGTCCAGTACCGATTTGATCAGTACGGTGCCTTCGTTTGGCCATCTGGCGAGCGTGCCCGGTTGATTGTCCATAAAAATCTCGAGCCATGATGGGGCCATCGGGCGGGAGAACCCAAAGGCATGCAGTTTTCCGGTATTGCTGATGCCGGCATCCTTTAAGCTGATCTGACGGATGTGATTTGCAGCTTCCGGTACAAAACGTTTGACAAGGCTTTGGTCAGCTACAGGTTTTAACAGTTCGGGACCGATGATCCTGCCTCCATGTAAAACTGCTTTTTCTTTCTGATAGGCAGCAATAGTTAAGGGGACGGCAGAATCCCAGGTTTTGGCCTGCACAAGCTCAAGTGTCTGATCCAGAAAATAAGTGCCTTCTCGCAGGAATATGGTCACCGGCCGCGGTTTTACAGCTACCGCTTTTTTTGCCATTTCCAATGCCAGGGGGATGCTGCTGAGGGGATTTTCTTTGCTGCCCGGAGCATCTGCTTTTCCCTGCGGGGAAACGAATATTTTTACCCTGCCCTGTGCCATGGCTGTTGAAAAACTAAAGTTTAACAACAGCGCGCACAGTAAAACAAAACTAAAAAAACGACCTTTTTTCATCTTATACACCCTTCCTTTTCAATACAATCAGAAATCCTTTTTCAGACTCCAGCGTAATTTCATTCCTGACGTTTATGGATTTTTTATCCTGGAACTCTGCGATTTCAGGGATTTCTGCAGTGACTTCGTCTGGCGATAAGCCCAGGGCCTGCCAGTCGATCTTTAGCCTGCATTTCTGCTCCTTGCTGCTCCAGTTGGCGAGGGCAATGATCACTTCGTCCTTGCCTTTGTATATACTCACTTCGGTTTCAGGATTGTCGGTTTTTACAGGGATTGCCGCGTTCCAGAAGCCGATCATTTCTTTTTTGTCGATATGGTATTCGTCCCAGAATTTCCAGAGGTATTCAGGTGACGTAGACCTGTACCAGCCCAGTCTGTTGGTAATGCCAAAAGTCATTCCGCGCCATTTATTTCCGCCCTTGTTTAACATTTGCGAAGTCAGGCCAAAGGGAATGCCGCTCACTTCGATCAGCCAGTAATCCGAAGAACGGTTGTAGTCGCGCGCTTCGCCCACCCACAGCTGGTCAATAAAAGGGAGCATATCCATATACAGGTTCAGTGAAGAAGCCCATTTTGCATATTTGTTGTAATGGTTCCAGGTATGCATATCAATTTTTGCCCCCGGGCGTTCACGGTCAAGCACCTTCCGTGTTCTTTTCATCGTTTCCCTGTCCAGCGCCAGATCATCCATGTAAATACCATCGATTTTCAGGTTTTTGCCCATCCAGTCCAGCCCCTCGAGGAAAAAGTTGTTCAGTCTGGAATCCGGTGTAGTCAGGATCGCGAGATCCTGCCTGCCTTTGTATTTTCCATGCGTAAACGTAGCTACCCAGCCCGGGATAAAGTTTTCCTTCAGGTTTTCGCCCAGCCAGGGATGTACGCCCTTTGGATTGACCAGAGAGCGGGTTGCCATTCCCGGCCCGGGATAGAGGATCTCGTTGTCCAGTGCGCGCATGGCCCAGAGTTCCGGTGCGTTAACGGTCAGTTCGCGTGTGGTATAGTATATTTTTGTTTGCAGCCCGTTAACGTGGGAGCTGTCAATGAAAGCCTTCAGGTCTGGTACATTTTCTTCATGAAAAGGATAATCAATAAAGGGATAGATGTCTTTTTTATGGTGTACCACCATGATGTTGGCGCCCTTTTCTTTGGCTACCTTAATGAAATTCAGGCTGGTGTCGATGTCTGAATGATAGTAACGGTCATTAAAAAGGATATTCTTATTGATCGTTTTAAACGGAGTAATCAGCAATTCAAAGTCGAACTCATAGGTTTCTCCCTTTACCAAATTGCGCTGTCCGGAATAGGCTTTGATCTGTACTGCGTGATCAACTGTAGCGATATCAACCCCGCCCTTATGGTTGTTGCCCCAGGATTCCGGTTCTTTTAACGGCCCGAAGGGATAGTAGATGTTGACCAGCTGACGGCGGTAATTTTTGCCTTTCAGCTTCACCTTCAGGCCGCCGTTGACTGCGCCCATCCATACTTCATCCTGATGTTTTTCCAGGACGTCCCATTTCCACTGCCATTCCTTGGGCGAAAATCCGCCTTCTTTGTCGAGCCCCATCATATACGTGGCTTTTTCCGGGCGCATCGGGATTTCCAGCCTGATATCATCAACAGCTGTGTTTTTTAAGGGGGTCACCAATGCGGTATACCCGATATATCCGTCATATTCTGCACGGCCTTTCAGGGTGATCACGATGTCGGCATTGCTGAGCTTTGTTTCCCAGCTGGTTGCACCTGGCATGTGGTCTGTGAATTTCGTGGCGCCCACAGTAAATTTCATCGGCCTGCCGCCCTGCGCTACAATAAATTCCAGCGCTTTGGCAATAATGGGCTGCCCTGCCGGAAGGATCTTTTCGTTGTTCGCATCAAAATAAGTATCAATAGTTGCCGGGAGGCCCGTTGCTGCAAGGGTAATGTTCCTGCCCAGGATAGAGATGTTTTTGCGGTTGCGGACTACCTGCTGGTATCCTGTAGTGATATCATCGTCCAAGCCTATTTTAGAGTTCAGCCAGGCCAGGCGCGATAAAGAATTCTGGTCATCATATCCGCGGTTTTCCACAACGGCCCCGCTGACGTTCAGGGTTACAGCGATGGTAGTAGCCGGCAATCCTTCGGGTTTGATTTCAACGGTGCCTTTAAATAGGCCTTTGGCGCTTTCAGGCAGTTGTACACCAAACCACAGGGGCAGGACTTTCTTTGCACCTAGGTTCAGCTCTTTATGAAATTCTTCGCCGGTAAAAGCGATCCCGCCTGTATTGAAACAGGTAACATCCTTTAACAGCTCTCCATTGCTGCCTTTTAAGGGCGAAAATTTAACCTTAATATTTTTTAGCGGCGTACCTGATGCATACACCCCAACCTGGAAAACAAAATATTCTCCCGGTTTTGCCTGATCGCTGAAGCTGGCAGATGCAGCGGCAGTATAGGATAACCATTTTTCAGGAAGGCCATCCAGTAATCTGATGGAGTTTTTCCTGCTTTCAGGAAAAGTAAAATACTTTTTGGCAGGAAACTTCCGGAGGTAAGCGTTGACGCTGGCTGGTTTGGCTGCTACAGACATGATGGTGGGGCGCAATCCGATGTCGCCTGTTAACTCTGTTTGCCTGATCGCATCTACATCGATAGCATGGGTGAGCTTGTCCTTATTTTGTGCGTAACTAAATGAACTGATCAGGATCAAACTAAGCGGGAGGAGCTTTTTCATAGAAGCGGTTAATTTTGGTTGGTTCTCGTTGTGATATCTGGTTTTTATACACCTGCTTGCTGGTTATTCAATAGGGTATGGCCAAACTTAAAAAAAAATTAGGATTTATTAAAAATTAATTATAAAATTGTGTTCGCACACAGCGCATTTAAAATGCTTTGTGCGCGGAACCAAATATTAATTTTGTATGCGAGCACTAATCTTGTTGAAATATTGGAATGAAATCGCAGAGAAATGTGGAGACCGGCCATTCTGATAGTAAAGACACAACCAAACACAACCAAAATCAACCAACAACCTAAACAAATTATGTATGATGAAAAATCGACTCATTTATTCCTGCTCTTCCATGCTAAGGACTGGAAAAATTGTGCTGACTGCATTCGTGCTGCTGCTGCTCTGTGCAGTTAGTCAGGTGTCGTCTGCAGCAGTAAACCATGCGCCCATTACCATTACCGGTAAGGTGACCGACAACACAGGCCTGGCACTGATCGGCGTGAGTATCCGCAGTTCTGCCGGCCCTGCGGCAACTACAGATTCAAAAGGTAGCTATACCCTCAGAACTGAAGACAATGCTACCCTTACTTTCAGCTACATCGGCTATGCCAACCAGGAGGTAAAAGTAAACGGGCGCACAACGATTAATGTCCAGCTGCTGGAAAATGCCAGTCAGCTGAATGATGTCGTGGTTGTGGGCTATGGTACGCAAAAGAGAAAAGACGTCACTGGTGCCGTAACCAGCATCCGTTTAGAAGACAGCCCTAAAGCTACTGTGCCCTTTGTGAATGCACTGGAAGCAATACAGGGTACTTCGGGTATCAATGTTGGCCCCTCAACAAGCGCAGGCGCAAGCCCAAATATTGTTGTCAGAGGGCAGAACTCTATCAATGCCAACAGTTCTCCGCTGATTGTATTGGATGGGGTGATCTTCAACGGAAGCATCAATGAGATCAATATGAACGATATTGCGAGCTACGACATCCTCAAAGATGCCAGTGCTGCGGCAATCTATGGTTCACGCTCTGCAAACGGAGTAGTGCTGATCACCACCAAACGTGGTAGAACAGAAAAGCCAAGCATCAATTTCAGCAGTTATTATGGTATCCAAAGCGCTACCCGTATTCCTGAAATGCGCACCGGAGAAGATTTCCTGCAATGGAGAAGGGACAACCTTTCCATCAGGGGACAGGATATTTCGGATATCACGAAAGTACTGAGCCCGCTTGAATTGAAATCCTATAATGAAGGACATTATATAGACTGGCTGGATGAAGTGATGCAGTATGCACCCATTCAGAATTACCAGCTCAGTGTTTCGGGCAGGACTGATAAAACGAATTACTATTTTTCAGGTGGTTTGCTGGACCAGAAAGGTATCCTCTATAATGATAAATTCAAGAAACCGAATTTTACCATCAAGCTGGAAAATAATATTACCGACTGGTTATCTTTTGGTGCAAACGGATATTATTCTTCACAGGACTTTTCAGGTGCTTCGCCAGGTTTATATATGGCTACCTATTCATCACCACTTGGTTATAAATATGTAGAGGGCACAAACGACCAGCTGCTGCAAAGATATCCATCGGGAAATACATCCCTGTACAATCCTTTCTGGGGAAACAATACTTCTTTGACACAGGGCTTTTATGATGACAACCTCGAAAAATCCAACAACATCAGGGGTACAGGATTTATCAATGTGAAAGTTCCTTTTATTCCGGGGCTGAACTATCGCTTTGACGTTACAGGGGCAAGAAAAAACTCTACAGATGCTTATTTCCACCACGAAGGCGGAGAGGTAAATACGCTGATCCCTTCAGATATTGCCAATCCTAACCAGTTTCTGTCGAGAGCTTCGGGCTACATGGCCACGGCAGCTGAAAATAGCTGGCTGATCAATAGCCTGCTGAGTTATACCCGCTCTTTTGGCAAGCATAACATTGATGTGCTGGCAGGGTATACGCGCGATAACTATAATTATCAGCGCTTAAGGGCTGATGCCTCTGATTTTTCGAGGGCAGGAACAACTGAGCTGGGCTATAATGCGCTTTACCTCGGCGTAACGCAGACCATACCGGTGCAAAGCAGTACCAATACCATCATCAACGAATACCAGAATGTAGGCTACATCGGCAGGATCAACTACAATTATGCACAGAAATACTATGCTACATTGAATATCAGAAGAGATGGAAATTCTGCCTTTGCTGAAGACCATAAATTTGGCTGGTTCCCGGGAGGTTCCATTGCCTGGGCCATCAGTGAAGAGGATTTCCTGAAAAAATCGAGCTTTGTCAACTACCTGAAAGTACGTGCTTCCTATGGTAAAACGGGTAACCAGGGGATCAATCCATATGCCACACAGGCGGTCAGCTCAGGCGGTTTTGTAGTCTTCGGAACTACAAGTACCCCATACAGCAATCCTTCTACACTGGCCAACAAAACACTGTCCTGGGAAAAAACCGTGGCCCTTAACTTAGGTGTTGATTTTAGCCTGTTTGGCGAGCGCCTCTCGGGTAATGTGGATGTCTATAAAAGCAAAACCACAGATCAGCTGCTGACACGTTTTGTGCCGATCTTTACAGGATACAACTCGGTAAATGCCAATCTTGGAGAAGTTCAGAACAAGGGTATTGAGCTTACGCTGAGATCTGTGAACATGAAAACAGCGGGTGGCTTTACCTGGGAATCAGGATACAGTTTCTGGCTGAACAGGAACAAGCTGGTCCACCTTACCGGCCTGGACGTGAATAATGACGGCAAGGAAGATGATGATGTAGCCAACAGTTTGTTTATCGGCAAATCTCTGGGCGCCAATTATGACTACACCGTTGACGGGATTGTACAAAGTACAGATACCGAATACATGAACAAGTACAGGTCCTTGACCGGAACCCAGATATTTTTCCCTGGCGACCTGAAAATCCGTGACCTGAATGGTGATGGGGCAATCACTCCGGATGACCGCTCTGTGATCAGTTATGCGAAAGAGAATTTCAATATGAACCTTTCCAATACTTTCAGCTACAAAAATTTCCAGCTGTTCTTTAGCATTAACGGGATTTTCGGGGGCGGAAAGAACAATTTCTTCTCTTCTACAAACCTGAGGGGACTATCTCCGAATGGATCGACACTGAGCTCTGCCAACTGGCTGAATAAAGAATACTGGATGCCGGGCCGCGAAAGCCAGACTACCGTAAGGCCAAATTACAATAACAGCTATGGATACGGATTTTATCAGTCGAGGACTTTTGCAAGACTGCAGAATGCCTCCCTGAGCTATAACTTCCCTAAAAGTGTGCTGGAGAAGTTAAAAGTGACTAACCTGAAGGTGTTCGTGAGTGGTACCAACCTGTTCACTGCAACAGGATGGACAGGGCTTGATCCTGCCAATGGCGCACAGATCGGTGGTAACGGTGGTTCCAGTAACACCAGCGTCAACACTTCGCAGCCGTTGATGCGGACAGTATCATTTGGTGTAAACCTGGGCTTATAATTTAATACATACGAATATGAAATCATATAAAAATATACTTACTATCATTGCCGCAGGATCAGTGTTGTTCACTGCCTGTAAAGATGACAAGTTCCTGAAGGAAGATTTGAAAGACAGGCTGAGCGTAGAATCGGCTTACAAAAACAAAGCACAGTTTGATGGGTTAAGCGCCACCTTTTACAAGGATCTGCAATTGCTGTATTCTGCTGCGGATGGCCCTCATGAGGCATGGGTACTGGGGCTTGGAACGGATGTTTGTTTCGACCCGCGTGATAATTCTGCGAAATATAACAACTGGGGACTGGTTAATTCTATTGAAACCTATTCAGCAGATTTTTTCAACCTGCAGTATGATATCATTAAAATTGCAAACGTACTTATTGATGCGGCGAATAAACCAGGCGTACTTTGGGTAAATGAGGCGGAGAAAACATCAACGCTTGCCGAAGGCCGTTTTTTCAGGGGCTTTGCTTACCGCAATCTGGCGAATGCCTATGGCGGGGTGCCTCTGGTCACTGAGCCCGTAAATGAACCAAAGGTAGATTACCAGAGAGCCAGCCGCGAAGAATGCTGGACTTTTGCTAAAGCTGACCTGGAATATGCGCGGACTTACCTTCCGCTTCTTGCCACGGTAAATGGCCGGGTGGCACGTGCCGCAGCAGATCATTTTCTGGCTGAGGTGAACATTTCCCTTAAAGATTATGATGGCGCTATTGCAGCGGCTACCCGTGTCATCAATGGTACTGATGGCGCTTATGCGCTGGTAAATGCCCGTTTTGGTGCACGCAATACCACCGCTGCTCTGGATGTAAACAAGGATTATTATTATGATCTGTTTGCCATGGGCAACCAGCTCAGACAAACCGGAAATACAGAAGGGTTGCTGATTGCCCAGTTTGAAGTGGGCCCCACCGGAGCAGTGATTCCCGGCGGTACCATTACCTTCAACCGGCCGCTGATTGAAAGGATGATGTGGTCTCAGCCATGGGCACTGATCAAAGCGGGTTATCCCAATGTGGCCAGTGATACTTCCGGCAGGGGCGTAGCTTTTGTAAGACAGACCAATTATACCAATTATACCATCTGGAAGAACTCTGGTACCGATATCAGGAATAACGAGATCAACATCAAACGCAAGTTTTATTTCGGGCCAACTGTAGCGGCAAGCACAGGGTTTAAACCAAAAGACCTCATCCCTAAATCTTTCCTGACCAGCCGCGATGACACCATGTTATATGTATTTCCTAACTGGGCTAAATTCGGTACCGATAAACACATCAACGCCGTGCCTGATAATGGTTACGTGAGAGATTTTTATGTGGCCCGTTTACCTGAAACCTATTTTCTCAGGGCCGAAGCTTACCTGGCCAAGGGCGACCGTGCCAGTGCTGCGGCAGATCTGAACGTGGTAAGGGCCCGTGCTAAAGCGGCCCCGGTTGCAGCAGGAGATGTCACTATCGATTATATCCTGGATGAGCGTGCAAGGGAATTATACGGAGAGGAGTTCAGGATGCTGACGCTGGCACGCCTCGGATTGGTTTATGACCGCACCAGAAGGTTTGGCTACGAAACATCAGCAGCTTCTGTCTCAGCAAACAATAACCTCCTGCCTATTCCGCAAACAGCAATTGACCGGAATGTTGGCTTTAAAATCATCAATAACCCTGGTTATTAAAAATATTTGACGCTCTCAAGGTTAGTTAAATAATAGTTAATAGTAGCAAGAGCGGTAGCCGGATAGCTCCCCTCTTGCTTTTTTTTCTCTGTGAGCGCTTGTTTTAAAATATATTTATGAGAGTAATCCTATTTGTCTTATCCATCAGTATTTCTTTGTCTTTTGTGCAGGTAAAGGCGCAGCAGCAGACTGGATATATTCCTTTGACCGCAAAGCAGCATACAAAAATTGCTGCCTTGCTTAAAGACATGACCCTGGATGAGAAGGCACACCAGCTGGCTTCCTTTTATCCCAATGCCAACAGAAAACTCAATATACCGCATATACAGGCGGGCGAATGCCTGCATGGCGTAGTCGCTGCAGGTGCCACATCCTTTCCGCAGGCCATTGCCCTGGCCAGTTCCTGGGATATGGACCTGGTTGAACGGGTATCGACGGTGATCGCTGCCGAAGCCCGCGCGCTTGGCATCCAGCATGTATATACACCGATGCTGGGCGTAGTGAGGGATGCCCGCTGGGGGCGCTTTGAGGAAGCTTATGCCGAAGATCCTTTCCTCGTTAGCCGTACTGGTGTCGCTTTCATCAATGGCTTGCAGGGCAGGGGCAAAGAACGTTACAATGCCAACCATGTGGTGGCAACGGCCAAGCATTTCGTTGCCGATGGCGAGCCTGTATTGGGTGCCAATGGTGCTGCGGTAGAAATATCCCTGCGCAGCCTGCATGAGATTTTCCTGGCCCCTTTCAGGGCAGCAGTGGAAGAAGCTCAGGTAGGTTCCATCATGCCCGCCCACCATAGCCTCAATGGCGTGCCATGCCATATCAATACCTATGTCTTGAATGATATCTTAAGAAATGAATACCATTTTGATGGACTGGTGGTTTCTGATAACAATGATATCCGATGGGTGCAGGACAGGCTCAAAGCTACCGGAAGCCGTGTGGAAACAATAAAGAAAGCATTGGAAGCAGGTGTGCATACAGAACTGGCATTCAAACAAACCTGGGGGCCAAACCGTATGTTCGGGCCTCCGCTGGCAGAAGCCGTGAAAAACGGACAGGTTCCGCTGGCCTTACTGGATGATGCAGTAAAAAAAGTACTCGAATTTAAGTTTGCACTGCAGCTTGAAAATGAAGAAAACCCGATGGGCAGGGAAATGGCCCAGCTTAAAACTGAAACCAAAAACGCTGATGTAGAAGCGGATGTCTTTTTCTCACAGATAGACGGCTCTTTGTCCTCTCCGCGCAAAAATTATAAAAGCGTACTCAATAACCGCTCTCATGACCTGCTGGCCCTGGAGGCCGCCAGAAAAAGCCTGATCCTGCTCAAAAATGAAGGCCAGTTGCTGCCTGTCAGGAAAAACCAGTTTAAAACCATCGCTGTGATAGGCCCGAATGCGGATACTATACGCCTGGGCACCTACTCCACGCAACAGCCCAAACATTTCATAACGGTAAGACAGGGAATAGAAAAGGCCGTAGCTGGCGCTGCAAAGGTCCTGTATGCCAAAGGCACGAATATCCAGCATCCTGAAGACAGTCAGATCGCAGAGGCAGTGGCCATTGCCGGGCAGGCTGATCTCTGCATACTGGTACTGGGGGATGATGATAAAACCGTAATGGAGAATGTAGACCGGGATGATATCGCCCTGCCGGGTGATCAGGATAAGCTGATGAAAGCCATTGCCGCAACAGGAAAACCGGTGGTACTGGTGCTCCTGCACGGACGCCCGCCGGGCATTCAATGGGCAAAAGAACATATCCCTGCTATCCTTGATGGCTGGTTTGCCGGGCAGGATACAGGTACAGCGATTGCCGAAGCTATTTTTGGTGAACTGAACCCTTCGGGAAAGCTGACGGTGACGTATCCCCGCAATGTAGGACAGGTCCCCGCTTATTATAACTCCCTCGCCCCGGGGCGCCCGCGCGAGATCTGGGGAGCATCCTTTGATCCTACCTATCCCTTTGGATTTGGATTGAGCTATACGAACTTTGCTTATACAGACGCCCGCCTTTCCAAAGTTTCCATGACTGCCAGAGATACCATCTATGCAGAGGTCACTGTCAAAAACACGGGCAAGCGCAAAGGCGATGAGATCGTGCAGTTATATATCCGTGATGAGGTCTCCTCGCTGGCCAGGCCACTAAAAGAATTAAAAGGCTTTCAGCGGATCACGCTCGAACCGGGAGAGTCTAAACTCGTCCGCCTCCCGCTGAGCAGCAAATCACTGGAATTCTGGAAGGATGGCAAATGGATTACCGAGCCCGGTGAGTTTACGGTAATGATGGGCCCCAGTTCTGCTGAGCTCAGTAATGTAAAATTAAACCTGACGAATTAACGCTTTATCTCAACCAAATATGAACACGAAATTAGACAATATTGAGCCCCTCGTTTACAAAGCGCTCCTTATGCTGGCACTCGCCATGTTATGCTCGGTACCGCTGCTGGCACAAAATCTGACCTTTTCTTCGCTGACTACTGAATATCAGCACAACCCTGTAGGGATTGATATCGCTAAGCCCCGTTTGAGCTGGAAATTCAGTTCAACAGGGACGGAGGTGATGCAGCAGGCCTATGAACTGCGGGTAGGGACGGATTCTGTTGCACTTACCGCGGGTAAAAACCTGATCTGGCAACAGCAGAAAATTAAATCTGACCAGTCGGTACATGTGGAATATGGAGGTCCGGCGCTGTTATCCTCACAGCGATATTACTGGCAGGTAAGGATCTGGGACAATAAAGGAAATACCTCAGGATGGAGCAAAGCCGCGTTCTGGGAAACAGGTTTGCTGAATCCCGCAGACTGGCAGGCCAAATGGATCAAAAGCAACCTGAAAGCAGACACCACAGATGGCGCAAGCCCGATGCTCCGCAAGGCTTTCAGCCTCGATAAAACTGTGAAGTCGGCACGTTTATATATCAGTGCCCACGGCATCTTCGAAGCCTACCTCAATGGCCATCGGGTGGGCAACGACTACTTTGCTCCGGGCTGGACTTCCTATAAAAAACGTTTGCAATACCAGACTTATGACGTAACGGCACTGCTCAGCAAAGGGAAAAATGCAGCAGGGGTAATGATCGGTGATGGCTGGTTCCGCGGCCACCTGGATAAATGGAAAAACATCTGGGGCAAAGACCTGGCGCTGTTGTTCCAGCTGCAGGTCACCTACACCGACGGGACGAAAGAAATCGTCAATTCTGATGCATCCTGGAAATCCGCTACCGGCCCTATCCTCACTTCATCGTTTTATAACGGCGAAACCTATGACAGCCGCCTGGAGAAGAAAGGCTGGGACCTCAGCACTTACAACGATAGCAGCTGGCAGGGTGTTGCCGTTGCAGATGAAGCCAAAACAAACCTGATTGCCCCTGAAGTACAGCCCATAAGAAAACACGAGGTTTTCCACGCGCAAAAAGTGATGACTACGCCAAAAGGGGAAACGGTCATCGATTTCGGGCAGAACCTGGTGGGCTGGGTGGTGCTCAATATCAAAGGTAAACCTGGTGATGAAATCCGTATCTATCATGCTGAAGTGCTGGATAAAGAAGGGAACTTCTATACCACTAACCTGCGCCATGCAAAAAGTGAAATCAAATATATACTGGGCAGCAAAACCATGGAGCACCATGAGCCTCATTTTACCTATCAGGGATTTCGTTACATCAAAATCGAAGGACTGGGCAGCAAGCCGGATACTGCGGGCATCACTGCCGTAGCCCTATATTCAGATATGCAGCCAACGGGCAGCCTCGTTACTTCCAACAGCATGTTAAACCAGTTGCAGCACAATATCCAGTGGGGGCAAAAAGGAAATTTCCTTGATGTACCTACGGATTGCCCCCAAAGGGACGAAAGGCTGGGATGGACAGGCGATGCGCAGGCATTTGGCCGCACGGCAGAATACAATATGAACGTCGCAGGATTTTTCAGCAAATGGCTGAAAGACCTCGCGGCAGATCAGCATGAAGACGGCGCAGTAACCTGGGTGGTGCCAGACATGATGTCTAAAACCTCTGCCGGAGTAGCAGGATGGGGGGATGCCTCAACCATCATCCCATGGAGCGTTTACGAGGCTTACGGCGACCGGCGCATCCTGGAGCAGCAGTACAGCAGTATGAAGCGATGGGTAGAATTTATGAGGAGCAAAAGTACAGATGACCTCTGGAATACAGGCACTCACTTTGGCGACTGGTGTTTTTACAGTCCGAGCCCTACAGATGATGGGGGCAGGGCCGCGGTAACGGATAAGTACCTGATCTCACAAACCTTTTATGCACACTCCACACAGCTGCTGATCAATGCCGCCTCGGTACTGGGTAAAACAGATGATGTGAAAACATACGCTGCCTTGCTCAGCAGGATAAAAAATGCTTTTGTAAAAGAATATATGACCCCTAATGGCAGGCTGGTATCCGGCACACAAACTGCCGCTGCCCTGGCTTTATCATTTGATATGCTGCCTGAGGAGATGAGGGGACAGCTGGCAAAACGTATGGTGCAAAATATCAAAGACTATGGCAATCACCTGACCACAGGATTTTTAGGGACACCTTACCTGTGCCATGTGCTCAGCCGTTTTGGCTATGATGATATGGCTTACACCTTATTGCTGCAGGATACCTATCCGTCATGGTTGTACCCTGTCACCAAAGG
>Ga0163161_10001846_pt1 | contig 15472 bp, 15 predicted proteins | sample S45metaG_FD_129847 | JGI IMG/M metagenome (GOLD analysis project Ga0163161, IMG submission 129847) | Switchgrass rhizosphere microbial communities from Kellogg Biological Station, Michigan, USA - S4-5 metaG | ecosystem: Host-associated > Plants > Roots > Rhizosphere > Soil | place: USA... | reverse complement strand
TCGATCTTGGCGTTGATCTGCGTCTGGCCCACGCCCGGCAGCTCGTACTCGATGGGGTCTTCCACCGTCATGATGTTGCTGCGGCTCGCATCGAGCCGGGCCAGCGCGGCGTACAGCGTGGTGGTCTTGCCCGAGCCGGTTGGGCCGGTCACCAGGATGATGCCGTGCGGCTGCGTGATGAGCTTCTCGAAGCGCTGCAGCGTGTCGCCCAGCATGCCCACCGATTCGAGCGTGAGCTTCGATTCGCTCTTGTCCAGCAAGCGCAGCACCGCGCGCTCGCCATGCGCGCTCGGCAGCGTGGAGACGCGCACGTCGACCGCGCGCGTGCCGATGCGCAAGGAGATGCGCCCGTCCTGCGGCAGCCGTTTCTCGGAGATGTCGAGGTCGGCCATGATCTTCAGGCGCGAGATCAGCGCGGCGTGCAGCGCGCGGTTGGGCTGCACCACTTCGCGCAGCGTGCCGTCGATGCGAAAGCGCACGGACGAGGTGCGCTCGTAGGGCTCGATGTGGATGTCGCTCGCGCCGTCGCGCGCGGCCTGCGTGAGCAGCGCGTTGAGCATGCGGATGATGGGTGCATCGCCCGCGCTCGCCAGCAAGTCCTCGACCGCCGGCAGCTCCTGCATCATGCGCGAAAGGTCGGCGTCGTTCTGCACTTCGCTCACCACCGCGGCGGCACTCGATTCGCCCTGCGAATAGGCCGCGCTGATGCGCTGCGCGAGCGGCGCATCGGCCAGCACCTCGAAGGCCTGCACGCTGTACTTGCGCGCCACTTCGCCGACCGCGCTGCGCGCCGGGTGGGACGACATCCACAGCGTGTAGCGGCCGTCGTCGGCTTCTTCGAGAAGGAGTTGCTGGCTGCGTGCGAACGCGTAGGGAAGCGGGTAGCGCATGGACATCAAGGCATTTCGCGCGAGGAGACCGGGTCTGCGGTGGGAGGCAGTGCGCCGCGCAGCGGGCTCGGTGCGAGCTTGCGGTTGTCTGCCGGTGCGGAGGGTTGCGGGATCAATTGCGTGCCTTGATCGCGCAGGCTGCCGCTGCGGTTGCCGGTGGCGCCCAGCGGCGGCGACGGCGGCAGCACCGGTGCAGCGTCGACGGAACGCAGCATCACGTTGTCGGCGTTGGGCTGCACGACCTGCTGCAGGCCGCGGATCTGGTCGTAGCGGTCGTAGGCGAAGGCTTCGCTGGATGCGGCATCGCGCATCACCACCGGGCGCAGGAACATCATCAGGTTCTTCTTGCTGCGCGAGCGGTTCTCGCTCTTGAACAGGTTGCCGACCACCGGGATGTCGCCGGCAAGCGGTACCTTGTCGATGCTGGTGCCGTAGGTGTCCGACAGCAGGCCGCCGAGCATCACGAGGCCGCCGTCGTCCACGAGCACGCTCGACTCGAGCGAGCGTTTGTCCGTCGTGGGGCCGTTCGGGTCGGTGAGGGTGCCGGCCGCGACGCTGGAGATCTCCTGGAAGATCTGCATCTTGACGGTGCCGTTCTCGTTGATCGTGGGACGCACGCGCAGCGTGAGGCCCACGTCCTTGCGTTCCACCGTGGTGAACGGGTTGATGCCCACCGAGCCCGAGGTGCTCGCATACGAGCCCGTGGGGAAGGGCACGTTCTGGCCGATCACGATCTTGGCCTCTTCGTTGTCCAGCGTCAGCAGGTTGGGCGTGGACAGCACGTTGGCGTCGTTGTCATTGCTGAAGAAATTGGCGATGGCACCCAGGATGTACTGGCCGCCGATCTTGCCCGCGATGCCCAGGTTCAGGCCCTGGCCGAGCTGGATGCCGGCGGGGTTCTTGGTGGCGATCGCCTGGGTCAGCGCCAGGATGTTCGCGCCGCTCAGCGACGAGTTGGTGCCGATGAGCGCGTTGTTGCCGAGTGCGCTCTGCCACTGCACACCGAAGCTCGCAGCCTTGGTGGCGTTCACCTCGACGATGAGCGCTTCGATCATGACCTGCGCGCGCCGCCCGTCGAGCCGGTCGATCACCGCGCGCATCTGCCGGTATTGCGGCTCGGGCGCCGTGATGATCAGCGAATTGGTCGACGGATCGGCCTGGATCTGCCCACCGGTCGACGGCTGGTTGGCGTTGTTGAGCGGCGCGTTGGCAGCCGCTGAGCCGCCTTGGCCGCTGCTGCCGCTCATGCTGTTCTGATTGTTTTGCTGGAAGCTGGCTTGCTGCGGCGCGGGGCTGCTGCCGCCACCGCCGGCGGCACCGGGGCTGCCCGGCGTGGTCTGCTGGTTCGCCGCCATCGCTGCGCGCAGCGTGGCCGCCAGGCGCACCGCATCGGCGTTCTTCAGGTAGACGACGTAGATGTTGCCGGCCAGGCCATTGCTGCTTTCTGCGGGCTGACGATCAAGCTTCTCGACCAGCGTGCGAACCAGCTGCGCGCGCGCCGGATTGGCCGCGCGCAAGATGAGCGAATTGCTGCGCGGATCGGCCAGCAGTGTGGTGCGGAACGACGCATCGATCGCGCCCGGCGCAGCACCCGGTGCCGCGCCCGAACCGCTGCCGTCGACCAGCCGCTGCACCAGCGGCAGCAGGTCGCTGGCCACCGAGTGCTTGAGCTGGATGATCTCGATGTCCGACGCGTTGGGCACGTCGAGCGCCGCGATGATGCGCGCGAGGCGGCGCATGTTGTCGGCGTAGTCGGTGATCACGAGCGAGTTGTTGCCCGGGTTCACGTTGATGGTGTTGTTCGGCGGAATCAGCGGGCGCAGCACCGGCAGCAGGCTGTTCGGCGACTCGTAGTTCAGCCGGAAGATCTGCGTGACGATCTGGTTGCTGCCCGACGATGAAGTGGCGCCGATCGAGGTGTTGACGGTGCTGCTCTGCAGCTTGGCGTCGGCCTCGGGCACCACCTTGTAGAGGCCGTCGGCCTCCACCACCGCGAAGCCCTGCAGCCGCAGCGCCGAGGCGAACTGGTTGAAGGCGGCGGCTGGCTGGATGGCGCGGTCGGTCACCAGGTTCATCGTGCCCTTGACGCGCGGATCGACCACCACGTCGCGCCCGGTGACCACCGCCATGGTGCGGGCCACGGCCTCGATGTCGGCGTTGGAGAAGTTGAGCGTGATCGGCTCGCCGCGGCGCGGCGCATCGCCCTGCGCGAAAGCAGGCGGCAGCACCTGCAGGAAGGACGCCGCGATCAGCAGGCGCGCCGCGAGCGCGACGATGCCGAGGCGGGCGCCGGGCGTGGACAGTGGCTTCATCATGGTCAACCCAGGGTGATGATCGAACGCGCGTTGTCGCGCCGTCCGATGATGTTCAACAAATTGGAAAGAGCGTCTTCGCGGCCGGCCGCGGCACTGGCTTCGCCGTTGAATCGGAAGGCGGTGCCGTTCCAGCTGCCGCTGCCGTTCAGTTGCAGGCTGCCTTCGCGCGTGCTCAGCAGGAGCGTGGGGCTGTTGCCGCCTTCGAGCGAGAGCCGGTAGCTGCCCATCGGCTTGAGGGTCGAGAGGCTGGAAGAAACGTCCGTGGCGTCGAGCGTGGCCTGGCCCGCGATGCGCAGCACGGGGCCATCCCACTGCAGCGAGAAGGCCTTGGTGGAGAGGTCGAGCGCGCCATCGAGCTTCAGCGTGTTCCACGGCGCGCCGAGGCCGGTGAGCATGGTGGCGGGCCAGCGCGAGCGGCCGTCCTGCCAGTCGAGCAGCACGCCGTTGCCGCGCGGGCTGGCCTTGAGTTCGAGCGGGCGCGGAGCGCAGCAGGGCAGGTCGAGCGAGGCAAAGATGCCGCTGAAGCTCGGGCGCAGGCGCCAGTGCAGGAGACCGGGCAGCGAAACGGCCTGCGTACCGCCGGTGCCGCTGGCGAACACCACGGCGGCTGCGCCGTTCCACACCGTGCCGCGCGGGTTGACCAGCAACAGCCGGCCCTGGGTCCAGCTCGACAGCGCAGAGGCGAGCCAGCGCGCGGGTGCGAACAGCACCACCGCCAGCACCGCGCCGATCACGATGCCGAGGAGCGCCCAGCGCCAGCCGCGCCGCGGCTTGGGCTCGGAGAGCGCGGAAAGCGGAGAGCGCGTCACCATGCCGGGCTGTCTGTTCACCGGGGGGCGGGCAACGCCATCACGACCGTGCCCTCCCAGCGGACCTGCGGAAGCTGCGGCGCGTCCTTGTCCTTGTTGCCGGGCGCCGGCGGGGTGGCGGGGGCGCGCGTCAGGTGCACTTCGCGCGGCACCGCATGGGCATTGCCGCGCGCCTGCGCGAGCCACTGGGCGACCGTGCTGGCGGGCGTGGCGCGCAGCGTGACGGTGGCACCGTCGCCGCCGGCCGTCATGAGCTGTGCGTTGTTGACGCCCAGGCCCTCGCGCACCGAAGTTTCGAGCGAGCGCAGCGCCTCGTCGCGGGCGAGCCGGGGTTGCGACTGCAGCGCCTTCGCGCGATTCTGCAAGGTGGCCATCTGCTGGAGTTGCGCATCGAGCTGCGCGTGTTCGGCCGGTGCCGCGGCCAGCGTGCGCAACGCGGGAGCGAGCGCAATCCACCAGAGCAAGGCCAATGCCACGAGCGCGATGGCGCCGCCGACCATCTGGCGCTCGCGCATCGCGAGGGCGGCCCAGCGGGCCTTGAGTTGTTCGCTGAAGTTCATCGGGGGGTGGTCTCGGCCTGCACGAGCAGCAGATCGCCCTCGGTGCGCACGTTGTAGCCGCGCGGCGCCATCGCGCCGGTGATCTGCGAGACCTCCGACGGCTGCAGCCCGAGGCCGCGCAGGCGCAATTGGCCGCCGGTGTAGTCGACGGCCGAAGGCGTGCGGCCGGGCGGAAGGTTGGTGGCGAGCGCGCCGACCATGGGTTCGAAATCGGTTGCGGCCACGTCGCCCACGGCCTGCTGCAGCGCCGCGACCTCGCGCGTCATCTGCAGCTGCGGGTCGATCACGATCTTCACCGAGGGAAAGGTCTGGGTGAGGATGGTCTTGGCGGCCTGGCGCTTGGACTCGAGCGCGCTGCGCTCCTTCCAGGCCCAGGCATTGAGGCCGATCAGTTGCGTCAGCAGCAACACGACGACACCCCAGCGCGCGGCGCGCCATTCGGGCGCGTAGCGCAGCGTCTGCAGCACGGAGGCGAACTTCTTGCCGGCGCGCGCGCGGCCGGTTGCGGCGAGATCGAACTGCGCGAGCTCCCACGGTGTGCGCGCGGCGTTGAGCCAGCGCTGCGGCGCCTTCACGATCGGCACGCGGCGCTCCAGCAGGCGCTCGGCCGCTTCGGCGACCGCGGGCTCGGTGGTGATGACGGCGGTGTCGAGCGGCAGGCTGCCCGACAGCGCGAGCCCGGCGCCGGCCAGCGGCAGCGAGACCACGCCATCGGCGTCGCAGACGGTGAGCTGCGGCGCTTCGGGTTCGCCGGTGATCTGCAGCAGCGGCGGGCCATCGGCGGCCTGCGGTGCGAATTCGGGGACGATGCGCACGACGCGGCGTCCGGCCGCTTCGAGCCCCTGCACGATGCTGCGCAGCCAGATGCGATTGCATGCGGCCACCCACACGGGGGCGCCGGCCTTCGCGTCGGGCTCGAGCGCGAAGTGCAGGGCCTCGGGGTCGTCGAGCAGGTGTTCTTCGAGCAGGCCGTCGAGCACGGCGCGCAGCTTCGACGCGCTGCCCATGCTGCCCTTGGGCAGCGTGACGCGGTGCCACGACAGCGCCGCGGAAGGAATGCCGAGCGTGACTTCGCTGCCCGAGGGCAACAGCGCCAGCAGGGCACGGCCCTGGTCGCGCAATGCAATGCCGTCGTCGCCGGCCTGGGCCCAGTCGTACTCACCCGCGGCGTCGGCCGGAGGCAGTGGGGCAATGAGCAGCAGCGGGGTCATGGAGGTGGTCGGAAAAGCCGGTGATTGTAGGAGGGCGTCTGACAGTCAATTGCTATTATTTGAATAGCGTAGTTGACAGGTTTGACGGGCGTTATAAGGCTTTTTGATCAATATATGTAAACAACACTCAGGGTTTAGCCGGAGTCGTTGTTGCGCCAGCGCCGCGGGTGCGCCAGACCGTCGTCACCGTGACACCGTTGCGTTGCAGGAGCGAGTGCTCTTCGACCCAGGTGCGGTCCAGGCGCAAGCGGCCGTAGACCTCGAAGTACTGGGTGCCCACGCCGTGCGTGGTTGCATTGAAGCGGGAACCTTCGCTGGGCAGCCCGGCGTTGGCTTCGTCGATGGTCTTGAAGTAGGAGCGGGTGCGCTTTTCCACCAACTGGCGCGCGGTAGCGATCGGCATGTTTTCCAGACTGGCGCTGATGGCTTCGGCGCTCGCGGTGTTGAGGTTGAGCGTGGTGCGCACCGGCAGGATCGTCACGTAGGGCTCGATGGCCGCAGCGGTCGATGGCGAAAGCCCGAGCCACACCAGTTGCGACACCTCCTGCGGCAGCAGTGGCGCATTGCCCGCATCGCCGCCGCCGGAGGCTTCGTCGGTGCCGGTGGACAGCGTCCTCACGAGCGCGGTCGTCATCTGGCTGAGCTCCGAAGCGGGCAGGCCCAGCAGGTTGAAGAGGCGGGTGAAGGTGGCCACGCTGCCCGGCACCGGCTTGCCCGCATCGACCAGCGACAGCACGTTGAGCTTGGACTGCGCATCCACGATGCGGCCCGAGAGAAAGGCGTCGGGCAGGCCGTCGAGGTTGTCGCTCGAGACGTTCTTCTCGGCCGACAGGAAGCTGGTGAGCCGCGCTTCCTCGAGCGGCACCGCCCAGGGTTCGCCCAGGTGATCGGGGCCGCCGGCGCGGCCGTCCTCGGCAAGGATCAGCCGCGACCAGTCGAGCGCACCGATCAGCACCCAGGCCGCCTGCACGCGCGCGCGCTCGGCGCCTTCGACTTCGGCTGCACGCCATTGCTGCCACAGCGCGGCGGCGGAGAAAGTGGCGACGAGCATCACCGTCAGCATCGCCGCGAGCAGCGCGGCGCCGGCCTGGCGGCGGGCACCTCGCCCGAGTGCCGAAATGCGCCGCGTCATGACTTCGCGCCCCCCACGATGGGCTTGACCCAGTCGCGCGTGAGCGTGCCCGACAGCCCGTCGCCCGGCGGCAGGCTGATCACCAGGCGCACGCCGTCGGGCATGTTGACGATCGGGCCCGCGGGGTTGGCCGGGTTGGTCGGATTGGCCGGATTGACCGGTGTGGTGGGTGCCGTGGGCAGCGAACCTGCGGGCGTCCAGTTGTTGTCGCGGAAGTAATAGAGCTGCCAGCCGCTGGCGGGCATCAACACCACGTCGTTGTAGCCGCCGCCTTGGGCGCCGCCGCCCTGCGCCCAGGAGGCCGCGAGATTCCAGGCCTGCTGCCATTCGCCGCGCGTGGTGAAGGCCTGCGACTGCCAGCGCTGCCAGCGAGGGCCCTCGGCGCCCGGCCGCAGGGTCCAGGCCACCACCAGCATGGCGGGCGCCGTCGGATCGCTGCTGCGGCGCGTGAGCCGCAGCACGTTGCCGTCCCAGTCGATCGGGCGGGTCTGCGCGATCGAGGTCACCGCGTCGAGGTCGGCGCCCCATTGGGCGAGCGTGGCCTGCAGGGTCAGGATGGCGTCGGCGCGCTGCTGGTTCTGCGTGGTGGCGCGCGACATGCTGTCCAGCCCTCGCCAGCTCACGAGCGAGAGCAGCGCCATCACCGAGATGGCCACGAGCAGCTCGATCAGCGTGAAGCCGCGCGACGTCTTCTGCTTCGTCTTCGTCATCAGAAGCGGCCCACCACGGTCGAGATGCGCAGGATCGGCGAGTTGACCTCGTCGCGCACTTGCACGTCGACGCGCCGGAAGTTCGGATTGAGCGTGGGCACCGTCGAGGTCGTCACGTTGAACGAGGCGCCTGCCTGCACGCAGATGGAGCCCGAGTCGCCCACGGCCGGCATCTGGCGCGAGAGGCGGGCTTTGGCGAGTTCGTTTTCGGCGCACAGGTCGGCCAGCACGAGGTCGGACTGGCGCTGCGCATTGCGCGTGAGCGACATCGTGGCCTGCGAGCCCGCGGCCAGCGCGAGCGCGACGATGCCCAGCGCGATCAGCACTTCGATCAGCGTGAAGCCGCTGCAGGCCCATGCCCTTGTTCCGCGCCGCAATCTCATGGCACGGGGAAGACGGTGAACGGGCGCAGACCGTCGGTGGCGATGCGCAGCGAGCGCGCGGGCGGACCGGCGGAATAGAGCGTGATCTGCTGCGCCGCGATGATCGGATCGGGCCCGAGCTGCAGCGCCGGAACCAGCGTGCCGTTGCCGAGCGCGGCCTGGGCGGTGATGCCTTCGGCGACCCAGCCGCTCGGGATCGCATCGGCAGGTAGGCCATCGAAGACGAAGCTGCCTTCGACGGGGCGCCACCGCACGGCGACGCCGCTGGCCCGCGACTGGGCGCGCGCGGATTCGAGGATGGCTGCGAGCCGGTCGGCTTCACGGTCGAGCTTGGCGGCGTTGGTGTCGCGCATCGCAAAGCTCACGCTGGCGGTGGCGATCGCGATGATCGCGATCACGATGATCAGCTCGAGCAGCGTGAAGCCGCGTGCCGTGCTGCCCTTGCTGCTATTGCCAGCTGCCGATGTCGGCATTCTTGCCCTCGCCGCCGTTCTGACCATCGGCGCCGAACGAGAGCACGTCGATTTCGCCCTTGATGCCCGGGTTCATGTACTGGTAGGGATGGCCCCAGGGGTCGTTGGGCAGCTTCTCGACGTAGGGCTTCCAGTTCGGGGCGGCCGGGCCGACGGTCGGGCGCGTCAGCAGCGACTGCAGGCCCTGCTCGGCGGTCGGGTAGCGCTGGTTGTCCAGGCGGTAGAGCTTCAGGGCCTGCATCAGGTTGTTGATGTCGGTGCGGGCGGCCGTCACGCGGGCGTCGTCGGCACGCTCGATCACGTTCGGCACGATCAGCGCGGCAAGCACGCCGATGATGACCAGCACCACCATCAGTTCGATCAGCGTGAAGCCGCGCTGGGCGGTCCGGGAAGCGGCACGAAGGAATTTGTTCATAGGTTGGGCGACATGATTCGGAAAGCGCGCTGCATGATAATCCGCGCCCATGACAAGTCCTTACTCCGCTGCCCGCTGGCATGCCCCACTTGCAACGACGGGGCTTTGGGCGCTGGCCGCTGGCGCCGCGGTGTTCTGGGCCTTGCGCCTGTCGTCGCCGGCCGATGCCGTGGCCGCCGCGGCCGCGATGCCCCGGCCTTCGGTCACGGCGGATGCCGAGGCGGTCGGGCGGTTGCTCGGTGTGGTCTCCGCGCAGTCCTCGGCGCCCGCCGCCCCCGAGGCGGCCAGCCGCTTCGCGCTGGTGGGCGTGGTGGCCGATCCGTCGAACCAGGGCGCGGCCCTGATTGCCATCGATGGCAAGCCGCCCAAGCCGTTCCGCGTCGGTTCGCGCGTCGGCGATAACTACGTGCTGCAGTCGGTGGGTGTGCGCGCGGCGACACTCGGCGCGCAGGCCGACGGGCCGCCAGCGTTCACACTGCAGTTGCCGGTGCGCGCGCCGATCAGCGTGGGGCTGCCGCCGCCGCCGATTTCGGGCGTGTCGCCCATGCCGGTGCCGGCTCAGCCACCCGCGCAGAGGTCGGCCGGGATGTTGCCGTCCACTATGCCCGCCGTGGTGATGCCGCCCCCGACCGAGGCCGCGCAACAGCCGCAAGGGCAGGCGCCAGTCGCCGCGCAATAGCGCGTGCAGCGCCCATGAAAAAGCCGGCTTCGTGCCGGCTTTTTCGTTGTTTGCGTGGACCGTGCCTCAGGCCTGCAGGAACAGCCGGTAGGCCGGATTGGCCGTTTCCTCGACGTAGGGATAGCCCAGGTTCTCGAGGAACGCATCGAAGGCCGCAGCATCGCCGGCCGGCACCTGCAGACCCACCAGGATGCGGCCGTAGTCGGCGCCCTGGTTGCGGTAGTGGAAGAGGCTGATGTTCCAGTTCGGCCGCATCAGGCTCAGGAACTTGAGCAGCGCACCCGGACGCTCGGGGAACACGAAGCGCAGCAGGCGCTCATCGTGGGCGAGGCCGGTGCGCCCGCCGACCAAGTGCCGCAGATGCTCCTTGGCGAGCTCGTCGTGCGTGAGGTCGAGCGCGTCGAAACCATGGTCGATGAAGCTGCGCGCGATGGTGGCCGATTCGCCGCGCGTCGATGTCGTGAGGCCGACAAACACGTGCGCCTTGGCCGCGTCGCTGATGCGGTAGTTGAACTCGGTCACGTTGCGCAGCGCGCCGCCGGTCGCTCCTGGTTCGCCTGCATCGCTCGCCGGCAGTTCGCCGACCAGTTCGCAGAAGCGGCGGAAGCTGCCGCGTTCTTCGGGAATCGTGACGGCGAACAGCGCCTCGCGTTCCTCACCGACCTCGGCGCGCTCGGCCACGAAGCGCAGCCGATCGAAGTTCATGTTGGCGCCGCAAAGGATGGCCGCGTAGGTTTCTCCGCGGCGGCCGTGCTCAGCCACGTACTGCTTGATTGCAGCTACGGCCAATGCGCCTGCGGGCTCGACGATGCTGCGCGTGTCGACGAAGACGTCCTTGATGGCGGCGCAAACGGCATCGGTATCGACGGCGATGTATTCGTCGACCAGTTCGCTCGCAATGCGGAAGGTTTCCTCGCCCACCAGCTTGACCGCGGTGCCGTCGGAGAACAGGCCCACATCGGGCAGGTTCACGCGCTGGTGGGCTGCGACCGATTGCATCATCGCGTCGGAGTCGTTCATCTGCACACCGATCACCTTGATCTCGGGACGCACGGCCTTGATGTAGTTCGCCACGCCGGAAATCAATCCACCGCCGCCGATCGCGACGAAGACCGCATCGAGCGGGCCTTGGTGTTGGCGAAGGATTTCCATCGCGATGGTGCCCTGGCCTGCGATGACGTCCGGGTCGTCGAAGGGGTGGACGAAGGTCAGGTTCTGTTGCTTCTGCAATTCGAGCGCGTGCAGATAGGCATCGGAATAGCTGTCACCGTGCAAGACGATTTCGCCGCCGAAACCGCGCACGGCATCGATCTTCAATTTGGGCGTCGTCACCGGCATGACGATCACCGCACGGGTGCCGAGCTTGCGCGCGCCGAGTGCAACGCCTTGCGCGTGATTGCCGGCAGATGCGCAGATCACGCCGCTTGCTAATTGCGCCGCGCTCAAATGCGCCATCTTGTTGTAAGCGCCGCGAAGTTTGAAGCTGAATACCGGTTGCTGGTCTTCGCGCTTGAGCAATACGGTGCAACTCAAACGTTCGCTGAGTGCGCGCGCCTTCTCGAGCGCGGACTCGACGGCGACGTCGTACACCCGGGCGTTGAGAATTTTTCTGAGATAGTCGGCGGGCGTCAATTGCGCCGGTACAGGTGCTTGGCGCACAATTTTTTCCAAGGGAGTTTTCATTTGTTTACCAATGATAAATGGTATCGAGATTGCATGCGAGGTATGACATGGACACAAATGTCATAAACCTCTTCAATAGTGTGGCGGCCGCAAATGATTCTGGATTTTTTGCGCGCACCTATCCTGCAATTCATACGCCTGCAAATGAAATTACTTTTGAGCAAAATTTGTTAACGGTTTTTGTCAGTGACCTTTCGAAGGGACTGATGCAAGCCGAAGCGGGGCGCGTGCAACGAGGAGAAATCGGACGCGCCACATGGCAAGTAATGGGCAACAGATTGCGTGCGCACATCGTTCCGCTGCTGGGAAATTTGCCCGCCCAGTCGTTTGCGACATCCGATGCGCAGCGACTGATCGATCACCTTGGTCAGCAGGGTTTCACCAGCACGACGATCGCGCAGTACCTGGTGCTGTTGCGCAAGGTCGTGATGCACGGCGTGCACACTGGCGTGCTGCGCGAGGCCCCGCCGTTTCCCAAGGTCAAGGTGCGCAGCCAGCCGCGTGGAAGTTTCAGTGTTTCTGAATACCGGACCATCGTGGCAACCGCGCGCAGCTTGCGCGGGCATTCCCATCCGGTGCTCGACAGACTGAACTCGGGCGAGCGCTTCTGGATTGCGCGTGAACTTCTCGTGATGCCTAGCGAGTTGCCCTGGCTGATTCGCTGGATGGTGAACACCTTCGTGCGTCCCAGCGACATCAAGCTCATGAAGCACAAGCACATCGAGATCGTGCGGGGTAAGCACCTCTATCTGCGAATGAATCTGCCGGAGACCAAGCGGCACAGCCAGCCCATCGTGAGCTTGCGTCCGGCAGTCCGAGTCTATGAATGTCTGCTCGCTCGTCGCCGCGAACATGGATTCGGCACGGCAGATGACTATATTTTTCTGCCTCAGTTGAAGAATCGAGAGCACGCTCTTGCGGTGCTCAACTTCTTCTTTCATTGGGTGCTCGAGAAGACCGGTCTTGAAAAGGGACCTTTGGGCCAATCGAGAACTCTCTATTGCCTGCGACATACCGCGATTACGCTGCGGCTCTTGTATGGGCAAGGCATCGACATGCTGACCTTGGCTCGCAATGCGCGGACAAGCGTCAACATGGTCGAGCGTTTCTACGCATCGGTGCTGAGCGGAGAAATGAATGTGGGGCTGCTGCAAAGCAGGCGCGGTCGAGTGAGTTGAGAAAAGACGAAAAGCCGCCCGACGTGAGTCGGGCGACTTTTTCTGATTCGAACTGGCGTGAGCCAGCATCGGGATCAAATCGGAATCAGAAGGCGTGACGGATGCCGAAGTCGTAGCCGGTCGAGGTCTTCGGGGTGAAGCCGCCAGCATTCACGAAGCTTGGGCCGCCGACGGTCAGAACTGCGTTGTTCTTGTTGCTCACGCGAGCAATCGTGGCATACAGAGCCGTACGCTTCGACAGGTTGTGCACGTAGCCGATTGCCAGCTTGTTGGCTTTCTTGTCTTCCGGCAACACTGCGAACGGGGTGAGCGGGTTCGCGACCAAGTTCTCGTCGTACTTGACGCGCGAGTACGAAGCGCGGATCAGGCCAGCACCAACCGGCACGGTCACGCCGAGCAGATAACCGGTAAGGTCAATGTCAGGACGGCCGGCCAGCGTGGGCGTCACTTCGTAGTCGAGCTTGTTCTTGGCGCGCGACACTTCACCGAAGAGCTTCACGGGACCGAAGTCGTACGAAGCGCCGAGGTTGAGGGTGTCGACCTTGTTGGTGATGCCAGCGTAGTACTGGTCGCCGACGGTGCTGCTGCCATAAGCGATTGCAACGTCCAGGGGGCCGTTTGCGTAGCCGAAGCGGCCACCGACGTAACGACCCTGACGCGAGTTGTTTTCAACTGGAGGCGTGGCGCGGCCAGGACTGTACTTGGTCTTTTCGCCGAACGCGTACTGCAGTTGACCGTAGAACCCGCCAAGGTTTGGCGGCAGGAAGTAGCCGATGGTGTTGCTGGAACGAGCGTAATTGCCGCCGCTCACGTTGGTGGGCAGGGCGATGTTCGGGAATTGATCGGCGAAAGCCTTGTTGCTTGCGGCGACGCCATTGAATCCGCCGAAAGAGGTGCTGGCTGTCGAGATCAGGTTGGTGCCAACACCGTTGGTACCGAACGGATCGAACACGGTGTCGTTCCAGAACGTCGCGGTGTAGTCGCGACCCAGACGGATCTCACCGAAACCACCCGACAGGCTCACGGTCGAGCGGCGAGCGAAGGTGGCAACGCCTTCAGAACCGTCATCGTTCTTGATGGGAGCTTCGAGCCAGAAGCTGGCTGCCAGGCCGCCCCCGAGGTCTTCCGTACCACGGAAGCCAAGACGGCTGCCGTTGTAGCCCGAGTTAGCCAGTTCACGGCGGCTTGCCTTGATGCTGCCTCTGTTCACATAGAACGGGTTGTACGCGGTGGGCACGCCCTGTGCGTTGTACGTGAAGCCGTTGTTTTGGTCACGCGAGGTGGCCGAGTAGCCGCTGATCGACGCGTCGACCACACCGAAAAGCGTGACGGACGACTGAGCCGAGGCAACACCGGCAACAGCCAGGGCAGCCAGAGCAGTTGCCCTTTCGGAGCGAAAACTAGAGTGGGGGTGCTGATCGCGCTTGTCAATCGGGAAAGAAAAAAGCCCCGAGCTTTGCAGCTCGGGGCTAAATCCACCAATTGGAAGGGTGGAGGAGACAACTGTGGGCGCAAACGTATGCGCGATGAAATAAAGTATATCGACTGTTTGTTGCGTTGCAACAAGCGAGTGATGCTTTTCCCACACAAATCCGATGCCGACGTGCGTTTTTGCCGGGCATCCTGACTGGAATTCGAAGAATCATGGAATGCACAGTGAGTTGGACCGGCGACGCCGGAACGCGGTCGGCCATGGGCTTTGTCGCCGAGACCGGCAGCGGCCACGTCCTGATGATGGACGGCGCACCCGACGCGGCCAAGCCGGAGAACGGTGGCCAGAACCTTGCCGCGCGGCCGATGGAGACAGTGCTGGCTGGTACCGGCGGCTGCACCGCCTATGACGTCGTGCTGATATTGAAAAGAGGTCGCCATCGCGTCGAGCGTTGCAGCGTCAAGCTGACCAGCGAGCGCGCGGAGAAGGATCCCAAGGTCTTCACCAAGATCCACATGCATTTCACGGTGGCCGGCAAGGCGATCCCTGCCTCCGCAGTAGAGCGCGCAATTGCGCTGAGCCACGAGACCTATTGCTCGGCCAGCATCATGCTGGCGAAGACGGCCGAGATCACCACCAGCTTCGACCTGATCGAAACCTGAGGCTGGGAGCGTTCTAGATCCGATGCGCCACGGTGGTCATCACGCGTGAGGCCAGACGCATCAAGGCCTTGACCGGCGGCGGGAGTTCTGCGGCGCCGGCATCGACGGCCTGCGCTGCATGGCGCGCCTCGTCGGACTTCATTTGCTCCACCACAGCCCGGGAGGCGCTGTCGGATAACGGGAGCCGGTCCAGATGGCTGTCGAGATGAGCCTCCACCTGACGCTCGGTCTCGGCCACGAAACCCAGGCTCCAAGGATCCCCCAGGCGGCCAGCAACGAGGCCAAGGCCGAAAGCCCCGGCATACCAGAGCGGATTCAACAACGAAGGGCGATCACCCAACTCGTCCAGGCGCTGCCGGGTCCAGGCCAGGTGATCGGTCTCTTCATGCGCCGCTTCTAGAAATTGAGCGCGAAGGCCTGGATCGCGCGCCACGGCGGCCTGGGCCGTGTAAAGCGCCTGTGCACAGACTTCCCCGACATGGTTGACGCGCATGAGCGCGCCGGCCTGGTGGCGCTCCTTCTCGTCCATCTCGCCTGGGGCCCGAGATGGGGTGGGCGTGGCCCGCGTTGCATGAGGGCGGGCAAAAAGGGTGCGCAGTGCCGCATCTGTTGCGGCGAGAACGGGGTCAAGCGAGAGCGTCATTCGACTATTTGAACGCACCTCGAAAGTGCTGCAAAAAGTTACGTTCTTGTTCCGCATTGTGGTGCGCCAGACGGGCTAAGTCCTTTGTTGCAGGACTGCAACGAAACGCCCGAGCCATCAGAGATTTCGGGCGATTTGTTTTGCCCTGCCGCAGCGGCTCTGGTGCAATAGCAACAACTTCCCAAAAGGAGGTTGGCCCGGGGTCCGGTGGGAGCACAAAGTGCCAGTCACGGTGAGCCCTTCGCACCGGAGCCCTATGTTTAACCTTGGAGAAACTTGCAATGAAAAAATCTCTAG
>Ga0163161_10001843_pt1 | contig 15487 bp, 13 predicted proteins | sample S45metaG_FD_129847 | JGI IMG/M metagenome (GOLD analysis project Ga0163161, IMG submission 129847) | Switchgrass rhizosphere microbial communities from Kellogg Biological Station, Michigan, USA - S4-5 metaG | ecosystem: Host-associated > Plants > Roots > Rhizosphere > Soil | place: USA... | reverse complement strand
CCTGAATTTTTATTCTTCAAACACGGCGAACATTCAATGGGTGTTTTGCTGGCATTTAATTTTTATAGGATCATTGGTGGAATTGGTGTTGGACTCGCTTCGGCGGTCTGCCCGATGTACATTGGTGAGATTGCACCTGCCGAAATACGTGGTAAACTGGTATCACTGAATCAGTTTGCCATTATTTTCGGGATGCTTGTGGTTTACTTTGTGAACTGGGGTATTGCAAGTGGACAAACCGTAGAATGGATCAACGAAATTGGATGGAGATATATGTTTTTATCACTGACAATTCCTTCAGCTTTATTTGGAATTCTGCTGTTTTTCGTTCCTGAAACGCCACGTTATCTGACATTCGTTAACAAAGACGCAGAAGCATTGAAAATTTTAACCAAAATCAATGGTGAAGCTCGTGGAAAAGAAATTTTCTCCGAAATTAAAAGCACCGTAGTCGAACATAAAAGTGAAATTTTCGCATTCGGAAAAACCGTGATCGTGATTGGAATTTTGCTTTCTGTTTTCCAGCAATTTGTGGGAATTAACGTGGCATTATATTATGCTCCGAGAATTTTTGAAAGTATGGGTGTTCACAAAGATTCATCGATGTTGCAGACTGTTGTCATGGGATTGGTAAATGTTGTGTTTACTGTTATCGCCATTTTCACGGTGGATAAATGGGGAAGAAAACCTTTATTAATCGTAGGTTCTGTCGGAATGGCTATCGGAATGTTTGCGATTGCAATTTTGTCTTATTATCAGATTATTGGGATTGCAACTTTGGTTTTTATCATCGTTTACACGGCTTCATTTATGATGTCCTGGGGACCAATTTGCTGGGTTTTGATCTCAGAAATTTTCCCTAATAAGATCAGAGGAAGTGCGATTGCGATTGCTGTTGCGGCTCAATGGGCAGCCAATTATTTAATTTCATCCACCTATCCTTTTATGATGGAATTCAGTGGCGCATTTACTTATGGATTTTACGGCGTGATGAGTGTTCTGTCCCTGTTTTTCGTCTGGAAATGGGTTCCTGAAACCAAAGGAAAATCTCTTGAAGAGATCGAAAAGGTTTGGGAAAGATAATATACTTCAGTTTTAAAATTAGTTTGTTAAGGGCATCGAAGATTTTTCGGTGCTCTTTTTTATTTTAAATAAATCTATGATGATTACTTGACAAAACAAAAGCTACTGAAATTCAGCAGCTATAATTTCAATTTTATCTAAATCATCTTCAACCTTTCTTCTTCCAGATCAATCTGGTATAATTGCTGACGGATGATTTCCTCATTGATTTTGGGATCTTTGTTTAATTCTGTAAGATAATCCCGTTGGATTTCCAGCATTTCTATAAAAATAGTTTTTGTCTTATGATTCATCCAGCTGTCGTCGGTTGCTTTCGCACGTTCTTCCCAATGTTTCAGAAACATTTCCATTCCTGTATTATCCTTCAGTTCGTTTTGATATTTAGACTTCAGAAATTGATGCATATGCAACTTCAGATCTTTTTTAATTTTTTTTCTCGTTGATTCTTCATCTTCTTCATTAAAAATACCATCAAAAAATTGGGTTCTTTTGATAATATAAGGCAACGTAAGACCCTGTACCAAAAGCGTGAGTAAAATCACTACAAATGTTATGAATAAAATTAAATTCCGGTGAGGAAAAGCTTCACCATTACCCAAAGTTACCGGAATTGCCAACGCAGCAGCGAGAGAAACTACGCCCCTCATTCCTGTCCAACCCAATAACATCGGCATCATCCATCTCCGTTTTCGGGAGGATGCATGAGGTTGTACGCTAGGACGGAAAATTACGGTTGCAACTAAGGCGGCATATGAACTGATCATTCTTGCTGCAATCAGAATTACTGTCACTAACACACCATAGCCAATTGCAGTTTCGAGAGGAATTTGATCATCTTTAAGCCCGTCAATAATTTCAGGAAGTTCCAAGCCTATTATTAAGAAAACAATTCCGTTTAAAATAAATATTAAACTTTCCCAAACGCTGTAAGCATGGATTCTGCTTGTACTGTTCAGGAATTTCAATCGCCTTGCCGACATAAAAAGTCCGCCTGCTACAACTGCTAAAACACCTGAACTGTGCAACTGTTCGGCAACCCAATACATCAGATAAGGCTCGATGATTGTCAGTGCAATATCGGAAGGTGCATCTGTGGGAAGAATTTTGTGCGCTTTCACGAAAAGCCAACCTAAAACTAATCCTATTCCTGCACCACCAATTACCATCCAAAAGAAACTCATTGTTGCATCCTGCCAGACAAACTGGCCTGTCCCGACTGCAACCAAAGCAAATCTGAAAATAATCAGTGATGAAGCATCATTCAGTAAACTTTCGCCTTCGAGAATAGTGGCTGTAGATTTTGGAATGTTCACAAATTTCGTAATCGCTCCTGTACTTACCGCGTCCGGTGGAGAAACAATTCCTCCGAGTAAAAATCCTAAAGCAATTGTAAATCCGGGAATATAATAATTGGTTACCAAAGCCACTGACAACGCTGTGAAAAAGACGACGAGAAAGGCAAAACTGCCAATGATACGCCACCATTTTTTCATTTCTTTAAAAGAAATACTCCACGCTGCCTCAAATAATAAAGGCGGAAGAAATATAAAAAAGATAAGATCCGGATCAATTTTAATAACTGGTAACCCCGGAATAAAACTGATTGCTAAACCTCCGACAACCAATAAAATGGGATATGCAATTTTCAGTTTTGCTGCAAACATATTCAGAAGAACGATGACTGCGATCATTGCTAAAAGAAAAGGTAAAAGACTGTGCATTGATACTATTTGTGTTTTAAAATACAAAAATAAAAATACATCGAGTGATAAAGTTATTATTTTATACGGAAAAATTAATTAAGCAAACCATTTTTAGGCTTTAAAAATTATTAAACTTTATTTTTATTTCACAATTGATTGAAACTGCTTACTTTTGGTTTCCATTTAAATCAACAATTTCCAACAAAAAGAAAATGAAAATAAAAAAAATACTGTACCTGTTTCCTATTATCTTATCATCATTCCTATCTGCACAAAAAACTCCTATCACAGTTCTTCCATCCGGTCACATTATCGCAAAGGCCACGATCGAAGGGAAAGAAGGAAATTTTATTTTTGATACAGGTGGAGGAATCAATCTTTTCTTTGACAGTTTTGCGAAAGACATCAATCCAAAATCTACTTACAACTTCTTTACAGCCTACCGAGCAACGGGAGAAAGAATAGATATTCCTCTGTACCAAAATAAAGAAATTACATTTGCCGGTAAAAAATTCACCAACATTCCATACTCAACTTTTGACATGAAAATTGACGGAATCGATGGATTAATCTCTTTACCGATGTTTAAAGAAACAGATTTCATCATTGATTTTGACAAGCAGGAAATCACTTTGACAGATTTTACAAAAGATAAAAAATCGAAAAGCTTTGATATTCAATTGACTACACATGCGGATAAAACCATTGATATTTCTACTTATATTATGCTTAACAATGAATTTAAAATTCAGGTTTTACTAGATTCTGGGGCGGGAAATGATTCTTTCTGGCTCAGTGACAAATTGATTAAAACTTTGGCTATGGATGTCGCAAAACTCGAGGTCATGGAGAAGAAAAGTGAGTTTAATGAAAACATAGTTACCAAATTCTACAAAGGATCAGTGCAATCTATTTCGAATGAATTTGTCACACTGAATGATCCAAAAGTAATGTTCGTGGAAGGTCTCATCTACGAAGGAAAAACCAGCATCAGTTGGCTCGGAAAGAAAATAGGAATCAGCCTGAAAAATAAAAAAATATACATCTTGGATTAAGCACAATCTAAACTTCAGAATCTCATTATCATGTTCGTCCGTTGCATCTTGCGAAAAAACCATAAAAATATGGTTTTTTCATCGTAGATATGCTTAATTTGATTAAATTTACCTCCATCCCGTAATGGAATATTGAAGGAAGAATAACGTTAGTCCAGAATACCTATGACAAAGAAAAATGCCACGATTTATGACATTTCGAGAAAGCTGAATGTAAGTGTGGCCACTGTTTCCAGAGCGCTGAACGATAATCCGAGAATTAGTCAGGCAACCAAAGATCTTGTAGTAAAAACCGCCAAGGAAATGAACTATAAGCAGAATAATCTTGCCAAAGCTCTAAAAAGTGGGGAAACTAAGAATATCGGGATTATCGTTCCGTACATCAACACTAACTTTTTTTCGTCTGTCATCCGTGGAATTGAGGAAGAACTTTCTCCTCATGGTTATCATGTGATTATTTGTCAGAGTCATGAAGATGTTTTAATTGAAAAAAAACATCTGAATACTTTATTAAATGCCCAGGTTGACGGAATTTTCATGTCAGTTTCCAGAACCACGATTGATACAGAACATATTCAGCATATTTTAAATACGACAAACACACCCATTATTTTCTTTGACAGAAAAAAAGATATTCCAGGAATCAGCACCGTAACGATTGATGATTACCGAGGAGGTTATATGGCAACTGAACATTTGATTTCGGAAGGCTATAAAAATATCTGTCACTTTGCCGGAGATCTGAATCTTGAGATTTATCAAAACCGTCTGAATGGTTACAAACAAGCTTTAATCGACCACAATTTTCAGGTAAAAGAAGAAAACATCATCTCTACCGGAAGTTCGATTGATGCCGGAATTGAAGCCATCAAAACTTTGTGGGACAGCAAATCGATTCCCGATGCGATATTTTCTGCCAGTGATTTTGCTGCTTTGGGCGCTTGTAAGGAACTGAAAAAACGAAAGATTAAAATTCCTCAGGAAGTTGCTGTAATAGGTTTTTCCAATGAGCCTTTCACCCAATTTATGGAACTTCCGATGAGTTCAATGGATCAGACTCCTCTGATTATGGGAAATATGGCAGGACAGGTTTTTTTGGATCATATTAAAGATAATTCTTCCGGAGTTTCTATTGAGAAGAAAGTTGTGCTTGCACCGAAGATTTGTGTGAGGAAGTCTTCGAAAAGGAAGTAAATATTTGTTTTAAGGACTTCTATATCTTAATACTTTCTAACCACTCTGTCTTTTTTCTCCGAAAGAATCTACCCCTCCATTGAAGGGAATCTTTATAACACATATCGAAGTGGTATTAAAATTCAAAAAAATACAGTCTAATATTTAACAAAAGACTTCACGTGAAAAATTCCCCTCTGCTGGAGGGGTGGCGAAAATTTGAAAGAATTTTTGACGGGGTGGTTTGTTTTCGCTGGAATTTAAAAATTGTTTTTTTTTCGCTGGCGCGAGCATTTCGCTTGTATATCTTAGTACTATGAAATAGGCACTAGCGAGACGCTTGCGCCAGCGCAGAGTAATCATTTTAGTTCGTTATGTAAATGGTAGCGACTCAAGTTCACTCCTCAGTCTTCCAAGCGAAGTGACTCGCTTTCTGCGTTCAAACGCTTTAAAATAACGGTACGCAAATGCGTTTCGTTTTGATCGCCCCAGATCCCCAACTGCAAAATTACCGGAATAACGCTTTTACCAATTCAGTAAGACTGTACTCTACTTTTGGCGGCACTACAGGGTAAATTTTCTTGGTAATCAATTCGTGATCTTCCAGTTCTTTTAACTGAATATTCAAAACCCTCCTTGTGGCATCGGGGATTTTGCGCTGCAATTCACTCGGTCGTTGATGTCCCTGATCAATAAACCAGAGCAGACGAATTTTCCATTTGCCGTAAAGTACCTCACCGATCAGATCAAGACCGCAATTTAAGTTCGGGATTATTTTTCTCTCATACATATTGCAAAATTAAACGTATGTTCCCATTTGCACAATAGGGGAATAATTTGTCCCTATCTGAATCGTAATTCCGTACTTGTACAAACTGTTTTTATACCCCAATTTTGTCCTATAAATACATTATAAAAATGGAACAGTTAAATTTCAATAATGAGTTATCAGGCAAAATTGCTTTGGTAACAGGAGGTACAAAAGGAGCCGGAAAAGCTATCGCAGAAAGACTTTTGCAAGCCGGCGCAACAGTAATCATTTCCGCAAGAAATGCTCCGGAAAAAGAAAACAGCAATCTGCATTTTATTGCTGCCGATTGAGTACTGCAGAAGGAACACAGAAAGTAATCAGTGAAATAATGTCTGCGTACGGCCGGCTGGATATTCTGATCAACAACCTCGGCTCTTCAACAACACCTGCCGGTGGCTTTAACGCATTATCAGATGAAGACTCGGAATCTACATTAAAAGCTAATTTACTTGCTCCCGTGAGATTGGACAGAGGATTTTTGCCTCAGATGATTGAGCGAAAAAGTGGCGTTATTATCCATATTGCTTCCATTCAGGGTAAGCTGCCTTTATATGATTCCACGTTGCCTTACGCCGCTTCAAAAGCAGCATTAAGAAATTACAGCAAAAGTCTGTCAAATGAAGTGACGCCAAAAGGTGTTCGTGTTTTGGCTGTTTCACCGGGATGGATCAATACGACTGCATCGAAAGACTGGCTGTGCGAAATTGCAAGAAATGCCAACAGTACTATAGAACAAGCACAACAAGGCGTGATGGATGCATTGGGCGGAATTCCTTTTGGCAGACCTGCTGAACCGAAAGAGGTCGCTGAATTTGTAGGTTTTCTTGTATCCCCAAGAGCCGGCTATTTAACAGGAACCGAATATGTCATCGACGGTGGTACCGTACCAACTATTTAATAACCTTAAAAATATAATACGATGAACTTACCTAAAGTAATAGAAGAATTAGTAAAGACCCAAAATGAATTTGACAGCGCTGCCTACGCCAACTGTTTCGCCGAAGATGCCCAAGTATTTGACGAAGGCAAAACGCATAACGGAAAGGCAGAAATTGAAAAGTGGATCGACAAATCCAACAAAGATTATAAAGCCACAATGGAGCCGGTAGATTATGATGAAAAAGAAGATATATTATCGGCAAAAATTGCAGGATCATTTCCGGGCAGTCCTCTGATTTTGAAATTTCATTTTAAAATTGCTGACGGAAAAATTCAGAGCCTAAAAGTAACAGGGTAAAATCTGTCTGGAATTACAATGTTTTACCATGCGGGGATGAAGTGAAAATTTCAGCCCTTTTACTTTTTTTGTATGCTTAAGTTTTTAAAAGATTTTGGGTTCTGTTTACACTCAGTAACCACCCTGTCTTCTTTCTGCGAAAGAATCCACCCCTCCAAGGGAGGGGAATTTTTTTAGCGCATAGAGGTGGAAAAGGTATTAGTATCAGAAAAATGAAAGTCAAATTTTCAACTGACATCTACACGTGAAAAATTCCCCTCCTTTGGAGGGGTGGCGAAAATTCAAAAGAATTTTTGACGGGGTGGTTTTAGCAGCCATAATTTTCAACAATAAAATCCTCCAAATCTTTCATCAACCTACCTAAATTATTCTTCACATCAAAATCAGTTATTCTAAAAATTTTCAGTCCTAAAGATTCTAAATATTTCTGCCTTATTTCATCATAATCTTTTTTGACATCATGACTCCAACCATCAATTTCAATTACCAAACCTAACTTTTTGACATAAAAATCAACGATATAATTTCCTATAATTCTCTGTCTGTCAAAATCGATGTTGTGAAAACTCTTCGCTCGAACCTGCTTCCAAAAAATTACCTCACTCAAAATTCCGGCTTTTCGCTTTCCGTGTAATAATGGCTTTAATTTGGGATTGTAAGGAAGGTTTTCCACGAAGTTTTTACGAATGGGAATTCCATTGATCTGGGTTAAAATTTCTTTCATTTTGTTGTGTTTTTATTTGTACTTGCATTTGTGGACTTCTTAAACCACCCCGTCTTTTTTCTTCGAAAAAATCCACCCCTCCAAGGGAGGGGAATTGTGATGCGTGTTAGAATTGTGAGTCTTTAATTCAAATTTAGAAAATGTAAGACAAATGACAAATATTCAACAAAAAACGACACATGAAAAATTCCCCTCCTCTGGAGGGGTGGCGAAAATTCAAAGAATTTTTGACGGGGTGGTTTGTTTTCGCAGGAAGGTAGAAATTGTTTCTTTTTCGCTGGTGAGAGTATGGGATAAGTTTTTACTTCGGTGTGGTGGTGTACGAATTGTGTTGCTTAAATGATGTTTTAACCACCCCGTCTTTTTTCTCCGAAAAAATCCACCCCTCCAAGGGAGGGGAATTGTTGTGTGTTTAGGAGGATGACCCTTCAATTCAAATTTAGAAAATGTAAGTCAATTTTTCAACAAAAAACGACACATGAAAAATTCTCCTCCTCCGGAGGGGTGTCGAAAATTCAAAGAATTTTTGACGGGGTGGTTTGTTTTCGCAGGAAGGTAGAAATTGTTTCTTTTTCGCTGGTGAGAGTATAGGATAAGTTTTTACTTCGATGTGATGGTGTACGAATTGTGTTGCTCAAATGCTATTTTAACCACCCCGTCTTTTTTCTCCGAAAAAATCCACCCCTCCAAGGGAGGGGAATTGTTTATGTGTTTAGGAAGATGGCGCTTCAATTCAAATTTAGAAAATGTAAGACAAATATTCAACAAAAAACGAAACATGAAAAATTCCCCTCCTCTGGAGGGGTGGCGAAAATTCAAAGAATTTTTGACGGGGTGGTTTGTTTTCGCAGGAAGGTAGAAATTGTTTTTCTTTTTCGTTCGCGCGAACTTCTTGATTGTATCTTTCGCAATTAGTACAAGCAAGATTTTATTAATTGGGCACGAGCGGGACGCTCGCGCCAGCGTGGGGGAAGAGAAAGAAAAAAAATAAACACCAAGTCTAAAATTTTAATTCCCACAAAACAAATAAAACAAAAAGATACATTAGAAATAATAGCATTAAATAATCAGTGCATAATAAATCAGTGTTTGAATAATATTAATAATGGACATTATTATGGACCCCTTGAAAAATTTAATATTCTAAATATTGATTTATTAAGTGAACTAAGCAAAATTTGGAAAATAAAATCAAAATTGTTGAAGAGTAGATAGAACCAAGCATAACTATATCGGCAGTGCCAAAATTTGCGGAGTTAGATAATGCTACAGATGTTTTTGTTGTTTTTATGAATGCCTTCTACTGTGTTGTCTCACCTTCTTGCAAATCTGAGACATCGGGAATATTTTAGTGAAAATTAAAATTTGGTAGTACTGTATATTTCATTATTTTTAACAAAATTACAGTTTGGATTGATTAATTATCTCAAGCCAAACGTTAACAGAAATTATATGACAGACGACACAATTAAAATTTTGCAACAAATCAAAAATGGAAATGGATTTACACTAACTAAGGATTCTGATGATGAAATCTGTGATCTAATAACAAGATTGAATGGGCTGGAAATAATAGAAAAACGAGGTAAATCATATTTTATTAATTACTCCAAAATTTCATTATTGACACAACTTATAAAATATAAAGATTACGGAAAATTCATTAACTGGCTAGAGAATAAAAAAGAAAATCAAAATAAAAGTAAATATTTTAACATTTTCATTATATTACTACCAATTCTCATATCTATTTTTGCCTTAATATTTGGAGATGATTTATATACAAAATATCTTAAAGATTGGTTCACAAAAGAAATCCCTAAAAAAACACTAATTCAAAAAAAAGACATCAAATTGTTACTAAAGCAGGAATACATACCGTATGTTGGAACAAAAGAATTGATAGACAAAGGACTATTCATCTCTCAAGATTATGCTAATTTAATAGTCGGCGGAGCTAATATTGAAGATATTGAGATTTCGGCAATAAATGATAGAGGAGAAAAGATCAGCGTAGAAATTAATGATGAAAAAAACTTAAGTATGGATATTTTTTCTCGTCCTTACATTGAAATTAAATATAAAGAAAATTATTACAAAATAGAAGTTTACACAGTTGATAAAGCATCCACATTTAATTTTGACTTAACACAACTGAGCAAAGCGACATTAAGCTTAAAAAAATATAATCATTTAAAATAGCCAGTACTTCGCAGATCCCGATATCAGGGATTCGTAATCCGTGACTTTACATGCAAAGCAACGCAATCAAAATATTACAGTTGTTTATCACGGATTATAAATCCGCGCTATCGCCCAAAAAGAAAATGCTCCTCACCAAAGCAAGAAGCATTTTCAACCCTAATATTTAATATAATTAACCCATTACAGAGAGACACCTCGTCTCCATGGAATGAAATCATTCTGATTAAGAACGTCCGCTTTGGTTTTTACTTCGCCGCTGGCTACGTTGATGATGAGTTCCAGAAGTTCGTCTGCTGCTTCGGGAATTGTTTTTTCTCCGCTGATTACGGTACCTGCATTGAAATCAATGATGTCTGACATTTTTTCTGCCAAAATCGTGTTGGAAGAAATCTTCACAACCGGCGCAATAGGATTTCCCATCGGAGTTCCAAGACCCGTAGTGAACAATACGACTGTTGCACCTGAACCAACTAAAGCGGTTGTACATTCGGCATCATTTCCGGGAGTACACAAAAGATTCAGACCTGGTTTTGTGGCGTATTCTGTAAAATCGAGAACTTCCACGATTGGGGCTGCTCCACCTTTTTTGGATGCTCCTGCAGATTTCATAGCATCGGTAATTAAACCGTCTTTGATGTTTCCGGGAGACGGATTCATATCAAAACCAGATCCTGCCGCAACCACAGAGGCTTCAAAATCTTTCATCAGTTTCAGGAATTTTACTCCGTCTTCATCGTTGATGCAACGGTTCACCAACTCCTGCTCTACTCCACACAATTCTGGGAACTCAGCCAGCATGGTTGTTCCGCCAACTGCCGCCATAATATCGGAAACTTCACCCAAAACAGGGTTTGCAGAAATTCCTGAGAAACCGTCTGAGCCGCCACATTCCAAACCAATGTTCAGTTTGGTTATGGAGGCAGGTTTTCTCTCTATTTCGTTGGCTTTTTTAATGCCTTCGTATGAATCTTTGATAACGCCTGTAAGCATTTCATCGATGGTACCCGATTTTTGCTGTTCGTAAACGACAATTGGTTTTTTGTTATTTGGAGCCAGTGCATGCAGTGAATCCATAAAAATCTGTACCTGAAGATTCTGACACCCTAAGCTAAGAACCGTAGCTCCCGCCACATTGGGATTGTTGACATATCCTGCAAACAGTCTTCCCAATGCTTCAGCATCCTGACGGATTCCACCACAACCGCCCTGGTGCGTGATGAATCTTGCATCGATGTTTTTAAATATTCTTGTATCCGGTTGTTGTTCTTCAACCTCAAAAGTTGCACCGCCATTCAATAACGAACGAAGTAACAATTGATGTTTACTGGCTTTATCGTGAAGCAATTCTTTTTCAAAAATATCCTTCAGTGTTTCGATATTCTTGTTTTCGCAGAATACCAACGGGAAAAACAGCCAGACGTTTTCTGTTCCTACCTGCCCGTCTTCGCGGTGGTAACCCATAAACGTACGGTCTTTCCACTTGTCAACATTGGGTGGAGTCCAACCCAAAGTAGCAGTTTTACCGACTACTTTTGCACTTTGATGCTTTACATTTTCAGTGGTAATCACTTCGCCCTGTCTGATGGATTGGTTGGCTTTTCCAACGATTACGCCATACATTAAAATATGGTCGCCATCCTCAAAATCTACGGCAGCGAATTTATGTTTTGCTTTAATATCTTTAAGAATCGTATAATCTGTACCGTCTAGATGCACCGATTCTCCGGCAGGCAAATCCAACAGCGCTACAATAACGTTGTCTTTGGGATTTACTTTCAGTACTTTCTTTTGCATGATTGTTTAAGAATAATATTGAATAAAATTTTTGTAGGCAGTTTCCATGTCATTGTGGTCGATTTCGTACAATGCTTTTGCTACTGCGGCTTTCAGGCCTTCTACCTGTGTAAGGTCGGTATCCCAGAACAGTTTTTCGCTTAATGCCTGTTCTGAAACTACTTCGTAATCTTCGTTTTTCCAGATTTCCTTGAATCTGTTTACGATCGCTTCTTCGTCATTCAGAGGAAGAGATTTTTCACCAAAACTTCCCTGATAGAATCTGATTAAACTTGCCAGAGAGAACGTTAAGTTCAGCGGAAGTTTGTTATTTCTTTCAACATAAGTCAGCAAACTCGGAACGACTCTCACTTTAAATTTAGAAACAAAATATAAAGCAATGCTCGCCAAATGATGTTTGATGAAAGGATTTCTGAATCTGTCGAACACTTCTTCCGCAAATTCCTTCAGTTCAGTTTCATCTAAACCTAAAGTCTGATTGACTTCATTAAATATCGATTCGCTTAAAAAAGTTCCGATAAACTGGTCATCGATTGCTTCTTTTACCATTTCTTTTCCTGCTAAAATTGCCGGAGCCAACATCAAAGTATGTCCGCCATTCAGAATTCTCACTTTTCTCAAACGGTAGGGCTGAATATCATCCACCACCAAAATCTGTTCGTTGATCTGATCAAAAGGAATTCTCTTTTTTAAATCTTCATCTCCCTGAATCACCCATAAAAGGAATGTTTCAGAAACCACCATCATCGGATCTTCATAATCTAACTGGTCTTCGTAAGTCGCCGCATCATCTTTCGGGTAACCCGGAACGATTCTGTCGACCAAAGTATTGTGGAAGTGGTTGCTGTTTTCAACCCATTCTGCAAAACCTTCGTCTAAATTCCAAAGTTGGGCATATTTTAAAATAATTCCTTTTAAAACAATCGCATTTTCCTCAATCAGTTCACAAGGAATAATTCTTAAACCTTTGTCTGCTGCTCCATTGAAATGCTTGTATCTTTCATGAAGTAAAACCACTACTTTCGCAGGGAAATTTTTGTGCGGACCTTCGTAAGAATTTTCAGTTTCGTCGTAAGCGATTCCGGTTTCGGTTGTATTTGAAAAAACCAATTCAAGTTCTTCTTCTTTCGCTAAATCCAAGAAACTGTTGTAATCTGTATAAGGATTGATCGACTTCTGAATCGCTGAAATCACGCATTTCTCATCGATTATTTCCCCTTTTTTAATTCCTCTTGAAAATAAAGTGTACAAATTCCCCTGTTCTTCAAGCTTGTGAACTGAACCGTTTGGTGTCGGCTGAATGTTAACAATTCCAGCATTGAAATCTGCTTCTTTATTTAATTTATCAATTACATAATCTGTAAATCCGCGCATGAAGTTTCCTCCCCCGAATTGTACGATTTTGATTGGTAGTTTTGTATCTATACCGCTGTTTGTACGGTTTAACTGTTGTTTTGTCTGATTTTCCATTTTTGTAATTTGAATTAAATTGTGGTTTTAATTCGATTAAATCTTGATGCTGAATGCTTTTTTTAAACGCAAAGTCCACAAAGATTTTTTTAATGCTTAATGTATATTTTTAAGTTCGCAAAGGCGTTCTACTTAGCGAAGAACTCAAAGTTTTTATTTTACTATTAAGAGTCTGTTAAAATTTAATCAAAATTAATTTACCCCAACCCTAAAGGGAGTAATTTTGATTAAATTTTCAAAGCATTTTTCCTCCCTTTAGGGTCGGGGTAAAGAAAAATGCTTTGAAATTCTATTTTTCCCAAACCTTCAAGGTTTTTGAAATCTTGAAGGTTTATTTTTTCTTACAAAATTTCATCAAAATTAATTTACCCCAACCCTAAAGGGAGCTAATTCTGATGAAATTTTCAAGGCATTTTTCCTCCCTTTAGGGTTGGGGAAAAGAAAAATGCTTTGAAATTCTATTTTTCCCAAACCTTCAAGGTTTTTGAAATCTTGAAGGTTTATTTTTTGTTACAAAATTTCATCAAAATTATTTTCCCCGACCCTAAAGGGAGTAATTTTGATGAAATTTTCAAGGCATTTTCCTCCCTTTAGGGTCGGGGTAAAGAAAAATGTCTTGAAAATTTCTACTTACTGATTACTTTATACTTAGGAACCAACATTTTCATTACTGTCCATGCGATCAGATATGCTACTGCGCAGATTGAGAAAATGATCATGTATCCCTTGTCGATTCCGTCTGAAACGACTGCTCCTGATTTTTCCAATTGTTCAAAGAAACCATCCGGTAAACGGTCGTTGATATACTGAGGATATTTTTCCAACAAAGGAACTCCATCTACGGTTGACCATGCTTTGTGAGCGTGATCGAACAAAACTCCTGAAGATTTATTGATGATGAATGATCCGATTCCTCCTGCCATTCCGCCAATTCCTGTAATGGTTGCGATGGCTTTTTTAGGGAACATATCGCCTACTGTTGAGAAGATATTCGCCGACCATGCTTGGTGAGCTGCTCCTGCAATACCGATAATTAAAACAGGTAACCAGTATGTAATTGTTCCTAAAGGTTGTGCTAACAATGCCAACAAAGGGAAAAATGCGAAAATCAACATCGCTTTCATTCTTCCTGTGTAGGCGTTCATTCCTAATTTTTCAACAAAATATTTTGGAAGCCATCCACCGATAATTGATAGCAAAGTAATCATATATAATACAAATAACGGCAATGCACTTTGTGTGGAATCCATTCCGTAAACCGAACTTAAATAAGCCGGAGTCCAAAATAAAAAGAACCACCAAACGCCGTCAGTCATGAACTTTCCGAAGGCAAAAGCCCACGTCTGTCTGTAGCTGAAACATTCTTTGAATGTAAATACTTTTTCCGGAACTGACGTGTCTTCATTCGGAAGATCGTCCTGATCCTGATTGATGTACGTCAGTTCGTGCTTGTTAACTCTCTTGTGTAAATGTGGTTTTTTGTAAACGAAAACCCAAAGTCCCATCCAGACAAATCCTAGCGCACCAATAATGATAAATGCCCATTCCCAACCCATTGATTTTGCAATAAACGGGATTGTAAGCGGTGCTGCCAAAGCTCCCACCGTTGCTCCTGCATTCCAGATACTGGTAGAAAATGCTCTGTCTTTTTTAGGAAAATATTCTGCCGTAGTTTTGATTGCTGCAGGGAAATTTCCTGCTTCACCAATCGCCAATACGAAACGTGCAAAAACAAATAGTGTAACACTTGTACTGATGATTGCAGATGTGTTGGAAACTGTTCCGATCAATTCTTTAGAACCATGAAAACCAGCCGTCCAGGTTCCGGTAAGGATTCCTGAAGTAGCGATTCCACAAAATGCGTGTAAAACTGCACCCACAGACCAAACTCCGATTGCCCAAAGGAAACCTTTTTTGGTATCCATCCAGTCCACAAATTTCCCTGCGAAAAGCATTCCCACTGCATAAAATATAGAGAATAATGCCGTGATATTTCCGTAATCGTTGTTATTCCAGTGAAATTCTGGTGCGATAAAATCTTTCCACGTCAAAGATAAAACCTGACGATCCAGATAGTTGATCGTGGTGGCGAGGAATAACAGCAGACAAATCGTCCATCTGTATTGGGTCGGCTTAAGAGATTTAACTGAACTCATAGTCATTTATTTATTTTAAAGTCTGAATGATATCCAGCACTTTTTTGGTTTCATTTTCTATCGTCGCATAGTCTTT
>Ga0163161_10001841_pt1 | contig 15492 bp, 17 predicted proteins | sample S45metaG_FD_129847 | JGI IMG/M metagenome (GOLD analysis project Ga0163161, IMG submission 129847) | Switchgrass rhizosphere microbial communities from Kellogg Biological Station, Michigan, USA - S4-5 metaG | ecosystem: Host-associated > Plants > Roots > Rhizosphere > Soil | place: USA... | reverse complement strand
GATCTCGCTCATCGGCGTCGATCCTGCGGTCTATTTCCGCATCGTCGCCGTGCCGGACAAGATCGTGCGGGGCAGCGCGCGCCTCACGAACACCGACATCCTGATCGGGATCGACCTGGCGAGCGACCTGGGCGTGACGGTGGGCGACAAGCTTCGCGTCTCCACCGCCAATGGCGGCAGCAATACGCTCACGGTGACGGGGCTCTTCGACCTGGGCAACAAGGGCGCGAACCAGCGCACGACCTACGTCACGCTGCGCACCGCCCAAAGCCTTCTCGGCCTGGTGGGCGGCGTCTCCAGCATCGAAGTCACGGTGCAGGACGTGTACGCGGCCGAGACGATCGCGCGCCGCATCACCGCCGCGACCGGCGTCGAGGCCGACAGCTGGATCGCGACCAATGCGCAGTTCTTCACCGCCGTGCAGGCGCAGAAGACGTCCAACACCACGATCCGCTTCTTCGTCGGCCTGTCGGTGGCGTTCGGGATCGCGAGCGTGCTGGTCGTGTCCGTGGTGCAGAAATCGCGCGAGATCGGCATCCTCCGGGCGATGGGGATTTCGCGCGGGCAAGTACTGCGGGTGTTCCTTCTTCAGGGCGGCCTGCTCGGCCTGCTGGGCTCCGTCGGGGGCTGCAGCATCGGTCTGGCCGCGCTCTGGGCGTGGCAGCGGTATGCGCGCAATCCCGACGGCACACCGTTCTTTCCGCTCGACATCGAACCGGGCCTGTTCGTCGCTTCGCTGCTGCTGGCGACGCTGACCGGCCTTTTGGCCGCTTTTGCGCCGGCGCTGCGGGCGGCGCGGCTCGACCCCGTGGTGGCGATCCGTGGCTGAGCCGGTGGTTCGAATGCGCGGGGTCAGAAAGGCCTTCAACGTCGGCCTGCCGATCGAGACCGAGGTCCTGCACGGCATCGATCTCGATCTGGCGCACGGTGAGTTCTGCGCCGTGATGGGGCCCTCGGGATCCGGCAAGAGCACGCTCCTCAACATCGTCGGCTTGCTGGACCGGCCGACCGGCGGCTCGTTGCGCATCGCCGGGGAAGAGACCACCGACCTCGACGACCGTGCGCTGACGCACTTGCGCGGCCGCAGCGTCGGCTTCTTCTTCCAGTATCACAACCTCCTCGCGGGCTTCAGCGCGCTCGAGAACGTGATGATGCCGATGATCGGCGATGCGGGCTTCATCGGGCCGGGCATGGTGGAGCGCGCCTGCAGCCTTCTCGAAAGCGTCGGGCTGTCGAAGTGGCGCGACAACCTCGCCACCAACCTCAGCGGCGGCCAGCAGCAGCGCGTGGCGGTGGCACGCTCCCTCGCGATGAGTCCGCAGCTCCTGTTGGCGGACGAGCCGACGGGCAATCTGGACACCAAGGCGGCGGACGCGGTGTTTGCGCTGCTGCGTGACGCCAACCGCCAGCATGGCATGGCCGTGCTGTTCGTCACGCACAACGCCGTGCTGGCGCAGCGCTGCGATCGGACGATCCAGGTGGTCGACGGCATGCTGGCGGCGGGCGCCGCGGGACGATAGAGGAATGCCTGGCTGCCCCTGGATCTATTTGCCTGGCTATCCCTTGGCGGCTTCGACCGCCTTGGCCGCGGCGTCCTTCGCGGACTGCGCCGCCAGCCGGCTGGCGGCCTCGGCCTTCTGAAGGGCCGTGCGCGTCGCCTCTGCAGCCTTCTCGGCCTCGTCCATGCTGGAGGCGACCGCCGTTCGCACCGCCTCCTCGGCCTTGCTCAAGGCTTCCTTGGCGGCCATGGAAGCCTTCTTGCTCGCTTCTGCGGCCTGGACGGCGGCATCCTTGCTGGCGCCGAGCGCCTGGCTGGCCGACAGGGATGCCTTCGCTTCGAATCGGTTCGCCGCCTCGGCCGCCTTCCGGGCCGCGAGCCGGATGGCCTCCGCGATCGCCTTGGAGACCTTGCCGGCGTTCATCCTGCTTTGCTCGGCAGCGGCCTTGGCCGCGTCGGCGGCCTTCTGTGCGGCGACTTGCGCGTCGCGGGCGGCCTTGCTGGCGGCGTCCCGCACTTTCTGCGAGGGTGTCGAGACCGGACTCAGCTGGCCGGGCGCGGTGTAGTCCGCGGCGTATGCGGCCGCACTCGCGGCGATCAGCAGGAGGGTGACGAGTCTGTTCATGGCATGGCTCCTGAGTGGATCTCGGTGGCCACTCTCATGCACTGTAGGTCGTGGCGTGCGGCGCTGATTGCGCTGGATCAAGCAGGGCTGCGTTGCCCAAAACGGCTTTCTTGATCTCACGCAATACGCGGTCGTCGATTCGGTGCGACGCTTCACGGGCGTCCATTCGGCGGGCGTGACGAGACGCAGGAGGAATGCCATGACCAGCGACGCGATCTATTGCTTCGATCGGGCGAGCGTGTTGTTTGCCATCTATCCCGAGGGGAGCCCGGAGCCCCGCGTGGTCGCAGCCATCGCCGAAGACGCATTGCGCGACGTCTTCGGCGCGCGCGGCGGAGGTGACAGTCTTGTCGAGACGTGCAGGGAGCACTTCGACCTGATCGAACAGGCGGCGCTGCGGCACTACCGGCACGACCCTGGAAGGCCGGTGATGCTGGGAATCGACGACTTTGCATTTCCGTCGTCCTTCGCGGCCGATCTCGTGAACTGAGCGGTGGGCAATCCGCCGCGCCCGTACTTGCCCCCGCAGGCTGTTCACATGATTCCCAGCGCCCTGAGGGAATTGTTGATGATCTGAAGGCCCAGCGCCACCTGGACGATGCCCAGCACGGCGCCGAGGATCGGCATCAGCACGCTGAGGACCGGCAGCATCAGGCGCGTCAGGAGCATGAAGCAGAGGTTCAGCAGCATGATGCCCAGCATGATGGCACCGACCAGCAGGCGGCTGCGGACATCCGGGCTGAGGGCGAGGAACACGACCAGCGCCGCGATGCCGTACGGCGTGACGATCGCGGGAAAGGCGAGCGGTGTCAGTGCAGTCTTCATCGTCGGCAGCGAGACGGGCGCTTCATTCTCGTCGCCGTGCTGCGCAGGTGGCCGGAACTGCTGGAGGATGTTGATCAGTGCCACAAGAAAGAGAATCAGGCCTGCGGCCAGGGACAGAATCGGCAGCGGCATCCCGTAGCTGCTCAGGATGCCTTCGCCGAGGAGTGCCGCCACCAGCAGAGAGATGCTGGAGAACAACGTCGCCCAGAGCGCGATCCGGCGAGTCAGCGCCGCGTCCGCGCCTTTCGTCACCATGGCGAAGGGGCCGATGATCTTGATCGGGCCCAGCATCAGGAACAGGAACGTGAAGACTTGTCTCGCAGGAAACCGCTTGGCCGGCGCCTGCGTCGTGGCCGCATCTGCGGCCCATGCCGCACCTGCGGCCACCAGGCACAAGAGCGCCAGGCCGATCAGCGCGCCTCGCAGGAGGACGCCGAGCGAATTCGCGATGGCGGGTTTCACGGCTCAACGGCGCAGCGGCGAGGCTCAAGAGGGTGCGAGCCATTCGTCGATGGCGTCGGCGACCGAAATCCTGCGCCCGAAGTAGCCGACGCGCTCTTCCAGGCCTTCGGCTCGCAGGATGTCGCGCACCGGCGCATGCGCCGCGACCAGCTGCAACCGGATGCCCGCCTGGGCGAGTTCCTGATGCAGCTTCGACAACATCTTCGCCGCTGCCAGGTCGACCTGGGGCGAGGTCGACAGGTCCCAGATCACCAGCTTCGGCTTGTCCGGCGCCGACCGAACCATGCCGCGCACCGCCTCGTACACGTGGTCGACGTTGAAATAGAGCAGGCCGGCGTCGGCGCGGACGACCAGGACGCCCGGCACCGCCGCGTTGCCGGGGTTGCGCTCGATGTCGGAAAACTTGCGCGTGCCCGGTATGCGTCCGAGGGTCGCGACGTGAGGCCGCGCGACGCGGCCGATCAGCAGCGTCAGCGAAGCCAGAACCGCAACGATCACCCCGTTGAGAATGCCCAGCAGCAGCACCGCGGCGAACGCGATCATGGACACGGCGAACTCATAGCGGCTGACGCGCCAGAGGCGTTTCATCTCGCCGATGTTCACGAGCCCCTTGACGGCCACCAGGACGATGGCGGCGAGCACGACGTTGGGCAGGTTCTTCAGCCCGCCGGTCAGGAACATCAGGCACAGGCCGATGGTGATCGATGCGAAGACGAGCGCCAGCGGCGTCTTCGCGCCGGCCTTGTCGTTGACCGACGACTGCGACAGCCCCCCGGCCACCGGATAGGCCTGGAACAGCGCCGCGCCAAGGTTGGCTGCGCCGAGGCCGAGGAATTCCTGGCGCGGGTCGATCTCGTACTGGTGGGCGTCGGCCAGCGCGCGCGCGGCCGAGACGCTCTCCACATAGGAAAGCAGCAGGCAGGCGAACGCGAGCGGCACCACGCCTTCGACGTCGCGCACGCGAAGGCCGGGCAGCTTGAAGCTCGGCAGACCCTGGGGCAGGTCGCCGACGACCTTGAAGCCGAGGTCGCCCAGCGAGCTCACCGACAGCAGGACGGTCGAGGCGACCACCACGAAGAGCGCTGCCGGCCGGCCCGGCAGGTACTTCTCGGCCAGCAGGAGCAGGACCAGCGCGACGACGCCGAAGGTCAGGACGGCGAGATTCGTGTCGGGGATCTGGCCGCCCAGGATGACGAGGCGCTCGAAGAAGTCTTCGCCGCCTCCCTTGACGCCGAACAGCTTGGGCAGTTGGGTCAGCGCAATCGTGAAGGCCGCACCGGCCTTGAAGCCGAGCAGGATGGTCTCGCTGATGAAATTCACCAGCGAACTCAGGCGCAGCAGCCACGCCACGACGCACATGGCCGCGATCAGCAGCGCGGTCAGCGCGGCGATGCCGGCCCAGCGCTGCGGATCGCCGCCCGCCATGCCGGCGACGGTGACGCCGACGAGCATCGAGATCGCTGAAGTCGGGCCGATCGCCAGTTGGCGCGACGATCCGAACAGCGCATAGAACAGGCCGCCGACGAGGTAGCAATAGATGCCGTACTGCGCAGGCAGCCCGGCCAGCGACGCGTAGGCGAGCGACACCGGGATGCCGTAGGCGGCCAGGGTGACGCCCGCGATGGCGTCGTTCGCCAGCCACTTGGGCTGGTAGGTCCGCAGCCACTGGGCCGGGGGAAATGCCGCGCGCCAGCCGCGCACGGATGCATCGGTAGCGAACGTGCCCGCCGGCTGCGCTTCCTGAGTCATGAGACACCCCGTCAGGATGAATTGGAAATCACAGTATCCGGCGGGTCGGCGGTGCCGGATTGATTTGCGTCAAGGGAGCAACCAACGCGCGCGCGCAACATTTGTCGCCACGAAAGCCGATGAAGGAAATCACATGCTGAAGACTTCGAACAAGACGGCCTCGTCGACGGAGACGCGAGCCGACGCGGGCGACGCACGCGCTGGGGCGGCCCTGGGCGACCTGCGCGCCATGGGAAAAGGCCTGCGGGACACCTGCCCGCGCGAATCCCACGCCGACTGGAAGCTGCCGTCCGACCGACCGGATCCGATGCAGCTGCTGGCGCATTCGAACAAGCGACGCATGGCGGAACTCATTCCCATCCGCTTCGGGCGCATGGTGCGCTCGCCGTTCACCTTCTACCGCGGCGCGGCGCTCAACATGGCGGCCGACCTGGCGGCGACGCCGACCACCGGGCTCCAGGTACAGGCCTGTGGCGACTGCCACCTGATGAACTTCGGCGGTTTCGCCACGCCGGAGCGGCGAGTGATCTTCGACATCAATGACATGGACGAGACCTTGCCGGCGCCCTGGGAATGGGACGTCAAGCGGCTGGCGGCGAGCTTCGCCCTGGCTTGTCGCAACAACGGCTTCAGCGAGGACGCCGCACGCGACGCGGCACTCGCGTGCGTGCGTTCCTATCGCGAACGCATGGCGGAGTACAGCAAGATGTCGGTCCTCGAGGTCTGGTACTCGAGCATCGACGTCAAGAAGGTGCTGGAAAGCGTGACGGACGAGGAGGCACGAAAGCGCGTCCAGAAGCGTGTGGCCGCGGCGCAGGAGCGCACGGTGCTCGAACACGATTTCCCCAAGCTCGCCGCGATGGCCGGGGAACAGCCGCGGATCCAGGACCACCCGCCGCTGATCTACCACTTGCATGGCAAGGGGCGGGATGAACAGGGCGAGCGCGTCAAGGAGGCGTTTGCCGGCTATCGGGAATCGTTGCAGGAGGACCGGCGCTGGCTGCTGGAACGCTACGAAGCCAAGGACATCGCGATCAAGGTGGTGGGCGTCGGCAGCGTCGGCACCTATTGCGCCGTTCTGCTGCTGATGGCAGGTGAGCGAGATCCGTTGTTCCTTCAGGTGAAGGAGGCGCGCGCCTCGGTGTTGGAGCCCTACGCCGGCAAGAGCAGACACGCCAACCATGGCCAGCGGGTCGTGCACGGATACCGGATGATCCAGTCCGCGAGCGACATCTTTCTTGGCTGGACCACGGGCAGGGGCGGCCGCCATTTCTATGTTCGCCAGTTGCGGGACATGAAGCTCAATCCGCTGGTGGAGGTGTTCACGCCCAGCCAGATGAACGACTACGCCATGTTGACGGGATGGACCCTGGCGCGCGCCCATGCGCGATCGGGCGAACCCGCGGCGATCAGCGGCTATCTGGGCAAGAGCGATGTCTTCGACAAGGCCATCGCCAAGTTCGCCACCGCCTACGCCGACCAGAGCGCGCGTGATCACGATGTCCTCAAGAAGGAAGTCCAGGGCGGCCGGGTGGATGTCGTGATGGAACCCGACTGAAGGTTCACATGCCCAGGGTCTCCGACTATCCGCTCCTGGTCTTCGGCGTCGCTTTCCTGGTGCTGCTCTGCTCGGTGTGGGTCGGCGCAACCGTCTGCAGGAGCGTCTGGAAGCCCGCGGAGGAGGCGCGGGACGATTTCGGCGTCATCCTCGCCGCGGCACTGACCTTGCTGGGGTTGATCGTGGGCTTTTCGTTCTCGATGGCCACCAACCGCTACGACCTGCGAAAGAGCCTCGAGGAAGCGGAGGCCAACGCGATCGGGACCGAGTTCGTCCGCGCCGATCTGATGCCGGCCGCGGACGCGGCCAGGATGCGCGCACTGCTGAGAGACTATTTCGATCAGCGCCTGCTCTTCTATCAGACGACCAACGCGCGCGAACTGGATTCGATCAACGCCCGCACGGCGCAGCTGCAGATACTGCTGTGGTCGTCGATCCTCGAGCCTGTGAAAGCAACGCCCACCCCTCCCATGGCACTGGTTGTCGCAGGCATGAACGACGTCCTGAATTCCCAGGGATACACCCAGGCCGCGTGGTGGAACCGGATTCCCTCGGCAGCATGGGCCCTGATGCTGGCGATCGCGATCTGTTGTCATGTGTTGATCGGCTACGGCGCTCGGGACCCGCGCGCGGAACGCACGATCCTCCTCGTGCTGCCACTGGTCACGTCGATCTCGTTCTTTCTCATCGCCGACATCGACAGCCCCCGCGGAGGCGTCATCCGCATCCAGCCACAAAATCTTCTGAGCATCGAGAACACCTTGCGCGCCCAATGAAGAAGAGGCGCGACGGCGGTGCCGCCCCGTCAGTGGGCCATCAACACCGGTACCGTCGTCGAGTCCAGCACCGTCCGGGTCGCTCCGCCCAGGACCAGCTCGCGCGCGCGGCTGTGTCCGTAGCAGCCCATGACGATCATCCCGGCGCCACAGTCCGCGGCCCGCGAAAGCAGTTCCTCGCCTGCGTGGCGCTCGGGAAGGCGCAATTGCTGGTGCACGCGCGTGACGCCATGAAGGCGCAGGTAGTCCAGCACCTGCCCGGGGGCGGATTGGGTCTCGTCGCGGCCCTCTTCGATCAAGTGCACTTGCGTCGCGCCTCGAAGGAATGGCAGCGCGGCCGTGAGGGCGCTGGCGCATTCGCGAGTCGGCTTCCATGCCAGCAGCACCGTTGTCGGCGCGATGGTGGCCGGTCCCTTGCAGGGAATGACGAGCCCCGGGCGTCCGCTGCCGATCAGCACCGACTCGACGAAGTCGGCAGGGACGTCGAACCCGGACGCGTCGTCGGGGTCGCGTTGGCCGAGGAACATCAGGTCGGAAGCCAGCGCCCGGCGCGCGAAGGCCTCGATCACCGGTTCGCCGGACAGTTCCAGCCACTCGCACGGCTGCTTGCTCTGCGCCCGCGCCCGCTCGAAGGCGCCCATCGCATGCAGCCGATGCTCGAGGTCGATCTGGCCTCGCGCCGTCGTCGCAGGAACTCCGCCAGCCAGCGGCAAGGCGGGCAGATGGCGCGGCGTCACGGCGAAGAGCGCGCTGACGCGGGCCTGGCACGTCGCAGCGAACCGGTGGGCGAGCGCCAGGCGCAACCCGGCGCGGGCAGTGCCGTCCAGATGGACCAGCAAAGACTGGATGGGGGTCGGCACCGTCGTACCCGTTGCGCGCTCGTCAGGTGCGATGCGCGACTTCGGCCTTCGACTGGCAGGCCGTGCAACGGATCGCCGCGGGCTGCGCGAGCAAGCGTTCCCGGGGAATCTCGTCCCCGCAGTCCACGCACAGGCCATAAAGCCCGTTCGCCATGCGCTTGCGCGCCTCCTGGACTTCCCTCAGGGTCTTTCGATCCACCTCGATCTCGGCGAAATGCACATCGTCGAAGCGCTCGGCCTCGGCATCGTCGGCATGGCTGTGGACTTCATGCGCACCCGGAAGAGTGCCGCTCTCGAGGAGGGCGCCGGCGTCTTCGAGTTCGGCCATCACTTGGCGCTCGAGTCCTTCGAGTTGCTTGGCCAGGGTCTCGAGGTCCAATGGGGTCAGATGTTTCATGGTTTTGCTGCTTTCGTTGGTCGGGTGCTGCGATGCCTTGCTCAGGACATGTACTTTCCGCCGTTGATCGACAAGGTGCTGCCGGTGATGAAGCCCGCGTCATCCGCCACCAGAAAGACGACACAGCGCGCTACTTCCGCGGCGGTCGCCAGCCGGCCCGTCGGCACGGCCTTGAGGATCTGCGCCATCACTTCCGGCGGCACCCCGCCGACCATCGCGGTGTCGGTGTAGCCGGGCGCGATCACGTTGACGGTGATGTTGCGCGACGCGCCCTCGAGCGCGAGCGATTTCGAGAAGCCGATCAGGCCGGCCTTGGTTGCCGCATAGTTGCACTGGCCGGCCTGGCCCGACAGCCCGTTCACCGAGCCCATGTTGACGATGCGGCCGAAGCGGCGCTCGCGCATGCCTTCGATCACCGCCCGGCACATGTTGAAGCATCCACCCAGGTTGATGTCGAGCACCTCGCGCCATTGCTCGAAGCTCATCTTGTGGAGCATGGCGTCGCGCGTGATGCCGGCGTTGTTGACCAGCACTTCCACGGGCCCGAGCTCGGCCTCGACCCGCGCGACCCCTTCGCGGCAGGCAGCCGGGTCCGCGACGTTCCAGGCGAAGACCGGGATGTCGGCTTGGCGCGCGAAGCGCAGTGCCGCCTCGGTGTGCGAGCCGTAGTTCGCGGCAACGCGATAGCCAGCCGCCTTCAAGGCCTGGGCCGTGGCGGCGCCGATGCCCGAAGTGCCACCCGTGACCAGAGCGACGCGCACGCTCAGGCCTCGACGAGGAGGTTGTCGACGATCATCCCGGTGTCGCTGGCGTTCACGGCGATGGCGGCATCGAAGTCCGGTTCGGCGACGATGTCGCTTCGGGGCATGGCGTCCGATTTCATGAGGTCTCCTTCGACGATCGGTTCCTCACTCTAGAGAACCATGGCGCCGGCCCGTTTGCGCTGGATCAAGCGGCGATGCGGTGCCGTGACCGCGACTTGCCCGGAGTCTGGCGATGCGCGGGCCCCGGCCCTTGACGCAAATCAAGGGCCGTCGACTTCCGGCGCTCGAAGATGAGCGCCCGCCCATTCGACCGGAACCGTCATGAAGCTCGGCACGATCCTCATTCATCTCGACCATTCGGCGCACTGTGCGGTTCGCATCGGCATCGCCGCGACGCTGGCCCGGCAGCACGGCAGCCATCTGATCGGTCTCGTGCCGACCGGCCTCTACGACGACACCATTCCCGCCGAGGTCATCGCTGGGAAGGACACCGATTTCATCGCCGCATCAGCCGACTTCCTGCGCGTGCGCGCCGAAGGCGTGGCCCACGCATTCAGGAAGCTGGTCGAGGGAGCCCCGTCGATCTCCTGCGAGGTCCGTCTGGTGGACCAACCCTCGGTCGATGCGGTCGTCGGGCACGGACGCACCAGCGACCTCGTGATCGTTGGCCAGGCACCGCGTGACGATACCGACGAGACGACGGCCCGCGACCTGCCGCAGCAGGTCGTTCTGCACGCCGGGCGGCCCGTGCTCGTCGTGCCTCGGGCGAAGCCCTCTCGCGCGTTCGGCAGGAACGTGCTGGTCGCCTGGGACGGCAGTCGCGAGGCCGCCGTCGCCCTGCGCGATGCGCTGCCGCTGCTCTCGAAGGCCGCCAGCGTGGCGTTCGTGTCGTTGCACGCTGGCGCTGCGCCGAAGGACGAGGGCGAATGGCTGATTCCCCAGGCCCTCGCCTGGCTGCGGCGCAACGGCATAGAAGCGAGCGCCACGCAGCATCTTGCGGTCGGCGGATTCGGCGATGCGTTGCTGTCGCTCGCCGTACAAAAGGAAGCGGGACTGATCGTGATGGGCGGCTACGGCCACACCCGCATGCGCGAGTGGGTGCTGGGTGGCGCGACGCGGGCGGTCCTGGAGCGCATGGACGTGCCGGTCCTCATGGCGCATTGATCGCCTTCGCCGTGACCGGCGGCAGTTGGACCGGAACGTAGACCAGCCGCCGGTCGCGCATGACCAGCAGCGCGACGGTCTGGCCGGGCGGCGTGTTCGACAGGGTGCGACTGAAGTCCACGACCCGATCCATCGGCGCGTCGTTGACCGCCACGATCAGGTCTCCCGCGCGGATGCCCTCGCTGCGGGCGAGCCCGGCGGCATCGCGCACCATCAGGCCGCCTTCGACGCCCAGCTGGCGGTGTTGGGCAGGGCTGAGTTCGCCCAGGGTCAGCCCGAGGCCGTCGCCCCATTCGGGCGCCAGTCCGGACGGCAGCGCCGTCCTTTGCGGCCGATTCTGCGCGAGCGTCACCGAAACCGTCTGCTTCGCGCCGTGTCGCCACACGTCCATGTCGACACGGCTGCCGGGATGACCCTTGGCAACCCATTGCAGCAGGTCGGTGAAGTGCCGGACGGCCACCCCGCCGTACGCGGTGACGACATCGCCGCGGCGCAGTCCTGCCCGCTCGGCCGGGCCGGCGGCATCGATGCGTACCACCAGCGCCCCGATCGGTTCCCCGAGGCCGAAGGAACGAGCCAGCGCGGGCGTGACCTCCTGGAATTCGGCACCCACCCGGGCCCTTCGGACCTCGCCGTTCGCCCGCAGCTGCTTTGCGACCTCGAGCGCCAGGTTGATCGGCACCGCGAAGGAAAGTCCCATGTAGCCGCCACTGCCGCTGTAGATCAACGAGTTGATGGCGACGACTTCACCGCGGCTGTCGAAGAGGGGACTGCCCGAACTGCCGGGGTTGATGGCCACGTCCGTCTGGATGAAGGGGATCTCGCCGGCACCGCCGATCAGGCGGTTCACGGCGCTCACCACGCCGGCCGTGACGCTGCCCTGGAATCCGAACGGTGCGCCGATGGCCGCGACCCAATCGCCAGGCGCCAGACGCGAGGAATCTCCGAGCGGGGCGGGGGTGAGCCCGGTCGCGTCGATGGCCAGCAAGCCGACGTCGGACTGGCGGTCGGTGCCGAGCACCCGGGCCTGGAAGCGCCGCCCGTCGTCGAGGCGCACCTGGACCTCGTCGACGCCGCCGATCACGTGGGCGCTGGTCAGGATCACGCCGTCGCCGCTGAGGATCACGCCGGATGCAAGGTCACGGATCTGGCTGATGCGCACGCTCGCGCGAAGCGGCCAGGCGAGCTTGTCGGCAAAGTCGTTCTCCGGGGCGAACTCGAGTTCGTCGACATTGGCGCTTTCATCGCGCCCGATCCGCAGCGTGCTGATTTCGACGACGCTGGCGCTGCGGCTGGCGACCAGCGACGAGAAGGCGGGGGCCGAGCGCCAGCGTAGCGCGACCGGCTTTTCGAGATCCATGCGGGCGGGGCCTCCGGGCGTGAACGCCGGCTCGGCAGCACAGCCGAAGAGCAGACCGGCCAGACACGCAGCGGTCAGGCGCCACGCGACGCCAGCGTATTCCACGCCTCAGATCGCCTGCGGCGACAGGGTCACCGGGCGCACCACCGCTTGGGAGTCCTTGGCGGCCTTCACTGCCGTCCCCAAGGCCTCCAGTCGTGCAGCGTAGCTGCCATCCTCCACCTCGCGCAGGGTGAAGGCGGTGCTCAGCAAGGGCGCGTGGCCGACGAGCTGCGCGATCTCGGCTGCGGCGTTGGGCCCCCCCTGTCCACCCATGACCGACACCACGGCGACATCGGGCAGGTGATCCCGCCGCGTCGCCACGAAGCTGCGCATGGGACCGGCCAGCTGCAGCGCCCAGACGGGCGACACCAGGACCACGGCATCGAAATCTCGCGGCAGCGGGCCGTCGTAGCGAATGGCCGGACGGAGCTTGAACAGCGATTCGACCAGGCAGCGCAGGTTCCCGAGCACGCCTCGGCGAGGCCGGGCGTCCCTGATTTCCGCCATGCGCCAGCCTTGCTGGCTGCACAGAAGCTCGGCCACCCGTTGCGAAGTGCCCGTATGGGAATAGACCACCACAAGGATGTTGCTCATGGAGCGCTCCGCTTCGTTCATCGAAGCACCAATGTAAGAACGATGCATCGCCGCGGACTTGCGCTGAATCAAGGCAGGGGCCCGCCCCGCCTTCGCGCAGGGGGCCCTCGCGATGGGACTCGCCGCTCAGTCCTGCGTCACCCAGGCCATCATGGCGTTGAAGACCAGCCACAACACCGCTGCACCGAGCAGTCCGAGCGCGGCGACGATCGTCCAGGCGACATGCGCGGCGCCCCGGCTGGCTGTCGGGGTGGCCCGAGGCACGGTGACTTTCATCGCGGGCCTCTCGCGTCCGGCGCAGCGCTGACCGCGCAGGTCCTGATGCCGAAGAGCATGTACGCGGGGCAGTTCCCCACCAGCCCGGTGAGCAGCGGCACGATGCCGATGTAGCCCCAGGGGCCGATCTTCTCCGCGAAGGCCAGCGCGACCAGCAGCAGGCCCGCGCCGACGCGCAGGATGCGATCGATGGTTCCGACATTGCGAATCATGGCGATGACTCCTTCAGGTTGATTGGGACGGTATCGACCCGAGGGTCTTGGGTGGCGGCCATCGATCGATGAAATCAGTCTATGCACATGCCGTGCGGAGTTCTTGATCTGACGCAATCCGCGGGTGCGCGACGAGCCAATACTTGAATGCCTCGATCCACTTTTCGAAGGAGGTCCTCATGTACCAGCGAATCCTCGTTCCCCTCGATGGCAGTTCGACCTCGGCGCGAGGTCTCGACGAGGCGATCCGCGTCGCGAAACTGACGCATGGTCGAATTCGACTGTTCCACGTGATCGACGATCTTTCGTTCGCACTGGCGCTCGGCAACGAGCCACGCCGTGCGGACGACCTCGTGAAGCGCCTGCGCGGCGAAGGTTCGCGGATCCTGGATGCGGCCCAGGCGACCGTCCAGGCTGCGGGGGTCGACGTGGATGTCCGCCTCGACGACAACTTTCCTGGCTCGGTTCACGACAAGGTCGTCGCCGAGGCGACGGACTGGGGCGCCGACCTGATCGTGCTCGGCACCCACGGACGGCGTGGTGCCGCACGGATGGTTCTGGGAAGCGGCGCCGAGCGCATCCTTCGGCATTCGCCCGTGCCGGTTCTGCTGGTCCGCGCGCCGGCCGCCAGGGACGCGGCTGCCGAACTGCTGCAAGCGAGCGCCTCCGCGGCCCTGCTGGCCGCCGAGTGAAGCGAGGCGTCCCTCGTGGCCATCTGAATCCGCGCGTGCCCGCTATGATGCGCGCGGCCCCTGGCAAACCATGCCAGGGGCGCGCGTCTCAACCGTCGGCTTGACAGACACATCGAGCCCCAAGGATCGGAAGCCGATGTCGCACAAGCCTGCCGGGCTCATCTACGGCGTCGACGACACGCCACCACTGGGCGTCAACATCCTCAGCGGACTGCAGCATGTGGGGCTGATGTCGATCTACCTGGTGTACCCGGTCCTGATCGCGCAGGCGGCCGGTGCTTCGCCCGAGGTCGCGGCCTCGCTGGTCAGTGCCACGCTGATCGCGCTGGCCGTCGCGACCCTGCTGCAGGTCATCACGATCGGGCCGATCGGCTCCGGCTTCCTGTGCCAGCCGACCTCCAGCGTGGTCTACATCGTGCCTTCGCTGGTGGCGGCGCGCAGCGGCAACCTCGCCGCGGTGTTCGGGATGACCATGCTGGCCGGCCTGTTCGAGGTCGCGCTGGCGCGCGTGCTGCCCCGTCTGCGCCCCATCTTCACGCCCGAGATCACCGGCCTGGTGGTACTGCTGACCGGCATCTCGGTGGGCGTGGTCGGCCTGCGCACCGCGCTCGGCGGCGCCCAGGCGGCCGCTGATCCGGCCGAGGTCGACTTGCTGCTGGGCCTGGGCACGCTCGGGCTGATGGTGGCGCTGAACGTGTGGGGCCGGGGCGCGCTGCGCGTGTTCAGCGTCCTGATCGGGCTGGTGGCGGGCTGCGCGGCCGGCTGGGTGCTGGGGCGCTTCGACGCCCAGGAGGTCGCCCAGCTGTCCGCTGCGCCCGCCTTCGCGACGCCCTTGCCGGGCCACGTGGGCTGGTCCTTCGATGCCGGCCTGGTGCTGCCGTTCCTGATCGGCGCGGTGGCCGCGGTGCTGAAGGTGATCGGCAACGTGACGACCTCGCAGAAGGCCAATCAGGTGGACTGGGTCCGCGCCGACATGCGCTCCATCAGCCGCGGCGTGCTGGCCGACGGGCTCGGCTCGGTCGTTGCCGGCGCGATCGGCGCGCCGGGCATCAATTCGTCGAGCAGCGCGGTCGGCCTGGCGACGGCCACCGGCGTGGCCAGCCGGCGCGTCGGCTGGTCGGTGGCCGCCATCCTGCTGGTCTTCGCCTTCGTGCCGAAGCTGGGGATGTTGTTCAACCTCGTGCCGCGGGCGGTGCTCGGGGCGGCGCTGGTGTTCTCCTCGACATTCATCGTCACCAACGGCCTGGTCATCATGACCTCGCGCCTGCTCGACGCGCGCAAGACGCTGGTGATCGGGCTGGCGATCGTCTTCGGCCTGGCGGTGGAGATCTTCCCGGGCCTGCTGGTGGTGCTGCCGCCGGCGCTGCGGCCGTCCTTCGGCAATTCGCTGGTGTTCGGCACGCTGGTGGGCCTCGGCCTCAACCTGTTGTTCCGCATCGGGCTGCGGCGCAGCGTCTCGATGAGCGTGGCGCCCGAAGCGATCGACCCGCAGGCGCTGGAAGAGTTCCTCGACGGCCAGGGCGCGGCCTGGGGGGCGCGCGCCGACGTGATCGAGCGGGCCAAGTTCAATCTCGTGCAATCGATCGAGACCTTGGCGGGGAGCGGCGTCTCCTCGGGGCCGCTGCACGTCGAGGCGTC
>Ga0163161_10001839_pt1 | contig 15495 bp, 14 predicted proteins | sample S45metaG_FD_129847 | JGI IMG/M metagenome (GOLD analysis project Ga0163161, IMG submission 129847) | Switchgrass rhizosphere microbial communities from Kellogg Biological Station, Michigan, USA - S4-5 metaG | ecosystem: Host-associated > Plants > Roots > Rhizosphere > Soil | place: USA... | reverse complement strand
CTTTGTTTGACCAGGAAAAATACCCCTGTTGAAATGAAGATCAGAACTGCTGCTGCGGCGGCCCATTTGCGCCATTGCATGGACTTGACTATACCGCCTGGAGCTGGTTTACCAAATTCCTTTTCCAGGTTGTTCCAAACGTCGTCAGAGGGCTTGTAGGCGTCGAAATCTTCCCGGTTGTCACGGATAAATTTCTCTAAGTTGTTCATGATGTGGTATGCTTTAAAATGCCCAATAATCTTTCCTTCGCGCGGATATATTGGGTCCTCACCGTCGAATGGCTGATCCCCAAAATTTCCGAAATCTCCTCGTGATCGTATCCTTCCAGCAGGTACAGGCTTAGTACCGTTCTATATCCGTTGGGCAGTTGTTGAATTCCTTTTAAAACCTGATTTACCTGGTACCTGATCTCAGTTTCATCCACGACATCTTCTTCTTTTATTTCCGGCAGGGCTGCTGACTCGATGTCGATCCAATCCTGCTTCTTTCGTCTTAGATGTGTTACCGATTTATTGACTACGATTTGTTTCAACCAGGCTCCGAAACTGGAGCGGTTTTCGAAATCGCGAATATGTCGGAACGCATCCATGAAAGCTTCCTGTAAAACATCCTCCGCTTCAGCCGAATTGTTCACGATGCGCAGCGCGGTGTTATACATGGCTTTCGAATATTGGTGATAGAGCGCTTTGAAGCCAAGTGCATCGCCTTGTTTGCAGCGGTCTACCAAATCGCTATGAATTATCGTGGCAGCCAGTTCCAAGAAAACAGTGTTTAATAGTAAAGACTAGGGGTTTAAAAGCATGTTGCATGTGGAGTCAATTTTTTTCAAATTTTTCAATGATCCATGCTCTTCATCATCATTAATACGTCCATGCCCATTCATTCGTTACGCGCCAGGATGATATCGCCTTGAGGGGGTGCGCCAGGCATGTGTTTTCCGTTCTTGCATTTCGTGTAATTCATTGATAATAAATATTTTATATTGATCTGAATGATTTCCTTACTTTCGCACATACAAAATAGAGCAGGACGCTGTTCTTGATTTACCGCTGAAAAACTTTAAACAATTTTTATGGCAACCCGAACCGACCAGTTTGTTAGTCCGGATTATTTTCAACTCGATGAACTTCTCACTGAGGAGCAACTCCACGTTCGGGAAGCCGTTCGTAATTATGTAAAGAAGGAAATATCTCCCATCATTGAAGACTATGCGCAGAAAGCAGAATTTCCCCAGCAGATCGTAAAGCAATTGGGTGAGATCGGATGTTTTGGTCCCACAATCCCTCACGAATATGGTGGTGGTGGTTTGGATTATATCAGTTATGGTTTGATGATGCAGGAATTGGAAAGGGGAGACAGTGGTGTAAGGTCAACAGCTTCGGTCCAGGGTTCGTTGGTGATGTTTCCGATTTATGAATTTGGATCAGAAACGCAACGAAAAAAATATCTGCCTAAACTTGCGAGTGGTGAATGGTTGGGATGTTTTGGTTTGACTGAACCCAATTTCGGAAGTGATCCGTCAGGCATGCTCAGCAATTTCAAGGATGCGGGTGATCATGTGATATTGAATGGCGCGAAAATGTGGATCAGCAATGCACCCTATGCGCAGGTTGCCGTGATTTGGGCGAAGGATGAAGAGGGCGTGATCAGGGGATTGATATTGGAGCGCGGCATGCATGGATTCAGCACGCCAACAACACATGGCAAATGGAGCTTGCGCGCGTCCGCCACAGGAGAACTGGTTTTTGATCACGTTAAAGTGCCGAAAGAAAATATTCTGCCCAATGTAAAGGGATTGAAAGGGCCACTCAGTTGTTTGACGAAGGCGCGATATGGTATAGCCTGGGGTGCGGTTGGTGCTGCGATGGATTGTTATGACACGGCGCTTCGCTACAGCAAGGAGCGCGTGCAGTTTGACAGGCCTATTGGCGCATTCCAATTGCAGCAAAAGAAATTGGCGGAAATGGTTACCGAGATCACCAAGGCACAATTGCTGAATTGGCGCCTCGGTTCGCTCATGAATGCCGGCAAAGCCACACCACAACAGGTGTCCATGGCTAAGCGAAACGGTTGCGAGATTGCCAGCAATATTGCACGCGATGCCCGACAGGTTCTGGGCGGTATGGGCATCACAGGAGAATATTCGGTTATGCGTCACATGATGAACATAGAGAGTGTGATCACCTATGAGGGCACGCATGATATCCATTTGTTGATTACAGGGATGGATGTGACGGGGTTTAATGCATTTAAGTAAACAGTAGACTGTGGACGGTGGACAGAGATCGTTGTTCGTTGTTCGGGAATTTCCACATGCCATAATCCTAAACCACAATCTAAAATCCAGCTACAACAATCTTTATCTACAATCCACAATCTAAAATCCAAAATCTGGAATCCTCCAACTTCTCACGAATCTTTTTGCTTGGCTTTATGGGAACAGGCAAGACCCACTGGGGAAAAATTTGGGCTGCTGAAAAAGGCCTCGACTTTTTTGACCTCGATGACGAAATTGAAAAGCTAAGCAATCAAACCGTCAAAGATATATTTGAAAAACAGGGAGAAGATCAGTTCAGGATCATTGAGAAAAATACACTTCATTCTTTTGGCGAAAAAGACGGGTTTATCCTTTCATGTGGTGGGGGCACACCCTGCTTCTTCGACAATATGGATTGGATGAACGCGCACGGACTTACGATCTGGCTGAATACACCCGCCGGAGAATTGGCAAGAAGGTTGATTTCTGAAAAAGACCATCGCCCCCTGATCCGGGATGAGCGCCCGGAAACGCTGGAGTCCTACATTTCAGGAAAACTAGCTGAAAGAGAGAAATTTTACAAAGCGGCTATAATCCATGTGGAAACACAGTATATTGCCGCCCAAAGTTTCGATCATATAATTCGACGCTATGCGTAAAAAATTCTTTACCGCTGCTTCTATTATGGGTGCCCTTGCCGTAATCTTTGGAGCATTCGGGTCTCATCTCCTCAAAAAATTAGTACCCGCCGACGTTTTCGCCGGATATCAGACTGCCATCCAATACCAGTTTTACCACACTTTCGCCGTTTTGTTCATCGGTCTTCTTTATCAAAAATTCCGGGTTAAACATTTTGTGTGGGCAGGTCACTGCTTCATCATTGGGGTCGTCTTCTTTTGCGGAAGTCTATATGCAGCCACGATCCTTAGCGCCGGTAAATCTGATACGATAGATGCACTGAATGCGATTACGCCATTTGGTGGCTTGTTCCTGATTTCGGGATGGGTTCTGATGTTGTTGGGCGTGTTGAATGCAAGGTATTAGTTGATATCAACTGCCAGCAATGTGTATGCCCCCTCTTTGCTTTCTACACTGAAGTTTCCGTAAATACTATCCATTCTTTTTTTAATGTTTTGAAGTCCGGTGCCGAACTGCCTTGTCTTTTCAACATTAAATCCGCGACCATTGTCGTGCACGCAGATCTCCAATTTGTGATTCACATGGATCCTGATGTTCACCTTCGAAGCGCCTGAATGCTTGAGCGTATTGTTTAAAGTTTCCTTTAGGGAGAGAAATATATTTCTTCTTTTTTCTCCGCTCATCTCCAACGAAGGTATTTCCTGGGGCGCGTCCACCCGGCATTCAATCGGCGTATTTTCGAAAAACTCCATTGCATAATTCCTGATATATGCCACCAGGTTACTTACCGAATCATTGGAATGGGACATGCTCCAGACAATCGCGTTCATCTTGGTGAGCAGGTCATTTGCCGACGCAGATATTTTTTCGATCTCGGGGATCTGTTGAGTCTTCATTCTTTCTTTGGCCAGTTCACTCATCAGCCGGATAGCCGTCATACCACCACCCAGTTCGTCGTGAATGTCGCGGGAAATTCGGTTTCTTTCCTCCTGCTGGGCCTGGAGGATCGCAATCTGCTTTTCGAATTCCTTGCGTCTGTTTTCAAGCTTCAGCTTTTCTTTTTCTGCCGTACGCTGCACGAGTTCCTTCCTGTTTTTAAAACTTAATCCAAGCAGGAAAAACACGAGCTCAGCAGCAACGCCTGCTTCATAGTAGAACAATGAGCGATTAAAGAGCGAGGAAACGCCGAACGGCTTCCAGTTTAAAACCAACATTATCAGGGAAAAACTGCTAAACAGGATCAGCATCAGGTTGCCTGACATTACATATTTAAACACCAGGTCGCGATGTCTCAAACCCTTCACCACAATCGCCAATCCGAATGCAATGAGAAAATACTTCGAAAAATTTTCAATCGTATTGAGCGCCACAAAATTCCCACCGCTGAAATAGAAATAACTATAGAGGCCGAGGCAAATCAGGATCAGGTATTGTGAATACTCGCAAAGCTTGTCCAGTCGCTTGTACTTCTGCCTGGTCTCAAGAAAATAGCGGAGAAAGATGAAATAGAAAAAATAGGCCGTTAATTGCAGGAAGAAATCAAGGTACTCTTCGAAGAAAAAATTAAAGTAAACAGAGTCGCGGTTTTCCTGCGCATAGAGGAAAAACATCAGCCCCATGGAAATGGCGTACAACTGGTAATAAAGGAACTGCCGACTGTAGGTTTGAAGAAAATGGATTGTTGCGTAGAAGATCATTACCAGTAACATGCCCACCACCATGTAACTGAAATTCTTAATGGGCATGTCCAGGTTATGATAATAACTGTTCCATGCATTGATATCTTCCGCACGGATCAAAACCGGGCGAAGCAGGCTCGTGTTGCTTCGAATGGATTTCACCCTCGCGTAAAAAACATGTTGTTGGTTGGCCCCGACCTCAAACAGAAAATAGGCCTTCTGATCATTGAATTTTTTTGTGTCATTGTTCAGCGGTACGATTTCTTCCGGCCTGATTTCTTCAAATAATGCCACGGGATCGAAATAGATTCCGGGAAAGAAGATCAGCTTCATGGAAGAATCAGTGGGATTTCGAATGCTGAACCGGAGATATATAAATTGATCAACCGCCGAGGTAGCTATCGCTTTTTGCAATCCATGCATGGCAGCGAGGCTGTAGGGAAGATGAACGAGCCCCTCACTCTCCAATTCGCGAGGGTCTACAGAGACTTCCACGTGATCAAGAATAGGCTGAAAATGGTCGATATTGGAGCTTGTGATGACCATCGAATCGACGGGGGAGGGAATAGCTTTTACAGGGAGGCATAGACTAAGAAAAATGACAAAGGCAACCAGCAGGGGGAGATGGGTCAAATTCAGGGCCTTAAGCATAGACTTTAGAATCAGGATGAAAAGCCTTTGTTCTCATGTTTTTCAGCATCCCATCAAGCATTAAATATAGAAGAATAGTGCTGATCTCTAAAGGAATTCTTAAATTATTTTAGGTCCAAAACGTATAGCAGCATTCTGATTGAATGCTTAATTTTGTATCCATGGCTAATAAACTCAAGAGTTCCAATCCGTCTAAGAAACCGAGTGCTTCAAAGCTGGCCGCAGAAAAGGTAGAATCCGTAGAAGTGAAGAAACTGGTGCATGATGAACGTACCCATAAGATCCTGGGAGCTTTTTTGTTGTTGCTTTCGTTTTTCCTTTTCGTCGCGTTTTGTTCCTATCTCACCACCTGGAACCTGGACCAGGACAAAGTGTTCGAGCATGGGATCGGAATCCTAAAGCCCAATCATTATGAGATCGCCAACCTGCTTGGCGCTTTCGGCGCATACATTTCTCATCTTTTCTTCTTCAAGGGATTTGGCATTTCATCTTACCTGTTCTGTGCTATCTTCTTTGTATTGGGAACTAACCTGATGACGGGAAAGCAAATCTTCTCCATTTCACGAAATCTTCGATACACCCTTACCGGACTGGTTTTCTTCAGCGTCGCTTTTGCGTTTGTGATGCATAAGCAATCATTCCCCTGGGGCGGACAGGTAGGCAATATGATCAGTGACTGGCTCAAGGGATTATTAGGCACACTGGGCACAGCGGCACTTTTGTTCATTGCCGGCCTGGCCTACATCATCTGGCGGTTCAACCCGGTATTTAAAATGCCCCATAACAAATTATTTAATTTTTCAAAGGCGCCCAAAGAAGAGGAAACACCTGCTATTGGCCGTTTTGACAACTCGTTCAGTGAGGAAGCCAGGCTTTTTGTGGAGGACCATTTTGAAAAAGGTAATTCCATGAAGGGACAACCTTCGCCGTTGGTTGATCCGGGTTACAACAAGCCTTCATTTAAAGACGATATCAAACTGATTGAAAGAGATGATAGCGCTTGGATGCCGCCGGTGAAAGAAAAAGAATCGGCCGCTCCTGTGTCTAAGGGCGCTGAATCGCCAAAGGAAAAAAATACGGTGACCAGGAAGCCAGCCACAGCCGGTCCTGAACCGGAGTTGCAGATCAATCCTGTTTATGAGGATCATGATCTGATCAATGAAGAGCCACCAGCCAGGAAAGAAAAGATCGCACCTTATGATCCCGTTCTTGATTTACGTGATTACAAATATCCGTCGCTGGAATTGTTGGAAGCGCACGGAAGTGAAAAGATAATCCAGGATCCAACCGAACTGGAGACGAATAAGAATCAAATCATCAATACCCTTAAGAACTACGATATCGCGATTCAAAAGATTTATGCCACAGTAGGCCCCACCGTGACACTTTACGAAATCGTGCCAGCCGCGGGTGTGCGCATTTCAAGGATCAAGAATCTTGAGGATGATATTGCCCTGAGCCTTGCGGCCCTGGGTATACGCATTATCGCGCCCATTCCTGGAAAGGGCACCATTGGTATTGAGGTTCCGAACGTGAAGAAGACGGTGGTGAGCATGCGCGGACTGTTGTCGTCTGACAAATTTCAACACAATAATTTCTCCTTACCCATAGCTATTGGAAAGAAGATCGACAATGAAAATTTTATTGTTGACCTCACTTCCATGCCTCACCTTTTAATGGCCGGCGCTACGGGACAGGGTAAATCAGTTGGTTTGAATGCAATCCTTGTCTCGCTTCTTTATAAAAAGCATCCTTCGCAGTTGAAATTTGTGTTGGTTGATCCAAAGAAGGTGGAGTTGAGTTTGTACAGGCTCATCGAGAAACATTTTTTGGCCAAGCTGCCGGGAGAGGATGAAGCCATCATTACCGATACGAAAAAAGTTGTGTACACACTCAATGCGCTTTGCATTGAAATGGATAATCGTTATGATTTGTTGAAGGAAGCCGGTTGCCGGAATATCCGGGAGTACAATGAAAAATTTGTGGCCCGCAAACTCAATCCTGAAAAGGGCCACCAATACCTGCCATTTATTGTGCTTGTCATTGATGAGTTTGCCGACCTGATCATGACGGCGGGAAAAGAAATTGAAATGCCCATCGCAAGGCTCGCACAATTGGCGCGAGCCGTGGGTATTCACCTAATCATTGCCACACAACGCCCCTCAGTAAATATCATCACGGGAACGATCAAAGCCAACTTCCCGGCAAGGATTGCGTTCAAGGTCTCATCCAAGGTTGATTCCCGCACGATCCTGGATGTGGGCGGAGCGGAACAACTCATTGGCAAGGGCGACATGCTGATTTCCTACAATGGCGATCTTACACGGCTTCAATGTGCATTTGTAGATACGCCGGAAGTTGATTCTGTGGTTGAGTTCATCGGCGATCAACGCGGATATCCACAGGCATTTCTTTTGCCGGAGTATATTGATGAAAAAGATACCGATGGCAGGGAATTTGACTTTAATGACAAAGACCCCTTATTTGAAGACGCAGCAAGGTTGATCGTAACCAGTCAGATTGGCTCAACTTCGCTTTTGCAACGCCGTATGAAACTGGGCTATAATCGCGCTGGCAGACTGATGGATCAATTGGAGGCCGCCGGTGTTGTTGGCGCGAACCAGGGCAGCAAGGCGAGAGATGTATTGATCAAGACTGAACTCGAACTGGACCAGCATCTTCAATCGCTCGGATAAAGTTTTCTTAAACTGTCTTCTCCTCAACAAACCCTTTGGGATTGAATCCCGTCTATTATGATATATTTGCGCCTCAAAGGTTGCCTAAAAACTCGGACATGAAACAACTCATCACTCTTATAATTTGTTCATTTTCAGCTCTTTTTGTGAACGCCCAGCCTCCCAAGGGAATGGGTGCCAGTGATCCTGAAGCCAAGAAAATTCTGGACGCCGTCAGTGCAAAATTTAAGACTTATAAAACGGTGAAAGCAGGATTTGCGCTCAAGGTTGAAGGTTCAAATGGAAAAAGCCAGGGAAATAAGACCGGCACAGTTTACATGAAAGGCACAAAGTATTATGTGAATGTCACAGGACAGGAAATATTCTGTGATGGTACGAATATCTGGACCTACGATAAAAGCGCGAAGGAAGTTCAGATTACACAGTTTGATCCTTCTGCCAATACCATCACGCCTCAGAAGTTGTTTACCAATTTTTACGACAAGGATTTTCTCTACAAATTAAATGGCGAGAAAAAACAGGGCAATGCAACGGTGCAGGAAATTGAACTGACACCCATTGACAAGAGCAGACCCTTTTTTAAGGTATTGGTAAACGTAAACAAAAACACGCAAGCCATTTCGGGGACCACTGTATTTGACAAGAACGGAAACAAGTATACTTACACCGTTAACAATCTCACACCCAATGCGGCTGTAAGTGATGCCCAGTTTGTATTTGACTCGAAGAAATATCCGGGAGTTGAAGTTGTGGATTTGAGATAGTTTCTCAGCTTCCCCATCTGAATGTTTGAATATCGAGGCCGCATAGATCCAACACGCGATCAACAACTGTTGATGCAATTTCTTCCATTGTTTTGGGCTTACTATAAAAAGAGGGGCTTGCCGGACAAATGATTCCGCCTGCAAGCGTAATCGTTTCCATATTCTTAATGTGAATGAGATTTAGCGGCGTGTCCCGCACCACGCAAACCAGTTTTCTTCTTTCCTTCAATATCACGTCTGCGGCGCGTGTGATCAGGTCATTTGATACGCCGGTTGCGATTCTTCCGAGGGTTCCCATTGAGCAGGGGACAATGATCATTGCATTGTATTTTCCCGATCCTGATGCGAAGGGGGCATTGAAATCCTGTTGTGAGAAATATTGCACCGGGTATTGGGCATAATCTTCCCCATCCAATTCTGTCTTCCAAACTTCTTTAGCATTCGTTGTCAGGACCACCGAAACTGCTTCCCATTGTGAGCGCAGTTTCACCAGTTTATCCAGCAAAACTTTCGTATATATGGCACCGCTGGCACCCGTGGCAGCAACGACAATTTTGTGCATACAGAATCGTTTAACTTTATAGTAGAAATGACATTAAAAGTATGCAAAAACTCCTTGTACTCGCCTTATCACTTTGGCTTTGCAGCTTCTCGGAAAGCAGGCACCTCAATGCTTCAAAGGATGCATTGCAATGGATTTCCCTGGGTGAAGCCTCATCGAAGATGAAGGGCGAGAAAAGGATGGTGCTGATTGATCTGTACACGGATTGGTGCAGTTGGTGTAAGGTGATGGATAAAAATACTTATACCAACAAGGAGCTGATCAAGTATGTAAATGAGAAGTTTTACGCTGTAAAACTGAACGCAGAAACCAGGGAAACCCTATCCTGGTATGGTAAGGATTTTGGCTACGACGACCACTATAAAGTGAATACTTATGCCCTGTATCTCACCCGGGGTCAATTGGCCTTTCCCACGACCGTGATCATTCCCTCCGATGGGAGTGCCCCGCAGGCCATCCCGGGTTATTTAAAGGCCCCGGAAATGGAATTAATCCTGAAATATTTCGGCGAAAACCGGTACGGAAATCAGCCTTTTCAGGATTTCCAGAACTCCTTCAAATCCAGCTGGTAGCAAAAAAAATATTGATTATCATACAATACGGAGGCCCCGCCGTCGTTAATAGTATGGTTTTTCATAGGATATTGGATTTAAAACGGGGCCGGATGTCTATCCAGCCCTTATTTTTTTCTCCCCCAAAAATTTTTCAATTTTTTTACTGACCAATGCAACTTTAGGCCACTCTGGGTGGTCTAAATATTGGTTTTTCATAGGATATTGGATTTAAAGACGGGCTGGATGTCTATCCTGGCCCTTTTTTTTGCCCATACCCTAACTGGGTATAAAAATTCTAAAAAAATGTCTGTTTCAACATTGAGAATTAAAAAATCACCTTTATTTTCGGTTTTTCATAGGATAAGGTTTAATGGTTAATGGTTTTTTGATTAGAGTATCCCGCCCATAAGGCGGGATTTCTTTTTCGCAATAAAAGGCAACAAAAAACCCCGCTTTTGGCGGGGTTTTTTTATTCGTTTATACATGCGCGGTGTCCGGCACCTCACTGGCCTGGTAATGGCCCGCATCCAATTTCTTCTTTGTTTCCTTAAAGGCTTTTAAGGTTGCCTGAATGTCTTCATCTGTGTGAACGGATGTTGGTATAAGACGATAGATGATATGTCCCTTTGGTATCACAGGGTAGATCACGATGGAACAAAATATGTTGTGATTTTCCCTGAGGTCCATAACCATCACAGAGGCCTCTTCAACAGAACCTTTCATATAAATGGGAGTAACAGGCGAATTGGTCTTACCAATGTCGAAGCCATTATCCTTCAAACCCTGCTGCAGTTTCTTCACATTTTGCCAGAGCTTTTCTTTCAGTTCAGGCCTGCTTCGCAGCAATTCCAATCGTTTCAGATTACCAATGGTAATGGGCATCGGCAGGCTTTTCGCAAAAATCTGAGATCGTATATTATACCGTATAAATTCAATGATGGACCGGTCGCCTGCCAGGAAAGCGCCAATAGAAGCCATCGATTTGGCAAAGGTTGAAAAGTAAAGATCAATCTCATCCTGCACGCCTTGCTCTTCGCCGGCGCCGGCGCCTGTTTTACCAAGCGTTCCAAATCCGTGTGCATCGTCAACCAATAGGCGAAATTCATATTTCTTCTTTAGTTCGGCAATCTCCTTCAACAATCCCTGGTCTCCCGCCATTCCAAACACACCTTCAGTGATCACCAAAATTCCACCGGCCTTTTGTTTTTCGATGAGACCGGTTGAGCGTTGCAATTGTTTCTCGAGATCATCCATATCGTTATGCTTGAAAACATAGCGATGACCGGGATGCAGTCGCAGACCATCGATAATGCACGCGTGGCTTTCAGCGTCGTATACAATCACATCATGTCTTCCGCAAAGTGTGTCAATCACACTCACCATTCCCTGGTATCCGTAGTTCAGGAGAATGGCGTCTTCCTTGCCCTCGAATTCGGCGAGTTCTCTTTCAAGTTGTTCGTGAAAATTGCTGTTGCCGCTCATCATACGTGCACCCATCGGACTGGCAAGTCCGTATGCTGCAGCAGCTTCTGCATCGGTTTTGCGCACTTCAGGATGATTGGCAAGTCCGAGGTAATTGTTCAAGCTCCACACGATCTTTTCTTTTCCCCGGAATTTCATTTTGCTGCCAATTTCACCTTCCAGTTTGGGAAAAGTGTAGTAGCCGTAAGTTCTTTCACGATGAATGGCAAGAGGGCCATAATTCTTTAATAATTTTTCGAAAATATCTGCCATGCGGATTGAAATTTGAAAATTATAAAATTGCGGCAAAGGTATGATTTTCGGCATGAAATCCGGTCGTTGATGCCAACTAATATTCTATCGATTTTATATTGAGTATCAATTTGTTCAATTTGAAATTCCAGCCGAATTAAATCATTGGGAACCCTTCAGATCGGCCAATCTTTACTAAACTTGCAGTTTGTCGATTTCATGAAACATCTATTCCTCCTTTTTCTTTATTGCCAGGTGTTTGCGCTTTGCGCCCATTGTCAAAAAAAATCAGTTACCCGGGATTACAGGGGATCGGTTGAGCGGGAAGACGGCCGACTGGTCGTTTTCGATTTTACGCTGGTTGATTCTGCGGGAAAGAAGTTTGCCTTCATCAAGAATGCTGACGAAAAAATCAGGATCGACGAAGTGAGCGTAAAAGGGGATTCTCTATTGATGCAAATGCCTGTATTTGAATCGCAATTCAAAGCCGTATTTGATGCGGATGGCACGATCAACGGTCAATGGATAAAAGGCACAGCAACAGCTGCCGGATTTCAAAATTATCGTTTCATGGCATTGCCCGGCAAGCCGAGGTTTGAATCGGGCGCTCCGCCGCATTCCAATATCAGTGGCAGGTGGGCGGTAACGTTAGTAAGGCCAGACAGCAGCAACAGGCCGGCCGTTGCAGAGTTCAATCAGAAGGGAAGCCAGCTTACAGGCACCATGATCACACCCAATAGTGATTACCGTTTCCTGGAAGGGGTAGTGCGCGGCGACTCCATGTTCCTGTCAACTTTTGACGGTGCTCATTCCTATTTGTTCAGTGCTAAAATAAATAACGACTCAACATTGAGTGGTGGTCATTATTACGCTGGGTTTCGCGGTGACGAACCCTTCAGCGCGGTCAAGAATTCAAAGGCATTTATTCCGGAAGATCTTAGTGCGGTTTACCTGAAATCGGGATTTGAGAAACTCGATTTCAAGTTTCCCGACCTGGATGGCAAAAGCGTTTCAATCCATGACCAGCGGTTTGCCAACAAAGTGGTTTTGGTACAACTCATGGGATCCTGGTGCCCAAATTGTATGGACGAAACTGCATTCCTGAGTAAGTATTATAAAGCAAACCGAAAGCGGGGCATCGAAGTTGTTTCGCTGGCCTATGAAAATTCGACTGATTTCGCAAGATCACAAAAGAGCCTTCGCAAATTTCAACAGCGATTCATGGTCGACTACCCGATGTTGATTACCGGCGTTTCTGTTAATGATACACTTCGAACGGAGAAAACATTGCCTCAGTTAACCAGGATCAAGGCATTTCCAACAAGCGTTTTGATTGATAAGAAGGGGAAAGTGCGCTATATCAGCGCTGGTTTTGTGGGTCCGGGAACCGGGGAACATTACCGGGAATATATTCGGGAGTTTGAGCACAGGGTGGATGGATTGCTGAAGGAATGAAGGATGACTCATTAGTTAACCAGTTAGCCGGTTAACTGATCAACTAACCAGGTCTGCCACCGTTTTCTTTTCAAGGATTTTTAAATTCGCGTCTCTAACCTGGCACATCACATTGTGCAGACCGCAATTTTTTTCATCGCAGTTGCGACATCGCTCGTAAAAATTCAGGCTTACGCATGACAGCAGCGCAATGGGGCCATCCAGTAAGCGCATGACTTTTGCGAGTGGAATTTTTTCCGGGGAAACGCGGAAGAAATAACCGCCACCCTTTCCTTTTTTGCTGTCAAGAACGCCGGCATGCCTGAGTTCCAGCAAAATATTTTCAAGGAATTTGAGGGGAATCCTTTTCTTTTTTGAGATCTCGGAAATGAGTACGGGCTTCTCCTTGCTGTGTTCAGCCAGGTACATTAACGCCTTAAAAGCGTATTGAGTCTTTTTAGATAGCATGGAAATAAATATAGGTCAAAATTGTCCATTACAAAATTACGCTTTTCAAGGCTTTCAAACGTTTAGGGGCGAAGTACGTCTGCCATGCTGAAGACACCGGATTTGCCTTTCAAAAACTCTGCAGCAAGCACGGCTCCAAGCGCAAATCCTTTGCGGCTGTGTGCGGTGTGAATGATTTCGATATCGTCCACTTCGGAATGATACATGACCTTATGCGTACCGGGAGCAGGGTCGATTCGCCTGCTCAAAATGCCCAATTCGGACGGATCTGTTGGAACCTGGTTAACCCATTTTTTCTTCACCGGAAGTATATCAAGGATTTGTTCAGCAAGGCTGATGGCAGTTCCACTGGGCGCGTCTTTTTTGTGTGTGTGATGAATCTCTTCCATGCTGACCTCATATTCCTGCTGGGCACTCATCAATTGTGCGAGTCGTTTGTTTAGTTCAAAGAAAATATTTACGCCAATGCTGAAATTGCTTGCATACAGGAGTGCGCCTTTTTTTTCAGCACAATACTTTTTTATTTCTTCGAAGCGGTTAAGCCATCCCGTTGTGCCGCATACAACGGGCACACCTGCGTCCAGGCATTGCGTAAGGTTGTTGAAGGCAATTTCGGGTCTGGAAAATTCAATGGCCACATCTGCCTTCTGAATATTTGAAACCGTATTGTCTTCCAAATTCTTAGTGGACACACGAAGGACAATTTCATGACCACGACTCACGGCGATTTCTTCAATGGCGTGGCCCATTTTTCCATATCCGATCAATGCGATTTTCATGTCTTTGGAATTTCAGAACGACAAGTTAGTAACAAAGAAGTATTAGTGGCCAGGGAAGGATTTGTATTTCGTGCCGCTACCAATGTTCAGTACAATGCTGATGCCATTCGTATTTGCCATGGGCGAGAGACCCGCTTTAAAATTGATAGACAAATCATCGTTCACATTGAACCCCTTTAAATGGGCATCAACCGTAGCATCCACCACCTGTAATCCCCATAACAGCAGGAAAGCCAACACAGAATAGTCCATATACCTCCTGAAATCATTCCTGTAGAAGCGAAGTGATTCCAGGGAAAGCGGCGCCAATCTTGGATCAATGTTTTTGTAGTTCGCGGTGTCTTCTGTATACTTCACAGTATAAGCATAACGTGATTCCTCATACCAATGTTTGTTGTAAAAGAAGGTGTAAACAGGAATGGCCAGCGCTCCGTAAACGAGTGGGATCTTCCAGTATTTTTTGTTGTATGCCTGACCCAATCCGGGTATGATGGCCGACCTGATCGTTGCTTGTGAGGGCTTTCTTTGTTTTTTCTTTTTAACGAGGGTCGAATCGGCGGGTTTCTTATGTGTTGTGTCTTTTGCGGTTAGGGCAGAGTCGGCTTTTTTCAAACTATCTGCGGCATGATGCTCCTGTCCGCTGGCCTTGAAAACAAATAGCAGTGAAAGGAAAATGCAGTAAATGCAAAGGAGAGCTTTCCGCATAGCTTAGTTCGACATTACATTCATTTTGTCCAGCAGGGCGTTTAGTTCCTGGATAGAGTAATACTCGATGGTGATGCTGCCATGTCCTTTTTTGTTGTGGTTGAGCTTCACCCGGGTATTGAAATGCGACGCTAAGTTATCTTCTATTTTCTTGAATGCGTGTGGTGGCGCTTGTTTTACCTGATTTTTAACAGGGGGGAAAGGTCCTTTGTAAAGCTTTCTGACCAATTCTTCGGTCTGCCTTACCGACAATTTCCTGTTCTTGATTTCCTGGAAAATGAACAATTGCTTGTCGACAGTATCCACATTGATGATGGCTCGTGCGTGACCCATGCTGATGCCGCCCTGGCGAACCGCAATCTGGATATCGGGCGGAAGTTTCAGCAAACGGATATAGTTGGCAACGGTGCTTCTTTCCTTTCCCATCCGCTCTGCCACCTGCTCCTGGGTATGGCTCAATTCTTCCATCATACGCTTATAGCTAAGCGCAATTTCAATGGCGTTAAGGTCTTCACGTTGCAGGTTTTCAAGCAGTGCCAATTCCAACAGCTGCTGGTCGTTCGCCTGGCGCAGGTAAACAGGCACGTCTTTGAT
>Ga0163161_10001837_pt1 | contig 15500 bp, 11 predicted proteins | sample S45metaG_FD_129847 | JGI IMG/M metagenome (GOLD analysis project Ga0163161, IMG submission 129847) | Switchgrass rhizosphere microbial communities from Kellogg Biological Station, Michigan, USA - S4-5 metaG | ecosystem: Host-associated > Plants > Roots > Rhizosphere > Soil | place: USA... | reverse complement strand
TTTAACAGCACGCTGTGCATCCTGCAAAGGTGCTTTGCTTCGTTCTTTCAAATCGGGATCATTGGGCAGCCTGTAGTTAAGGACAAAAGCTGATATCCCTATGGTATTGAACCATTTGGCCAGCTGCGTGCCGCTGATCACATAGGCCAGCCGCTCATAGCCTCCTCCCGGGCAGATGATTACCGCAGCGCCCTTATTTTCCTGAATGGAAGGGAAGAAGCAATACATTCCGGGATTGGCAACGCGGTAAACCCGTTCATTGGCGATACTGTCCGTACGCCTGAGGCCCCTGGAATTTGGAATTTTACCCTGCGGGTACAGCGGAATAAATTCCTGTGCCCTGGCCAGCGATGCACACATCAATAACAGTACTAAAATTGTTTTCATGGGCTGTGTTAAGTTGCGGACTGGAATGAAGGCAGCCATGATCTGAAAATATTTTTTAAGGTATATTTCTTTGCTTCCTTTTTAGAAAGCTGCTTAGCCCAGGGCACACGCTGTGCAGTAGCGCCACCTGCCCCGGAGTTTTCAAATTCTGCATAGTAGGCAGTTTTATCTTTACCGGCAAACAGCGGATCACCCGGCCAGGCGTTCCATCCTTCAGGGATGATATGTGCGCCCATCAGAGTCCTGATGAAAACCGTCCGGGCATATGGCCGCCATGGCCTGCCGAGGAACACTTTCTTTGCCCCCGGCCCTGCCTTCAGCTCACAGTCAAAAAACACATAACCAAAGTCCTGCTCCTTCGTGGTTGATGCGGCCGTGATATAGGAATCAGAGATACTTTCTATCGTACAGCTCTTGAAAACCACGGTGGCCTCCCCGAAGATAAAATCTGTGGTGCCGGTAATAAAGCAGGATTCAAAGTAATTCCTGCCGTCTTTTGAGGTGTACAGTGTATCCTGATTTCCCAGAAAGGCACAGTTACGTGCCGCAAAGCGGTCGGCCTCAACATGGAGCGCAACGGCCTGCCCCACCTGACCTGAACTGTTCTCTATCGTCAGGTTTTCCAGTACACAGTCGTTGCCCAGTACCAGGACCGTGAAAGAAGTATAAGTACTGTATTTTGTATTTCCTGCCCAGTCTTTGCCGGGATAGGGTTTTCCCGAATAGTCTGCATTGGTAATGATTGTATTTTCTTTGCTTGCGCCAATGATCGCAATGTTTTTCTTTGCCGAAGGGACCACCAGTTTTTCATGGTATGTACCTGGCTTTACATAAATGAATACCCGGTACTGCATATGGTCGCGCACGGCATTTACGGCTTCCTGGACCGTCTTGTAATTTCCGCTGCCGTCCTGGGCAACCGTAAACTGAATTACCGGTGGCTTTTCCTGCGCGGATGCGGGGAAAAACAGCACCAAAGACAGCGCTGCAATAAGAGATAAGCCTGACAGTATCTTTCTGATTAACATAGAATTGAATTTAAAAAAATGGGTAACTCAAGATATAAACTTCAACTGATGATTTAAGATTTAACCTTATTAAATACCTTATCCAAAAAAGAAACAATGTTGTTGACCATGGGATCAAACCAGGGCTCATACAAACAAAATGAATGTGGTGAATCTTTAAAGCTGATCATCTCGGTATACACCCCCATCGCCTCCATTTTCTTTCTGAAGTCATCCCTTCCGGCATGCATACGCTCTACAGAGCTGTTTAAAAACAGGAAGGGTGTACGGTTCTCCGCGGCATACTCGAAGGGCGAGGCTTCAGTCCAGAGGTCAAGCCTCTCTGTACGCGGAAAGCCTAACCACATGCCCGATGCACCAAAAGTTGTAGGGTTTTGTGTTTCCCAGGCTTCGGGATGCACAAAGGAGAGTGTCCCGTCGATGTCTACCACGGCATTGACTTTGCTTGAATAACCAGGATGACCAAAGTTGCCTTCCAGCTTGGTGACCTGTGAGGTTACGCCCACCAGGGCGGCCAGCTGGCCACCGGCAGAAAAGCCCAGCAGGGCAATCCTGGAGGTATCCACATTCAGTTTTTTCGCACTTGCTTTCAGCCAGCGCACCGCAGCTTTCACATCAAATACTGCGTTGGGATATAAGGCTTCGGTGGATAAGCGATATTCTACGGTAAATGCAGCGATTCCTTTTGCGGCAAGGTGCTGTGCCAGCGGAATATGCTGACTGCGGTCACCCGAGCGCCATCCGCCGCCATGCACAATCAATACTGCCGCAGTTTTACCATCTTTTTTATCTTTAGGCAGAAAAGCATCCAGATGCAGCTCACGATTCCCGGTTTTGGCATATACGATATCAGGTTTTTCCTGAACACCTGCAAATCGCTGTGGCTTTACCAGTTTAATAAAAGGATATTTTTTCAGGTTATTCCGGTAATCTCCGGCGCTCGAATAAGAGGTGTCACGAATCCCGGTGCGCCACTGGGTACTTTGGGCCAGGGCTGACACAGCGTGAGAGAGCGTAATCATTAAGACCAGGTATTTTTTCATTCTCATCAGTTATTTAATCGGTTTACGCTATTAAAATATGAATTAATAACCAGGGTTTTGTTTCAGTTTAGGGTTGGTTGCCAGCTGGGTTACCGGGATGGGATAAATACCTTCAGTGATGGGATCTGTAGACGTTTTAAATGTCCAGGTGGTATTAAAATAAGTACCAAACCTGATCATGTCCCTTCTGCGGTGCCCCTCCCATATGAATTCGCGCGCGCGCTCTTCTTCCAGGTTTTTCAAAGTCACAGTGTTCAGGCTTGTGGCATTACTGCGTGTCCTGATCTGGTTGACCAGGGTCAGTGCATCAGCGGTATTGCCTGACCTGAACGATGCTTCTGCTTTGGTCAGCAGGATATCCGCATATCTGGTCTGTACCAGGTCGTTATTGCCATAAGGGCCGGTCCAGGTTACGCCCTCGGGCACGTATTTCAGCACACGGTAACCTTCATTGTCTGCCGCAGCAGTGAAACTCACACAGTTCACCAGGTTGAGCTGTACACCTTTGCTGTCTACCAGCGGCGTGCCGTTCAGGTTAAACTGGGGGCCATATTGTAAGAGGCTGATCCTCTTGTCCTGCGTCTCATAGCGGTCAAGCGCCTCTTTTTGTGTAGAGAAACCATTTGCCGGGGCAAAAGGCAGGCTGTAGCGTTGCTGATCCAGTGCAGGCTGACTGTAAAGGATATAGGCATTGCTGCCGGAGTTTTTTGCCGGGTCTATAGAAAAAGCAAATATCACTTCTTTGGTCTTTCCTTTGTTGAGTGCTTTAAAGCTATCCACCACATTGGCTTCCAGTGCAAAGGCCCCGCTGTTGATCACGTTATTGCACATCGCAATCGCTTCTGCCCATCTGGCTGTTCCGGTATAGACCTCGGCATTGAGGTAGGTCATCGCCAGCAGTGAATATACGGCCTCTTTGGTCAGGCGGGGATAGTAGCTTGCTTTATCCACTGTGTTTGCTGCCGGCAGATCGGCTGCTGCGGCCAGAAGTTCTGTTTCAACAAACTTGAAAATATCGGCCCTTGCAGTAGTTGCGGGCAGGTTATTCTGCTCAATTTTGCCCACGGTAACCAGCGGCACATTGCCCCAGAAGTCCATCGCATAAAAATAGCCGTAGGCACGCAATGCCCTGGACTCGGCGATCTGCACTTTAAATTTGTCTGCCGCCGGCGAAGACTTCAGGCTTTCCAGTACGGCATTGGCGATACCAATTTCGGAGAAGATATTGATCCAGGCACCTGCTATGGTCTGGTTATCGGCCTTGACATTGTGCTGCATGATGTCAATATTATTTGGATCAAACCAGCCTCCGCTTGCCCTGCCGGGCACAATAAACTCGTCTGTCCCTTCCACAGAAATTGTCCAGGGGCTGGATACGCCCTGCACCTGCTGTAAGGACTGATAAATCCCTGCCACAGAAGAATTTGCTTCTTTCTCATTCTGGTAGTAGGTAGCAGGAGACAGCCGGCCAAAAGACTCCTCGTCCAGCTTGGTACATGCTGTACTGAGAAAGGCCAGAAGTATAACTGATAGTATTTTGTATGATATGTTCATGATCTTTTTCGTTTGGAATGATAATTATTGAAAACTGATACTGGCGCCAAGGCTATAGGTACGCGATCTTGGATAGCCCAGGTAATCTATTCCCAGTGGTGGAGTACCAGAGGCAGTAACTTCTGAGTTCACCTCCGGATCTAAACCCTTATATCCGGTGATCACAAAAAGATTTTGGCCGGTGACGAATACACGCAGGTTAGAGATATTTGAGCTTTTTACCGGTATCGTATAACCTATAGTTGCATTGTCCATTCTCAAAAAAGAACCGCTTTCCAGCCAGCGCGACGAGAAGGCTTTGGGCTGATTGATGGACACGCCATCGCTGATCACCGATTGCAGGGCATTTCTTCCCGGCAGGTTATTTTTATAGCCCAGGTTATTTGCTGTGCCATTGTACACCAGGTTTCCGTAAACACCTCTCAGGTTCAGTCCCAGGGTCCATGCAGACCAGGTAAAATTATGGCTGGTACCGTAAATAAATTTAGGTTGTGCGCTGCCCAGTACCTGGTTGCCTGCAGGGTCATAGGTTTCCAGACCGTTATTGTCCAGCCCTGTGTACCTGCGGCCGTAAAAAGTTCCCAATGGATAACCCGACATGATCAGCTGTGCAAATGCGCCCGAAACTGTGCCCTGGAGCGGTGCCTGCTGTATGTTGCTGCCCTTATACAGATCATTTGATAAGCTTAAGACCTTGTTTAAGTTCCTGCTGAAATTCACACTTGCATCCCATGAAAACTTACCTTTGCTGATAGCGGTACCACCCAGTTCAAGCTCAATACCCTTGTTTTCCACACTGCCTACATTGGCAATCTGCGTGCTCACTACAGCTGGTTGCGGCACTGCAATTCTCAGCAGCAGATCAGAAGTTTTCTTTTTGTAATAGTCGAAACTACCATGCAGCCTGTTGGCAAACAAGCCAAAGTTTAAGCCCACATTCAGCTGTGAGGTGGTTTCCCATTTCAAATCCGGATTGGCAAACTGCTGGGGCAAAACAACCGTGACCCTTTGTCCGCCGATGATATACCCGTTGTTGCTTGGGCCTAAGGTGGTGATGGAGTTTAAGTTACCAATCTCCTGATTCCCCGTCACACCATAACTAACCCTTACTTTCAGGTCAGAAATTGCTTTTACTTTAAAAAACTCCTCCTGCGAAATCCTCCAGGCTACCGATCCCGATGGGAAATATCCCCATTTGTTGCGGGCACCAAAGCGGCTGGAACCATCACGCCTTACCGTACCGGTAAAGAGAAAGCGGCTGTCGTAGTTATAGTTTACCCTGCCATACATCGAGATGAGGGTATTGCTTTCAGCAGAGCTGGCTATCTGGTTCACTGTACTTGCACCAGCCAGGGAATACCATTTAAATTCATCTGATAAGAATCCCGATGCGATGGTACGGTTGCTCTCCCCATAAAAATACTGGTAAGAATAGCCACCGATGGCATCCAGTGCATGTTTACCAAAGGATTTGTTGAAGCGGAAAACGGTTTCCATCAGCTTACTGTAATCGAAAAACTTCTGCACACTGGTGTAGCCATTAAATCCATTCCCTATCGGGTTGTCTTTGTCAATATAAGAGTTGCGGTCGGTGCTCTGGCGGGTATAACCCAGGCTGACATTCACACTCAGCGGCTCAATGATTTTATAGGAGGTCTGCAGGTTTCCCAGCAAACGCTGATTGGTTTTCTGGTCGATCACATCTGTGGAGAAGGATACCGGGTTGATCCTGAAAGGCGGCACATGGTTGTAATTTCCGCTGGCATTGTAGACGTCATACGTAGGGTTAAACACATAGGCTTCGTAATTCATACTGGTACCGGCCTCTCCTCCTACGGTGTTGGATATCGGTGCCACATTGGATTTATTCTGCCCGTAATTCAGTTTCAGATCAAATTTAAGGCGGTTATTCAGCGCGTTATGGGTGATATTGGTTTGTATGTTGGCCTGCTGCAGATTGGAATTGAGCACAATCCCCTGCTGGTTGCCATATCCGATAGATGTTCGGTAGAGTGTTTGCTCAGAGCCTCCTGAGAGTGAAATACTGTGGTCGTTACTAAAAGCAGTACGGAAAATCTCATCCTGCCAGTCTGTGCCTGCACCACCGTCGGCCAGGGGAAGGTTTAAAGACCTGATCACACTACGGTACTGATCAGCGCCCAGAACAGGCAGTTTTTTGGCTACCTGTGCCACGCTCAGCTGCCCGTTATAAGATACCATCGGTTTGCCGGCCTTACCATTTTTAGTGGTAATCACAATCACACCGTTTGCACCGCGCGATCCGTAAATCGCCGTAGCCGAAGCATCTTTCAATACGGTCATCGATTCGATATCGTTGGGGTTCAGTGTTTGCAGCGGGTTGATCGGCTCCTGGTCAAACACATCTGTTCCGGTTCCCCTGATACTGGCCTGTCCCAAACCTGCAGTGGTGGAGATCGGCACGCCGTCAATAACATACAGGGGGTCATTGGAGCCTGTCAGCGAAGTACCGCCCCTGATCCTCACCGTATTGGAAGTTCCGGGCTTGCCACTGTTCTGTGCTACGTTTACTCCTGAGATCTTTCCCTGCAATAAAGCCTGTGGAGACAACTGGGCGCCTTTATTAAAATTTTCTGAGGTTAAGGCGCTAACCGCTCCGGTCACGTCCTTTTGTTTCTGTGTACCGTAACCTACTACCACAATATCGTTCAGGCTGTTATCCTGCATGGCGAGGCTTACGGAAAGGGAGGTCCTGCCTTTAACAGGGATTTCCTGAGATTTAAAACCCACGAAGGAAAAAACCAGGATGGCATCTTCAGGGACCGTAATTTTAAAATTACCTGAGCCATCAGAGATCGCCGTTGCCTGTGCATTTTTCACCTTGATGGTTGCTCCCGGAATGGGCTCCCCTTTTTCATCGGTAACCTTTCCGCTGACCTGCACATCTTTTTGATAAGCAGCTTCAGCCGGCTTTCCGGGCAGAGGCTTATCTTTTTTGAGGGTGATGACGATGTTATCATTTAATACCTGATAAGCTAATGGCTGGTCTTTCAGACATTGATCAAGAACCTTTTTTAAGTCTTCATCTTTGACACTGATGGTAATGGGCTTCAGCCTGGTGAAGAGGCTACTGTTATAGAGTATGTTGACTTTCGTTTGTTTTCTGATTTCGGAGATGACTTCCGTCAGGGACGCGTCCTTAACAGAGAGGGATATTTTTTGCGCGTACGTTGCGGCCTTTAGCTGTAGTACAGTGAGGGCGAGCAAGACAAAAGTGAACTTCATCCTTAGTAAAATTTGTGACAAAAGGTTGCTCTTATGCCTGATTCTAGTTTCAGCATTTTTTTTATACATTTGGTTACTTAGGTTAAATTGAGTAAAAAGTAGAATTACACTGGATTTCCTAATTTGTCTCTACCGGAGACAATCATCGGGGAGTCCTGCAAGACTCCCTGATTTTTTAGGGGCGATATCATTATATAAACTCTTCTGAGCCAGAACAATCGATTGCCCTGTCTGCGAAAAAAAGGTTAATCTCTAACGGTCACCCTCCTTCCTTTGATAGCAAATTTGAGATCGCTGATCAGTTCAAAACTTTTGAGCAGGGATGGCAGGTCTGAGGATTTCGAGAAGGTGCCGCCAAGACGGACATCACCCTTATTCTGATAAATCACATCCACATCGTACCACCGGCTGATCAGCTTCATAATCGTTTGAATGTCCTGGTTTTCAAAAATGAAATAGCCGTTTTTCCATGCCATTACCTGATCTAGGGAGATGGCATGCACTTCAATTTCTCCGCTGCTCCTGGACACTGTTGACTGTTTGCCCGGAACAAGCAGATTGGTTTTTCCGGACAGGTTGTTCATCACGCTAACGCTGCCCTGAAGCAAGGTGGTGGAAACCGTTGATTCATCATGGTAACCTTTCACGTTAAAATGGGTACCTAAAACCGTAATTTCCTGATTGGCAGTGAGTACTTTGAAGGGCATTTTCCTGTTATGGGCCACCTCGAAATAAGCTTCGCCTGTGAGTTCTACTTTACGGTCTGTACCGTTAAAGGAAGTGGGATAACGCAATCGCGACTCTGCATTGAGCCACACCCGGGTACCATCCGGCAGTTCTACTTCATACTGTCCGGCACGTGGGGTGCTCAGGGTATTGTATACGGTTTTGGTATTGGAGCTGAGGCTTTGCTGTCCATAGGTGAGCTTACCGCCTGAGGCTTTATAGATATGTACACCTTTCTGATTGTTGATATAGCCTACAGGCTTTGCATTGAGGTCCACCTGTTCGCCATTGTCCATGGTCAGGATGGCGCGGTTTCCTCCCGGTGCGTTTTGTACCAGGACCGGCTGAGGCTTGATGGCCTGCTGATCCGTATTCCCGTAAAAGATCAGCCCTGCTGATAACATCACGATCAGTGAGGCCGCAGTTCCATAGTACAAGTATCTTTTGGTTTTTCTTTCCCTTGCTATCTTTTGATTAAACCGGTCGAGCAGCTTTTCAGATAAAAGCTCTTCTCCCCCGGCTTCAGCTACCCAATGCTTAAACTCGGAAGGCTCTACTTTTAATGAATGGAACCATTCATCCAGCTCTGCCTGTTCCCGGGTCGTAATTTTACGCTGATGCAAACCATTCAATAGCGCGGCTATCCGCTGAATTTTTGTTGGCTTTTCCACAATATTTATACTTGGTTGTATAAGTAATACGCTTTAGTACGGCCTGCCCGTTACTCCATATTTAATTTTTTTTTTCGAAAGAGGTTAACTACATTAGCCTTAACCAAATATCAAACTTATCAAACCACAAGACAGCTTTACAGATGTTCAGCTCATTCAGCTCTGGCAGGATGGCAGCGCTGAGGCCTTCGGATCTTTGTACCGAAGGTACAGCCTTAAACTGCTGGCTATAGCTTTGGATAAAACCAGGGACAGGGAGCTGGCAGAGGAACTGGTACAGGATACTTTCATCTCTTTTTACCACAGCAAGGTTTCAGTAGCGAAGATGACTACGCCGATGGCCTTTCTGTATATCATTCTGAAAAACAAAATTCTGACGCTGCACCGGCAGAACATGGTGCACCAGCGCTACCAGAATCTGTTAAAACATAGTTTTAACGAAGCGGACGAGCATACACAGTCACTGATAGAGACGCGTGAACTGGAGAAACTGCTGCATCACGAGATCGAAAAACTGCCCGAACAGTGCCGCAAGGTCTTTCAGCTCAGAAGAACTCAATCCCTGAGCAATAAAGAGGTAGCCCAACAATTGTCTATCTCTGAGAATACAGTTGAACAGCACATGAGAAAGGCATTGAGGTTACTCAGGATTGCCTTTGTTAAGCATGATGTGCTGATTCTTGGCGGGCTTCTGACCTGCTCGCATATCTTGAAATAACAAACATCAGCACACCCGAAAGACAAACCAGTATGAGATAACCGTAACTTAAGTTCTGCTCATCTTTTGCCGGGTAAACATTCATGATCACATAGCTCAGAAAGGAAACCAGGATATATACTACCCCACCCGTTAATCCGCCTGCAATCCCTGCGTTGTTCGGGAATTTTCTAAGCGTGTAGGAAAAGTAATTGTTATAGGTATAACCTGCGCCTACATGAATGATAAAGGCGAAAAACACCATGGTATAGATGTTGACCAGATAGCCAAGGCTCAGCACCATGCCTAAGGCGAAGAGCACCTGCAGGGCTATGTTGATCACCATCTTTTTATAGAAAGGGCTTTTGATGGTGGCCTTGCCGATAAAGCCTCCGACCATCCAGGCCGTACCTAATATTAAAGAACAGTAACCGGCTACAATAGGCGTCATCTGCAGCTGATGTTCAATGATATACGGGCCGGACATATTGTACACCATCACCATGGAGTAAGCCAGCCCCAGCATCACAATACCCATCATAAAACTTGGCGTGCTCAGCATCTCGCCGTAAATAGCAGCAATCCTTTTGATTTTGAACTCCATTGGTTTTTTCAGTGTCTCACCGCTGTAAACCACTTCGAGTGCCAGCAGCACCGCGGCCATTCCGGCCAGGAAATAGAAGTTGGAAGTCCATCCGAAGATATTCTCCAGGTATCCGCCGATAAAAGGGGCGATAATGGGGCCTGTAGACCAGATAATGGTGAAGATACTGAGGTACATTTTGAGCTGTTCCCCCTCAAAAACATCTACAAAATACGCTCTTTTGGCAACTACAATTCCTGCAACTGTAAGGCCATGCAACAACCTCATCGCATAGATCAGATAGATGTTGGTGGTGTTGGCGATCACCAGGCAGGATAAAATAAACAATGCCAGTGCTGCCAGGCCAATATTGTAACGCCCAAAGCTGTCTACGATGCTTCCGATAAATAACTGTGCCGTACCGTAACTGATCAAAAAGATACTTAAGGTGAGCTGTACCTGCAGGCTGCTGATCTGAAGTGCCGCCCCCATCGAGGGCATTGAGGGCAGGTATATATCGGTAGCAAATCCTGATAAGGGAATAAGGGCAAATGCCAGTATGGTAGCTATCTTTTGATGTTGTGGTTCTACTTTTTTATTTGAGATGATATCCATGAGAAATTAACGGCTGATGGCCGTATCGTATAATGATGATTTGACGGCAAAGTTAAGGCTTAAAAACAACCGGGATTTAATAGCCATGTCATATCTTTCTTATTCTGGCTACAACATTCCTGATTTCGGCTACAAAAACGCTGTACCATAGCCGCAACTTTGACTCATCAAAATTTAAAGACAATAGATGATGGAAAGCAACAATAAAAAAAATAGGACCTGGTTGATTACGGGTGCCTCACGCGGGTTCGGACGTGTATGGACTGAAGCGGCGCTTGAGCGTGGCGATAAAGTTGCTGCTACAGCACGGAAACTGTCGAGCATTGCAGATCTGAAGGAAAAGTATGGCGACAACGTGCTGACGCTTGAACTGGATGTGACCAATCACGATCAGGTAAAGACTGTTGTAGCACAGGCCCATGAGCATTTTGGCAGTCTGGATATTGTACTGAACAACGCGGGATACTCGTTGGTAGGTACCATAGAAGAAGCCAGTGCCGATGATGTACGGGCATTGTACGAAACAAATGTGCATGGCCCACTGGCCGTGATCAAAGCGGCACTGCCTATTTTACGTAAACAGGGTTACGGACATATTCTGGGCACATCGAGCAATGTAGGGCATGTGACGATGCCTGTAATTGGTTACTATTGTTCATCAAAATGGGCTTTTGAAGCTATTCATGAAAGTCTGGCAGCCGAGGTCAAAGCATTTGGAATTCATGTTACGATCATCGAGCCAGGTGCTTACGCAACGGAATTTGGCAGTCAGGAATCCCTCAAGTTTGCGGCAGGGCTTGACATCTATACCGATTTCAAAGCGCAGTTTGTAGAGGGACTGCAGCAGCTGGACAGAGGTAATCCTGAAGCTACACCGGATGCGATTTTCAAAGTTGTAGATGCAGAATACCCGCCACTGCGCCTGAATATTGGCAAATACAACCTTTCTGGTGTCCGTGAGGCCTATGCTGAGCGCATTGCTATATGGGAAGCCTGGGACGACATAGCCGTTGCCGCTCAGGGTTAAAATTCAGTCATTTATTGATAGCCGTTAAAACAGCGGCTATCAATTTGATATCTTTAGGTACTATTATATGCTATGAAAAAAGAAGCAAACACCCCGCATAAATTTACATCCCTCTCAGATGCGCACCGGGAATTTGGTTTGCCGATGCCACTCCATCCGCTGATCAGTATGATCAATGGGGCCATCACAAGGGTTGCCCCTCCCCAGAACCACCTGCTGAGCTTCTATAAAATTTCATATAAACCCAGGGTAAGCGGAAAATTAAAATACGGACAGAGTTACTATGATTTTGACGAAGGGGGATTGTTGTTTGCGTCACCAGGACAGGTGATCGGCAGCAATGACAACGATGCCAGTGTCTGCTCTGAGTATACACTGCTGGTCCATCCCGATTTTCTGCTGGGTTATGATATCGCGAAAAAGATAAAGCAGTATGGCTTCTTTTCCTATAGTGCCAATGAAACGCTTCATCTTTCAGAACCGGAAAAGGATACGATCTTGTCTATCTTCAGGTTTATGGACCAGGAACTGAAGGCGCGCACAGACGATTTTAGCCAGGATGTGATCATCTCACAGCTGGAATTGTTGTTCAACTATGCCAACCGATATTATAAACGTCAGTTTATTACGCGCAAGGCGGTCAGCAACGACCTGCTGCTGCGCATGGAAGAGATTCTGGATAGCTATTTCAACAATGAACAGTCGCTCAATCAGGGCATTCCTTCAGTACAATTCTTAGCGGATCAGCTCAACCTCAGCCCCAGTTATCTCAGTGATATGCTCCGCTCCCTTACCGGCCAGAATGCCCAGCAGCATATTCATGAAAAACTGATTGAAAAAGCCAAAGAAAAACTGGCGAGTACGCGTTTATCGGTCAGCGAGGTAGCCTATGCTTTAGGTTTTGAACATTCGCAATCTTTCAGTAAGCTGTTCAAAACAAAGACTGACCTTTCGCCCCTGGAATACAGAAAGACTTTTATGCAGAGTTAAGCGCAAAAATTAAACGAAAGTTCAGCTGTCGGTAAATCCCTGTTCCTCAAATGGGGGCTTTATGATGTAAAAAAACATGTCATCAGCAGAAATTGCTGACAGGCAAATACAAATTAATGCGATATTGCAGCATAATCCCCGTGATTTAGAACCCTGTACCATCCATATGATCAAGAACCTGAAATTTATATTTGAGCTCGCATTGGTGTCACTCTTCATCTGGCCTGCCAGCGGCCATTCACAAAGCACAATTGCCAAAAGACCTAATGTGATCGTTATTTATTCTGATGATCAGGGTTCCCTGGATATGAATATTTATGGTGCAAAGGATTTGCAGACACCAAACCTTGACCGCCTTGCGCGCAGGGGCACACGGTTCAGCAATTTTCATGCGGCATCCCCTGTCTGTTCACCTTCAAGGGCATCATTGCTCACGGGCAGGTATCCACAAAGGGCCGGCCTTGCCAACAATGCACCCAGCAGTTTTGGTGCTCCGGGCGGAATGCCCGGCAGTCAGTTTACGATGGCCGAACTGTTCAAAAGCGGTGGCTATAAAACCGCTCATATCGGTAAATGGCATATGGGCTTCTCTCCCGAAACGATGCCTAACCAGCAGGGGTTTGACTATTCATTTGGTTTCATGGGCGGTTGTATCGACAGTTACAGCCATTTCTTTTACTGGGCTGGCCCCAACAGGCATGACCTCTGGCGTAACGGCACAGAAATCTGGGAGGATGGCAAATACTTTCCTGACCTTATGGTGGATGAAGCCGGAAAGTTTATGAAGGACAATCAAACCAGCCCTTTCTTTATGTATTTTGCAATCAATATGCCCCATTATCCTCTTCAGGGAGAAAAGAAATGGCGCGACTACTATAAAGACCTTCCTGCTCCGCGCAGGATGTATGCGGCTTCGGTCTCTACAATGGACGAAAAGATCGGCCTTCTGCTGAAAAAAATAGATGAGCTGGGCCTCACAGACCATACCATTATTGTTTTCCAGGCCGATCAGGGGCACTCTAAAGAAGAGCGCAGTTTTGGCGGTGGCGGTTATGCCGGTACGCACAGGGGTTCCAAGTTCAGTGTATTTGAAGGCGGTATCCTGGCCCCATCCATCATCAGCTGGCCGGGGCATATTCCGGTGAATGCGGTACGAGATCAATTCTCTACGAATATAGACTGGTTCCCTACACTTGCAGAATACTGCCACATCAGCCTGCCACAAAGAAAAATTGATGGTAAGAGCCTGGTAGAAGTGATTGCTTCGGAAAAGGCCAAATCACCCCATCAGGACTTTTTCTGGCAGTTTGAAGGTACAAAGGATAATCCGCAATGGGCCGCCCGTGAAGGTGACTGGAAATTATTGCACAACCCGAGAGAAGCAAAACCGGGCGATCTGGACGCAGATCACCTGATGCTGGTGAACATTAAAAACGGCAGTACCGAAACCACCAATGAGGCAGCTGCACATCCCGATGTGGTTAAACGCCTGCAAGCCAAATACCAGCAATGGATCACTGAAGTATTTACGCAATAATCAATTCCAGCTTAAGTCGATAAAATTTGGCCGAGAAAAAGAATTATGATGGCTGGCATAACAGCGCTTGCTGATTTAGTATGACTTGCTCAATCCCCCGTCCAAAGGTATATTTGTGCCGGTGATGTATGCTGCATAATCAGAAGCCAGGAAAGTTGCCAGATATCCATATTCTTCCGGTCTGCCCAAACGTTTGAGAGGAACTTTGTCCGCACGCTCATTCCTCAGAACCTCTACGCTGCTGCCTGTGGATAATGACTCTTCATGAATCATTTTTGCGATACGCTCCGTATCAAAGTAACCTGTAAGAATATTGTTTACCGTAATGTTGTACTGGCCCAGCTCATTTGCAAGGGTTTTTGCCCATCCTGCTGTTGCAGCACGTATGGAATTGGAGAGCGCCAGCTTGTCTATAGGCTCAGTCACAGATACAGACGAGACATTAATGATCCTTCCCCACTTATTTTTCATCATACCTTTTAGGGCCAGGGCAGTGGTTTCTACAACTACCTTAAACAGCAAATCAAAGGCAGCACTATAATCTGCTGTCTGAAGATCAGAGGCTTTGCCCGCTTTAGGGCCTTGTGTGTTATTGACAAGGATATCAATAGGAGTTTGTTGCAGAAATTTTTCAATGACCCCTTTAAAAAGCTGAAAATCGTTAAAATCAGCGACAACATATCCGTGCTGCTGGCCTGCATCAGCTACAGGCAAGGATTGCACTGCAAGTTTCAGTTTTTCCTCATCCCTTGACATGAGAAATACATTTGCACCACTTGCAGCAAGTTCCCTGGCAATACCATAGCCAATGCCCTGTGTGCTTGCCCCTACTAAGGCTGTCTTTGAAGATAGGTTGATCTGCATATGCAGGTAAAGATGTAGATTATTTGTTGTAAATCATTGTACTGAGGTAGGCAATCCGGTTTTTTTTGCTTCCTGCAGGGGCAATGGCAGATCTGTTAAAAGCTACTTCAAATTTCGCTTAGAGCTGAAGCGGCTTTTTTAGACTTCGTCATCCGCATCTTTCATCATCACCATTGTCAGCACAGCAGTAATTTGGCTGATTTTAGCTTTAACGATAGGTTTGGGTTTTGAGATTACACTTTTGCTAAGGATTCTGTTTTGGATGATCCTTCTGTGGGCAGGAAATTTATTGGCAAAGATGGAATTAAAGAATACTTTGTCAACTATTTTATCGGTTACAAAACGCAAACTAAAAAAATCAGTCTATTGATCAAAGATGATCAGCATGCACTGCTGGAAGTTGAATTTACAGGAGATTTTTCTGAAGGTAAACTTAGGGGAACCTTCGATTTCACATTCGAGAAAGGAAAGATTTCCGCAGTGTCAGCAGATTTGGTTTTATAAGAAGCGAATT
>Ga0163161_10001834_pt1 | contig 15516 bp, 14 predicted proteins | sample S45metaG_FD_129847 | JGI IMG/M metagenome (GOLD analysis project Ga0163161, IMG submission 129847) | Switchgrass rhizosphere microbial communities from Kellogg Biological Station, Michigan, USA - S4-5 metaG | ecosystem: Host-associated > Plants > Roots > Rhizosphere > Soil | place: USA... | reverse complement strand
CGGAGAACGGGAAGTCCACAAGCCCGAATTCCTTGACGATCCCAGCGAGCGAAGTGGTCGCGGGGGCGGACATCTGCTGCACGCCGCCCTGCAGGGCAGATTGCTGCTGCATCTCGTTGCCCAGCTGAGAGGCGGGGAACTCCTGGACCTTCATCTTGCCGCCGCTCTTGGCAGCGAGCAGTTCTGCGAATCGCTTGACGCCGAAGCTCACGGGATGGTCGGCGTTGTTCAGGTGGCCGAAGCGGATCACGCGATCCTGCTGCGCCCACGACGGGGCGGCAAGGCCGACGCAGAAGCTGGCGATGGCAAGCGTACGAAGAAGTTTCACAAGAGGTCCTCAAGGAAGATGGAAAAACCGATTGGGCGCGATTATGGATTTTCTTGGAAAGCGTTTCCACTATGGAAATCCCTTCCCTGTCTGGTACGCTCCGCCGGGCAAGATCACCGTCGTCTGTGAAACGAAATTCGAAAGAGCGATATGAGCGGGATACTGGAACGCAGCTTCAACGTGCTGGAACACCTGGCCGAACATCCGGAGGGCTGCGCGCTCTCTGCCCTGGCGAGCGAATTGGAGATACCGCTGAGCGCGTCGCATCGCCTCCTCACGGAACTGATCCGCTGCGGCTACGTGCGGCAAGACCCGCGCGATGGCCACTACCTGCTGACCATCAAGCTCGTCTCGATCAGCCTGTCGTTCCTGAGCCGCTCGGGCATCGTCGACATTGCCCAGCCGCTGCTCGACCAGCTGGCCTCGGCCTCGGGCGAACTGGTGCGGCTCGCCGTGGTCGATGGCGACGACCTGACCTTCGTGGCCAAGGCGCAAGGCGCCACACGCGGCCTGCGCTACGACCCGGACATGGGCCCGTCGGTCAACCTCTCGTGCAGCGCGGCCGGCCACGCATGGCTCTCGACGATGAGCGAGGACGCCGCCACCGTGCTTGTCGCCAAGAAGGGACTGGGCGCGCCGCAGGACTACGGCCCCAAGGCGCCCACCTCCATCAAGGCCGTGATGGCCTTCGTGAAGGCTGCGCACCAGCGCGGCTTCAGCCTGATCAATGAAGTATTCGCGCCGGGCATGACGGCCATGGCCGCGCCGGTGCGCGGCGCCGACGGCACGGCCATCGGCGTCGTCACCATCGCGGGGCCGCTCAGCCGCCTGACGCCGCAACGGATGGAAGCGCTCGGACCCGCGCTTCTTCAGACCGCCGAAGACGTTGCACGCGCCAGCGGCGCATCGGCGTTGTTCAAGAAAAGAGCCTAGACCGGCTCATGCAAAAGGAGACAAGCCATGAAGAGAGATTCGATTCGCAAGCTCGCGATGCTGGCCACCATTGCGGCCGCCGCCGCATTCGCCACCGGCAGCGCGTTCGCGCAGATCAAGGAGCGCACGCTCAAGTTCGCGTTCCAGAACCAGACCGGCCATCCGCAGGCGCAGGGCGCGCAGAAGTTCGCCGACATCGTCGCGGCCAAGTCCGGCGGCAAGATCACGGTGAAGCTGTTCGCGGGCGGCTCGCTCGGCGGCGACCTGCAGACGGTGTCCGCGTTGCAGGGCGGCACGGTCGAGATCACCGTGCTCAACGCCGGCATCCTTTCAGCGCAGGTGAAGGAGTTCGCGGCCTACGATTTCCCGTTTCTCTTCAACAGCGGCAAGGAAGCCGATGCCGTCACCGACGGCCCCTTCGGCCAGAAGCTGATGGCCAGGCTCGAAGAGAAGGGCCTGCACGGCCTGGGCTACTGGGACCTGGGCTTTCGCAACCTCACCAACAGCAAGCGGCCGATCGTGAAGGCCGACGACATCGCGGGGCTGAAGATCCGCGTCATCCAGTCGCCGATCTACATCGACCTCTTCAGCGCGCTGGGCGCCAACGCCACGCCGCTGCCGTTCCCCGAGCTCTATCCGGCGCTCGACCAGAAGGCGGTCGACGGGCAGGAGAACCCGAACACGACGATCCTCTCGTCCAAGTTCGCCGAGGTGCAGAAGTACATCACCCAGACGCGCCACATCTACAACCCGCAGGCGCTCCTCGTCAGCAAGAAGACCTGGGACGGCATGAGCGCCGAAGAGAAGAAGATCATTTCCGACGCCGCCGCCGAGGCCACCGTGTTCCAGCGGCAGGCCTCGCGCGGCGCGGCCGACAGCGCGCTCGATGCGCTCAAGAAGGCCGGCATGACCGTCTCCGAGCTGCCGCCCGAAGAAATGGCCAAGCTGCGCGCCAAGGTGAAGCCGGTCATCGACAAGTACTCGGCCTCGGTGGGCGAGGCCACCGTCAAGGAACTGATGGCCGAGATCGAGAAGGCGCGAAAGTAAGCCGGATCAGACGATCCGCACCGACAGGTTCGGCAACCCGTCGATGTGGATTTCGATCAGGTCGCCGCGCACCACCGGCCCCACGTTCTCGGGCGTGCCCGAATAGATGATGTCGCCGGGCATCAGCTCGAAGGCCTGCGACAGCCGGCTGATCTGCTCGGCGACCGACCAGATCATGTACTTGAGTGTGGCGTTCTGCTTCGTTTCGCCGTTCACCTTGAGCCAGATCGCGCCATCGGCGAAATGACCGACCTTCGCCACCGGATGGATCGGCCCGATCGGCGCCGAGTGGTCGAAGCTCTTGCCGATTTCCCACGGCTTCTTCTGGTCGCCCATTTCGCGCTGCAGGTCGCGGCGCGTCATGTCCAGGCCTAGCGAGTAGCCGTACACGTGGTCGAGCGCGCTCGCCGCCGGAATGTTCCTGCCGCCCTTGGCGAGCGCAACGACCAGCTCCACTTCGTAGTGGTAGTTCTTGGTGAGCGTGGGGTAGGGGTGATCGGCCACCTTGCCCGGTGTCACGACCTGGATCGCGTCGGCCGGCTTTTGAAAGAAAAAGGGCGGCTCGCGCGTCGGGTCCGAGCCCATCTCGCGCGCATGGGCGGCGTAGTTGCGGCCGATGCAATAGATGCGGCGCACGGGGTACACCTGTTCGCTGCCGACGATCGGCACGGTCGATACCGCGACATCGAAAGGCGTGGGCGCCGTGCGTGCGGCAACGGCGGGCAGCGCACAGCCGGCAATGGCGCCCGTGGCCATGGCGGCCGAGCCGGCCAGGAGGCCGCGACGTGATGAGGTGTTGGACATGGTCTGTGTCTCCTTCGGGGTTATGTCTGAAAGCGCGTCGTCGATTCTGGGATGACGCACGGCCGCCGCGCCGCACGCATCTACGCAAAAACAGGACTCAAACAACACGCGCCCGAAGCCATCGCCCCGCCCCTCGCTACCATCGCGCCATGCCGGCTCCGCATCAGTCCAGCGCCTCCAGCTCCCGCCTCTACGGCATGCAGGAGCGCGCGAACCATCTCGACTTCGACATCCGCTTCGAAGGTGCGCGCGACGTGCTCGCACGGCCGCACCGGCACGAGTACTTCCAGATCCAGGTGAGCATCGAGGGCGGCGAGCAGCAGCTCATCGGCGGCGCGGTGCGGCCGTTCCGCGCGGGGCACCTGAGCTTCGTGCTGCCGTATCGCGTGCACGTGGTGCCGCATCCCGTCGGCGCACGCTACGCCATCGTGAACTTCGACCAGGGCTTTCTATGGCCCGAACTTGCCGTCGAGCCGCTCGACCTCGAAGAGGTGTCCGTCGCGCGGCATCCCGAACTCGCGCCGTTCCTGTTCCAGGAGTACGTCGACTTCTCTTTCGACGAAGCGGATTTCACGCGCATCCTGCGCTGGCTCGATGAGCTCTCCACGCTCAATCGCGCGCGGGGCTTCGCCACGGCAGGCGCGATCCGCGGCATCCTGCTGCAGCTCATCGCGCTGGCCTGCCAGCGGCACGAGGGAGCGTTGCTGGAGCAGGCCGCACGCCACAGCGGCCGCAGTTCACGGCGCGACGCTTTGCAGCGTGTGATGCGCTACGTGCGCGAACACTTGAGCGAAGAGATGTCGCTCAACGAAGCGGCGGCTGCGGCGATGCTGTCGCCCAACTACCTCGCGCATCTGCTCAAGAAGCAGACCGACCGCACCTTCACCGAACTCGTCACCGAGCGGCGCCTGGAGCGCGCAAAGGAATTGCTGCTGACCTCCAGCGTCCGCATCGGCGACATCGCGCAGCAATGCGGCTTCAGCGATGCCGACTATTTCAGCCGGCGCTTTCGCCAGCAGATCGGCGTCACGCCAAGGCAGTTCCGCCAAGGCGCGAGCGCGCCGCCTGCTGCTGCTGTTGCTACTTCTTCATCGCCTTGATGTCGGCCTTGCCCTTGCTCTCTTCGGCCTTGGCCTGCTTCACGCAGGCGGACTTGGCGTCGCCCTTCTGGTCGTCGCACTTTTCCTTGGCGATGTCGTAGGCGGCTTCGACCTTGGCCTCAGCCACCTTGCGTGCGTTGCTGTCGCTGGGCCGCACCTTCTGGTCGAGTTCGGCCTTGGCGATCTTTTCCTTGCCCTTGGCTTCCTCGACGCAGACGTCCTTCGCGTTGTCCTTCATGGCATCGCAGGCGGCCTTGTCGGCCTTGTAGTCGGCGGCGATCTTGTCGCGGCCGGCCTTGAGCTCCGCCACGGCGGGGTCCATCGTTGCCGCCGGAGGCGGGGTTGTTTGCGCATGGGCCGCAAGCGCCATGAAGCATGACGCGGTCGCGCATATCCGCAGGAACTTTTGCATGGTCATCTCCTTGACGCCGGTGTTGGTTGTTGCATCGGGTCCGGCGCCTGAAAACATCCTAGGAAGCGGCGACGGGCAGGTGGTAGGACGCCTGGTGAACCAGCCGTAAGCACATGCTGACGCCGGCCGGCGTGTGCGCACGCATGCACCTTCTCCGGCAAGAGATGGCGATGGAGATGAAGGTGGCGAGCGCGCCGCGCCTCAGTGCGCGCTGGCGGCGATGTTGCGTATTTCGCTGTGCAGGGCACGCTGCCCCGAAGCCAGCGCGGCCTCGTAGCTGTCGGCCGCATCGAAGGCGCTGCGAAGCACGGTCGGGTTCGCGCCGTTCGCATCGGTTTCCAGCAGCCGCCAGACGAACGAGCCGGGCACCGGCTCCTCGATGATGAGTTCGATCGGATGTGTCATGGCCCGACGATGTTCCCTTGGAAATCGGGTGTCTGTAGGCCAAGTCTGAATTTTCCAGAGGCCTCGCAAGGGGGTGAAAGCCGCCGCGTGTGAAACGTAGTGTGTTCGTTTGCAAGGCCGACACAGAGGCATACGCAATGTGTGTCCGAGGCGCGAGGGGCGGCGAACAATCCGCTCGTTCTTTCGCCAACCACTCTCCACTTCCGTGTCCAGGAAAACATCATGAGCATTCGATCCAATGTAGTTCTCGCCGTTGCGGCGGTCGCGGCCTCGGTCGCCGTTCTCACCTTTGCCGCGCCGCCTCCGGGTGGCGACGTCCCCGCGGGCGCCGCGCAGCAGGCGCCCGAATTCCAGAACATCGACAAGTGGCTCAACTCCGAGCCGCTGAAGCTCAAGGAGCTGCGCGGCAAGGTCGTGCTCGTCGACTTCTGGACCTACACCTGCATCAACTGCCTCAACCACCTGCCGTACGTCAAGGACTGGAACGCGAAGTACAAGGACAAGGGTCTCGTCGTCGTGGGCGTGCACACGCCGGAGTTCGCCTACGAGAAGTCCACGAAGAACGTGCAGGACGCGATCAAGCGCCTGCAGATCCAGCACGCCGTGGCCCAGGACAACAGCTACGGCACCTGGAAGGCCTTCAACAACCAGTACTGGCCTGCGGTCTACCTGATCGACAAGCAGGGAAAGATCGTCTATTCGCACTTCGGCGAAGGCAGCTACGGCACGACGGAGAAAAAGATCCAGGCGCTGCTGGCCGAACCGTCGCCAGCCGTTGCTGCTGCTCCCACTGCTGCTGCCGGAGGCTGAGATGAAGAAGCTGTGGTTCGCGCTGCTCTTCTTCGCGGGCGGCTTCGCACATGAAGTCCGCAACCCGGTGAGTTGCCAATGCATCGCGGCCCGCGAATTCGCGGGCCCCCGGAAACGCGGTCGCCCATGAAGGGGCGCAGGGCGAGGGGCGGCGCTCAGTCGTCCCGCGCTTCGACCGCCGAGGCGAAGACATAGCCTTCGCTGCGCACCGTCTTGATGTAGCGCGGCTCGCGCGCATCGTCGCGCAGCCGCTGGCGCAGGCGGCTCACCAGCAGGTCGATCGAGCGCTCGAAGAGCTCCGCCTCGCGGCCCTGCGTGAGGCTGAGCAACTGGTCGCGGCTCAGCACCTTCTGCGGATGGTCGAGAAACACGCGCAGCAGGCGGTACTCGGCGCCGCTCAGCGCCACCATCGTGCCGCTGTCGTCCAGCAGGTGGCGCGCCACCGTGTCCACATGCCAGTCGCCGAAGGCCAGCTTCTGCGACGGTTCGACCGCGCCCATGTTCGGCGGCAGCATGCGCGTGCGCCGCATCACCGAGCGGATGCGCGCGAGCAGTTCGCGCGCCGAGAAAGGCTTGGCCAGGTAATCGTCGGCGCCCATCTCCAGGCCCAGGATGCGGTCGGCCTCTTCGCTGCGCGCGGTGAGCATCAGGATCGGCGTGGCCTTGTACTTGCCGGTGCACAGATCGCGACACAGCGTGAGCCCGTCTTCGCCCGGCAGCATCAGGTCCAGGATGATGAGGTCGAAGGGCCCCGACTCTTCCAGCGCCGCGCGCATGTGCCGCCCGGTGGGCACCGCCACCACGCGCAGGCCGTTCTTGACCAGGTAGGTCGTGAGCAGTTCGCGGATTTCCCGGTCGTCGTCGACGATGAGGATGTGGTCGGAGGTCTTGGGGGTCATGGCTGTGTGTGAGGTGTGAAGTGCGCCGCAGCCGGAATGTATCTCGCAGGGGCTTCGCTGCAAGCGGGTTTGTATTCGCAAGTATCTGGCGGCGCGGGCGCGACAGTTTGTTTCGCGTCGCACCAGACCCCCGGGCCGCCACTGCCCGCTTCGGTGAAACGTAGTGTGTGGATTTCCAGCGCGGATACAGAGGCATACGCAATGTGTTCCGCGGGGTCGGGGCCGGGCCAACAATCCAGCCGTTCTTCAACGCAACCCCTCCAACGGAACCACCATGACCTCCACCGAAAAGATCCTCTACACCGGCAAGACCCACACCACCGGCGGCCGCGACGGCGCATCGACCAGCAGCGACGGCCGCCTGGACGTCAAGCTCTCTTCCCCCGGCGGCCCCGGCACCGGCACCAACCCCGAGCAGCTCTTCGCCGCCGGCTGGTCCGCCTGCTTCATCGGCGCGATGGGCCTGGCAGCCGGCAAGCTGAAGATCAAGCTGCCGGCCGACCTGGCCGTGGACACCGAGGTGGACCTGGCCAACACCGACGGCGCCTATTTCCTCAAGGCACGCCTGAACGTCAGCGTGCCCGGCATCGAGCGCGACGTCGTCCAGTCGCTGGTGGACGCGGCGCACCAGACCTGCCCGTACTCCAAGGCCACGCGCGGCAACATCGACGTCACCATCAACGTGGTCTGACAGGACGCATGACGGGGCCGAACGGGTAATGTTCCATGTCGCTTCTTGCTGCTGAACACACTGCGATACATGCGATGGGCTTTCGGGAGAGGCCCGGGTCTATAAACGAGCCCATGTCCACCCCACCCGCCAGCCCCGCCGTCGTGAATCCTCCTGCAAGCACCGCCGGCGGCTTGCGCCGGCTGGTGCCGCGGTCGCTCTTCTCCCGCGTGACGCTGATCATCGTGGTGGGCCTGGCGATCGCCCAGTTGCTCACCTTCGCCGCCATCCGCTACGAGCGCGACATGGCGATGCGCGAGCTGATGATGATCGGCATCGAGCGCGACATCGCCAGCTCGGTCGCCATCCTCGACCGCCTGCCCGCCGCCGAACGCCCGAGCTGGCTCGAGAAGCTGGAGCGGCGCAACTACCGCTTCGTGCTGGGCGGCATGGCCGAGGGCGTGGCGCCCCAGTCGCTGTTGTCGCAGCAGTTCGCCACCGCCATCGTCGATGCGATGCGCCCGTTCGAGATCGTCAAGGTCGGGCAGGTGACCCGGCCGCCCGAGGGCCTGCAGATCCAGGTGCGGCTGAACGACGGGTCTTCCGTCGTGGTCCATGCCATGCGGGTGGGCATGCCGGTGTCGAGCTGGGTGATGTGGGTGCTCGTGATCCAGCTGCTGGTGCTGGCCGTCTGCGCCTGGTTCGCGGTGCGGCTGGCCACGCGGCCGCTGGCCGAACTGGCTGCCGCGGCCGACGACCTGGGCCCCGACCTCAAGGCGCAGAAGCTCGCGGAAGAAGGCCCCACCGAGGTGGCGCACGCCGCGCGCGCCTTCAATGCGATGCAGCAGCGCATCGGCGGCTACATGTCCGAGCGCGTGGAAATCCTCGCTGCCATCTCGCACGACCTGCAGACGCCGATCACGCGGATGCGGCTGCGCACCGAGATGATGGACGACGAGCACGACCGCACCAAGTTCCGTCAGGACCTGGACGCGATGAACTCGCTGGTGCGCGAAGGCGTGACCTATGCGCGCACCCTGCACGGCGCCACCGAGCCGCCGCTGCGCATGGACGCCGACGCGCTGCTCGAAAGCATGCTGGCCGACTACGAGGACGCCGGCAAGACGGTGCACCTCGAAGGCAAGGCGGGCGCGCCCATCGTCGGCCGGCCGAACGCGATGCGCCGCATCGTCATGAACCTGATCGACAACGCGCTGATCTTCGGCAGCGATGTGCGGGTGCGCGTGCAACCCGGTGATGGGCGACTGGCCATCGCCGTCATCGACAACGGCCCCGGCATTCCGCCCGACGAACTCGACGCGGTGCTCAAGCCTTTCTACCGCGTCGAAAGCTCGCGCAACCGCAGCACCGGCGGCACCGGCCTGGGCCTTGCCATCGCGCACCAGCTGGCGATGGCGATGGGCGCCGAGCTCAAGCTGCAGAACCGCCCCGAAGGCGGACTGGAGGCACGCCTGACCATGCCCACGCGAATCACCTAAGGGAAGCGGGCCGCGCACGCTGCGGCCGTTTCCGCCCACTTGTTTTTGCAACTGCGGCTCGTGCGTCGAGACCGTGAAGACCCCGCACGCCCCGAGGGCGCGCACCGACCGCTACAAACGAGACCCGAACCATGCTGCTGCTCCTTCTCATTGCCTACCTGGGCGGGGTGCTCACCATCCTGAGCCCCTGCATCCTGCCGGTGCTGCCCTTCGTGTTCGCGCGGGCCGACCGCCCGTTCCGCTCGCATGGCCTGCCGATGCTGCTGGGCATGGCGGTGGCGTTCGCCGCCATCGCCACGCTGGCAGCAGTCGGTGGCGGCTGGGTGGTCACGGTCAACGAATACGGGCGCTATGCAGCGATCGCGATGCTCGCGCTCTTCGGCGTGACGCTGCTGTTCCCGAGCCTGGCTGACCGCATGAGCCGGCCGCTGGTGGGGCTGGGCATTCGCCTGGCCGAAGCGCAATCCGACGACAAAGGCGCCAAGGCTTCGGTGTTCTCGCCGTTGCTGCTGGGCGTCGGCACGGGGTTGCTGTGGGCACCGTGTGCGGGTCCGATCCTCGGGCTCATCCTGACGGGCGCCGCGCTCAACGGCGCGAGCGTCAGCACCACCGTGCTGCTGTTCGCGTACGCGGCCGGCGCGTGCACCTCGCTGGCTGCGGCGCTGCTGTTCGGCGGACGCCTGTTCACGGTCATGAAGCGTTCGCTGCACACGGGCGAATGGGTTCGCCGCGTAGCGGGCGTGGCCGTGCTGGTGGGCGTCGGTGCGATTGCGCTGGGGCTCGACACCGGCGTGCTCAGCCAGCTCTCGGTGGGCACCACCTCCGCACTCGAAAAAGCACTCGTGGAGAAGATCGACATGCCGAAGCCGCAACCGCAATCCACGCCCTTGATCGAATCTGCCCCACAGCAACAAGACACCGGCCTCGTGAAGACAGCCGCCGTGCTCCCCGAACCGGCGCCCGTGCGCAAGCTCGGCATCGAGGGCCAGTTCCCTTCGCTCGCCGGTGCGACCGAATGGATCAACTCGCCACCTCTGACCCCCGAAGCCCTGCGCGGCAAGGTCGTGCTGGTCGACTTCTGGACCTACTCGTGCATCAACTGCCTGCGCACGCTGCCCTACGTACGCGCCTGGGCCGAGAAGTACAAGGATGCGGGCCTCGTCGTTCTCGGCGTGCACTCGCCGGAGTTCGCGTTCGAGAAGCGCTCGGCCAACGTGCGCAAGGCGACGAAGGACCTCGGCATCGAGTTCCCGGTGGCGCTGGACAACGACTTCAAGATCTGGCGCGGCTTCGACAACCAGGCCTGGCCCGCGTTCTATTTCATCGATGCAGAAGGGCGCATCCGCTATCACCAGTTCGGCGAGAACCGCTACGACAAGGCCGAGCAGATCCTCCAGCAGTTGCTCGCCGAAGCCGGACAGCGCAACCTGCCGGCTGGCGTAGTCGCACCGAAGGGCGAGGGCACGCAGGCCGCGCCGGGCGCAGAGCTCGCGATGTCGGGCGAGACCTATGTGGGCACCGAGCGCGCGCAAGGCTTCGCATCGCGCGGTGGTCTGGTGAACGGCCGTGCGCATGTCTACCAAAGCCCCGTGATGCTGCGCACGAACCAGTGGGCACTGGCGGGCGAGTGGACCGTGGAGTCCGAGCGCGCCGTATCGAACCAGCCGAACGGCCGCATCGCCTACCGCTTCCAGGCGCGCGACCTGCACCTGGTGCTCGGGCCGATGACCGATGGCAAGCCGGTGCGCTTCCGCGTGCTCATCGACGGCAAGGCGCCGCTCGCGGACCACGGCGCCGACACCGACGCGGAGGGCTACGGGACCATCGAGGCGCAGAAGCTCTACCAGCTTGTTCGCCAGACGAAGAGCGGCAAGGACCGGTTGTTCGAAATCGAATTCCTCGACGGTGGGGCGCAGGCTTACGCGTTCACGTTCGGCTGAAGGAAGCCATTCAGGGCGGCGATCGAGCCGACGGGGTACCTTGCTCCGCGAATGTCCCCCGGCCTGCGGCCTCCTCCTTGATTTCGTTGCGCAAGGCACCCCATCGGCACGCTCGTTTTCAGAGCCGTCGTTGATCGGCGATACACCAGCGGCGCGCGCAAGTGCGCAGGGCATCGGGTGCTCCCCGCAGCGAAATCAAGGAGGAGGGCGAAGCCCGGGGGACATTCGCGGAGGGGAGTACCCGGTGGCCTGCGCACACGCCCTGAACAGCAGCTTGCGTTCAGAGCAACCCGAGCGTCAACGCCTTCAAAGTAGCAGCAGCCCGCGTCGTGCATTCGAGCTTGCGAAAAATGTTCTCCAGGTGCGCCCGCACGGTGCTCGGGCTGATGCCCAACACGCGCGCCGCTTCCTTGTTGCTGTCGCCAAAGCTGATTCGCCCGAGCACTTCGATCTCACGACTGGAGAGAAGGGCGGCCGCTTCGTTCGATGGCGCGATGGCCGTTTCGGTCTGCGGATGCCCCGTCAGCACAGCAACCGCCGCCGCATCGAGCCGCCCAAGTTCCGCTTCGCGTTTCAGCGCCGCGATCGCATCGGCTTCATCGAGCGCAGCCTGCCCCGGCCGGCTGGTGCGCAACAACACCCAGTGCGCCGCCACCGCCAGAACCCGGCCCGCCACATCGATGGCCGGCCCCTTGATGCCGCGGAAAAAACCCGAGCCGTCGAGGCGCTCGTCCACGAACGAGGCGATCTCCGCTTCGGTGCGCAGCGTGCCGATGCGCCGCGCCGCGCGGTCTGTCCAATAGGGCACGAGCCGCAGCCGCTCCTTGTCGGCTTCGCTGCGCACAGTTGGCGAATCCCATACCGCGTTCGGCACCGACGCGCGGCCGATGCCGTGGATGAGCGCCGCGCGCCGCACCTGCCCCTGCTCGACATCGCCCAGCCCCACTCCAGCAGCACATGCGAACGCGGCATCCGCCACGCGGCGCGAGAAACCGGTCATCCAGGGCAGCTTGAGGTCGATCACGTCGGCGATCAGTTCGAGCGATGCGGTTGTCTCGCGCAGCGCATCGGAGGGCGACTGCATGTCCGCCGCCGCGCCTTGCTCCAGCGCATGCAGCCAGTCGACCGCGTGCTGTTGCACCGCATCGACCACGAAGGCCGGATAGCGCGCATCGGCGCGGTCGGCGATGTAGCGCAGGGCGTTGCTCAGGCCGTGCACGCGCGAAAAAATTTCAAGGTCGCCCGCGACCGAGACGATGAACACCTCTTCGGGAATCTGCGAGGCGCGCAGCCCGTGCGGCTTGCCCTGTCCGTTGAAGGTCTCGAACATGTGGCGCAGCGTGCGCTCGACCTCGGGCGGCATGCCCAGCGTGCGTGCGATGTCGCCGGAGACCTCGCAATGGATCTCCGCCATCGGACCGACGGAAGCCGCGAGCTCGGCCGCGGCGCTCGCCGATGCGTTCGAGAGCATCGCGCGGCGCCCGCTGACGTCGTCGCCCATCAGGTCGGAGAACTCGGGCGCATTCGCGGTGCAGCCCGACCATCGCAGGAGCGACGCGCAGGCCGCATGGCCTTGCACCGTCGCATCGCGGCCGATGGCGGCGGCGAGTTGCGAGGCGATCCACGCGGTGCGCGCCGAATGATCGATGGGTTGTCCCATGCTCAGGTCGCCGACGAATGCAAGGGCCTTGATGGCGTCGAAGACCGGGATGTGGGGCGCAGGCTGCACGGGAGCAATCGAAGAAAGAAAAGGAAAAAGGCGCGCCGGCCTGGGCCAGCGCGCCGGGCACCTTACTTGGATTGGTTCACGGCGTCCAGAATCACCTGCGCCACCTTGGCCGGCTGCGATTGCTGCGGCACGTGGCTGCTGTTGACCGAGCTGACGGTCGCGCCGATCTTCTTGGCCATGTCGCGTTGCAGCGCGGGCTGGATCATGTGATCCGAATTCGCGACCAGGAACCACGAGGGCTTGGTCTTCCAGGCAGCCACGGTCAGCTTCTGCTCGAACGACTTGCCGAGGATCGGGCCTTGCGTCGCGGTCATCACTGCGGTGGTGGCGGCGGGCAGGTCTTGTGCGAAGTGCTTGGACATGCCTTCCTTCGTGAGCGACAGGAAGCCGCTCGCATCGGCCTTGATGTGCGCGAAGCCGGGCGCTGCGGGATAGTCCTTGCCGAGCTCGGCCGAGTTCTGGCCCGCATCGGGTGCGAAGGCCGCGATGTAGACCAGCGACGACACCTTGTCGTTCGCGCCGGCCTCGGTGATGACCGAGCCGCCCCACGAGTGGCCGACCAGCACGACCTTGCCGGGCTGCGCATCGATGGCGCGCTTGGCGGCGGCCACGTCGTCCTCGAGCGAGGTGAGCGGGTTCTGCACCGCCACCACGTTCACGCCCTTGGCCTGCAGCAGCGGAATGACCTTGGCCCAGTCGGAGCCGTCGGCGAACGCACCGTGGACGATGACCACGCTGGGCTTGTCTGCGGCGATGGCGCCCGTGGCGAAGGAGAGGCCGATGGCGAGGGCGGCGGCGGCTAGCTTGAAGCGTTGAGCGGTTTTCATGAGGGTCCTGAAGAGAAGGTTGGAAGCAGTGGTGAAGGGGAGCCCGTACTGTCGCCGCGCGCGGTTTTCGGCGCCATCGGACGAATGTCCGATCAGCCCCGGCTTTCGTGTTTGTCACTTGGGGTTTGCCCCCGGTCGCTCGTCCGGCGATTCGGACGGCCTTCGCGGACCGCATCCGGATGGTCGGCGAGCAGCCTCGCCCAGGCTGCGTTCGATCCTCATGAAATCAACGACTTAGCGCGCTCCTCCACCCTTGCCGCGCGTGGCATATCGATTGCTCAGTAGTCAGGCCCTCCGCATCGCCCGATGCGGCTTCCGGCCACGACACAGGAGACAAACCGATGAGCACCATGGGTGACCTTGACCCCACGGAAACTGGCGAGTGGATCGATGCGCTCGGCGCGGTTCAACAGCACCGCGGCAGCGAACGCACGAACTTTCTGCTGAACCGCCTGGTCGACGAAGGCCGCCGCGACGGGGTGTACGTGCCGCGCTCGCTGAACACGGCCTACAAGAACACCATCCCGCCCGAGAAGGAAGAAAAGTCCACCGGCAACCGCGAGATCGAGCACCGCCTGCGCTCGATCATCCGGTGGAACGCGATGGCGATCATCCTGCGCGCGAACAAGGATTCGTCCGAACTCGGCGGCCACATCGCGAGCTTCCAGTCGGCCGCCACGCTCTACGACATCGGCTTCGGCCACTTCTGGCACGCGGCCACCGACACGCACGGAGGCGATCTGCTGTTCATCCAGGGCCACAGCTCGCCGGGCATCTATGCGCGTGCTTTCCTCGAAGGCCGGTTGAGCGAGCAGCAACTGCTCAACTACCGGCAGGAGTCCGACGGCAACGGCATCCCGTCGTATCCGCATCCGTGGCTCATGCCCGATTTCTGGCAGTTCCCCACGGTGTCGATGGGCCTGGGCCCGCTGATGGCGATCTACCAGGCGCGCTTCTTGAAGTACCTGCACGGCCGCGGTCTCGCCGACACGGCGCCGCGCAAGGTCTGGGCCTTCATGGGCGATGGCGAGATGGACGAGCCCGAGTCGCTGGGCGCGATTTCGCTCGCGGGCCGCGAGAGCCTGGACAACCTCGTGTTCGTCATCAACTGCAACCTGCAGCGCCTCGACGGTCCGGTGCGCGGCAACGGCAAGATCGTGCAGGAGCTCGAGAGCGTGTTCCGCGGGGCCGGTTGGAACGTCATCAAGGTGCTCTGGGGCAGCGGCTGGGACAAGCTGCTCGCCAAAGACAAGAGCGGCAAGCTCCTGCAGCGCATGGAAGAGTGCGTGGACGGCGAGTACCAGGACTTCAAGAGCAAGAGCGGCGCCTACGTGCGCGAGCACTTCTTCGGCAAGTACGACGAGACCAAAGCGCTGGTCGCCGACATGAGCGACGACGAGATCTGGGGCCTCACGCGCGGCGGCCACGACCCCGAGAAGGTGTTTGCCGCGTATGCCGCGGCCGTCAAGCACAAGGGCCAGCCCACGCTGATCCTGCCCAAGACCGTCAAAGGCTACGGCATGGGCGAATCGGGCGAGGGCCAGATGATCGCGCACCAGGCCAAGAAGATGACGCAGGACGCGCTGCGCGGCTTTCGCGACCGCTTCCAGATCCCGGTGTCCGACGAAGAACTGCCCAACGTGCCGTTCATCCAGCTGGCCGAAGACAGCCCCGAGATGAAGTACCTGCGCGAGCGCCGTGCCGCGCTCGGCGGCTATTTGCCGCAGCGCCGCCGCAAGTCGACTGCGCTGGAGATTCCGCCGCTGTCCACCTTCGAGCGCCTGCTCAAGGACACCGGCGAGCGCGAGATCTCCACCACCATGGCCTTCGTGCAGATGCTCGGCACGCTGGTGCGCGACAAGCAGATCGGCAAGCATGTGGTGCCCATCGTGCCCGACGAGTCGCGCACCTTCGGCATGGAAGGCATGTTCCGTCAGCTCGGCATCTGGTCGTCGCTCGGCCAGCTCTACAAGCCGCAGGACGCCGACCAGCTCATGTACTACCGCGAGTCGAAGGACGGGCAGGTGCTGCAGGAAGGCATCAACGAGGGCGGCGCGATGTCCAGCTGGATCGTCGCGGCCACCTCGTACAGCACGAACAACGTGCCGATGAT
>Ga0163161_10001830_pt1 | contig 15539 bp, 15 predicted proteins | sample S45metaG_FD_129847 | JGI IMG/M metagenome (GOLD analysis project Ga0163161, IMG submission 129847) | Switchgrass rhizosphere microbial communities from Kellogg Biological Station, Michigan, USA - S4-5 metaG | ecosystem: Host-associated > Plants > Roots > Rhizosphere > Soil | place: USA... | reverse complement strand
CAAACTGCGCCTGATTCGCGCACGTCAGTTGCTCAAGCAAACGCCGATCTCCATCGTAGAGTTGTCGGTGGTGTGTGGCTTTGTGTCCACCCCCCATTTTTCAAAGTGCTATCGCGAGTGTTTTGGCATTCCACCCAGCGACGAGCGCTTGGTGGCGCAAACGCACCCGCTAGTGACAGCAAGATCGATTGCGCAGGCATTGCCATTGGCAAGGCCGATGAGCTTGCTGGATCAGGCACGCGATGAGTCAACCTTCGCAAGTATCAAAATTTTGAAATCCTGAACAATACGGGTGATCTTTTCGGGATGGATGGTCACAGCGGACCATTCGTAGAGGGAGGGCTCGGCGTGGCTGGCGTGAAAACTGATACCTGAGCCGCACAATCAGAGCGCCTACGACCTCTTTATTGGCAAGGTCGGTGTCTGGGTCGATATCAGCGTCGGAATCTGAGCGTCGTTGAAGGTGCCTCGCCAAAACGTTTTTTATATTCCTGAGCAAACCGTCCCAAATGGGCAAAGCCCCATTTGAACGCGATATCGGTTACCGAAGCGTCATGGCTATGACTGCTCAATTCAAGATGCACCTGCTCCAATCGCAGGTTGCGCAGATAGGCCATGGGCGTGGTGTCGCAAAAATCGCGGAAGCCGGCAAACAATGTGCGAACGCTGACCCCAGCGTGCTCGGCCAACTGCTCGATGCTCAGCGGTTCATGCGCATGAGCACGCATGTACTCCTCGGTCCTTTTGACGAAATAGGGCAAGAGTGCTTTTGGTTTACTGGCACATTCCAGTTGTTCTCGCAGATTGTTGGGTTGGCCATAGACCAATGCATTGATCAGGACTGATTCGAACTGCTTAAGCACCAGGGAGTGGTGGAGCGGATGTTCGTCCGATGTAATAGCCTCTGCCAGTATGGCAATCAGCTGAAGGAAATAGCTTCCGCTTGGGGTGGTCAGATCGAGTTCCGGATGAAACTCCAGCGGTCTGTCCATCACATGTCCAAGGTGTTGAGCACAATGGTACTCAACCTCGTCACGTTCGATTCGAAGTGCCAGTTGGGGGGCATTGGCATCCCAGCACATCGATAACGGCAGGTTCGGTGAAATCAAGGAGGCTACGTTGGGTGAGGAGATGAAGTCGTGCCCGCCACAAATGATGCGTGCCTTTCCGCTGATGGGAACCTGGATCAAAAAGAAATCTTCAAGGCGACCGGGATCGATATTTACCCGGGCCCCATATTCCAGTCGGTTCAGGGACAAGTGCCCACGACTGACATGGTGCATCCGCGCGCTGATGCGGTCGGTTTCCTGGATACAGCGCAGTTCGTGTTTTTTGAAGACGCTGCTGACTCCGTCACGAATGGCATTCAGGTCATTGAGAAGAAATAACTGGTTTTTAGGAGTGAACAGCGAAGCTCTGTCAAAGAGACTGCCGCAGCTCTCCGGAATGAGATTCAGGCCCATGGTCGCCTCACTTGCATGCACGGTTTCAAGGCATGGCGCACAGTAGTGTTACCGAGGTGTTGCAGGATAAGGATAGTCGCTGCGTTAACCGGATAACCTGTAAGCATGTCCGTTTCTTTATGTGCCCTCACCGGGGCCTTCTACCTGCTCTAGCAATGGGCATGCCAGACAGTTTCAAGTTGTTTAGGGCTGCTGCGAAGCATGATTCATGGTTCCTAGAATCCCCCCGTAAACATTAGGTGTCCAACGTTTGTTTGCCTCGGCTTGGCATTTTTGAGGGAGAAAAAAGCGAGGTGTTCAAGTCAGTTGCGATTCAGAAATCTTTCTGCATGCCGTGGACAGGTTTAGCGCCCAGCGGATAGTCCCGCTCGATGCAGATGTTCAATATCGTTCCAACGCTTCTGAATTAACTGAGGTGGGAGTGCCAACCAGAGCACTCATCCACATGCCCAGTAAGGCGGAACATGATGAACATCTCCTATAAATTCGCTCCAGTAGAAGAGCTCCGTACCAGCCAATGGCATGACTGGGACTGGGAAGCTGAGGCAGAGGTCGCCATTGGAAGCCACCTCATCACCTCACGAAACGGCTACTACCATCATGGGATTTACCTGGGTGCGTACAAAGTCATTCACTACTCAGGGCTGTACGCAGGTTTGCACGCAGGTCCTGTAGAAATTCTGACACTGCAACGGTTTGCGTCCGGGCAACGGCTTTGGGTCAAGAGTTCACGGCAAGTCAGATTCGAACGAGAAGAAATCATCCGGCGAGCGCTCTCTCGGGTGGGTGAAAATCAATACCGGCTGCTGACCAACAACTGCGAACACTTCTGCAATTGGTGCCTTTACGGCGAAAGCCGCAGTGATCAGGTTCGCAATTTTGCGGCTCATCCTTTCGCGGTACTACGACTGCTTCTGCTGGCCCTGCCGGGACTATTTCAGCGAACCGCCATCGTTTAGTACTGCGCTTTTGCCTTCCAAATCGATTGTACTGAACAGGTTTTGTTCACCTCCCATACCGGTCGCCCCTGGTCCTCTTTTTTGCTCGTCGAGCATTTTGACGAGCGTGAGGTGCGGCAGCCGCGTCACCGCTCGGTTCTCCTTCAAACAGTTGGTTGATGAGGTGAACAGTTGGCGTCTGCTTTTTCTGGCCACTCTCACAGCTTTGTTTCATTTTTCGCATCAGATTCTGGCTTGTGTAACTTCCTGCATACCACGGACAGGTATCGCATTCAGCGGATAGTCGGCACCACTAAAGGTGCCCAATATCGTCTCCAACGTTCCTGAACCCTTGGAGAATCGATATGAAAGGCCAATATGTCAGCGTGCCGGTTGCGACCGGTGCTCACTTCCAGGCTTACCTGGCGACCTCCGTCGATGGTCGCGGCCCAGGCGTGGTGCTCTGTCAGGAAATCTTTGGCGTTAACCAGGCTATGCGTGAAGTCGCTGACCTGTTGGCCGAGGAAGGTTACACCGTGCTGGTTCCGGACCTGTACTGGCGCCAGGAGCCCGGTGTCGAATTAGGTTACACCGAGGCAGACTTTGGTCGCGCTTATGAGCTCTATCAAGGTTTCGACGAGGCACTAGGTATTGATGATATCCGCGCCAGTCTGAATGCCCTGCAGAGCTTGCCCCAATGTAAGCCGGGTGACCTGGGTGTTGTGGGCTACTGCCTGGGCGGCAAGCTGGCCTACCTGGCGGCGTGTCGGTTACCTGAAGTGGCTTGTGCCGTCGGCTACTACGGGGTGGGTATTGAAAACGCCTTGCCGGAAGCTGAAAGTCTGCAGGGTCGCCTGGTGCTCCATATGGCCGAACAAGATCAGTTCTGTCCCGCCGAGGCTCGGTCCGCGATTCAAAAGGTTCTGAACGACAAGCCAGGTGTTGAACTTTACGTTTACCCGGGAGTTGATCACGCCTTCGCTCGCCCTAACGGCCATCACTATCACAAACCGTCGGCACTGTTGGCTCACGAACGGACTGTGGCTGCATTACGTCGGGTTCTAGGCCCTGACTACAACCTCTCTGATCTCTGGGATGAGCACGTGCGTCACGAGTTCGATACCCGGGACGTACCTGCAACTATGGCCACAATGGTCGCTGAACCTTACGTCAATCACATCCCGACCATGACCGGCGGCGTGGGTGCAAAAGAGTTGAGCCGCTTCTACCAACATCACTTCGTCCATGGCAATCCCAAGGACATGACGCTCACGCCACTGTCGCGCACGGTCGGTGCGTCACAGATCGTTGATGAATTCATCATGAGTTTTACCCATGACTCCGAGATCGACTGGATGCTTCCCGGGGTAGCACCAACCGGGCGCTACGTCGAGATCCCGATGCTTGGCGTAGTCAAGTTCCGCGGTCCCAAGCTTTATCACGAACATATCTACTGGGATCAGGCCAGTGTGCTGGTACAGATCGGCCTGCTTGACCCGACAGGGTTGCCAGTGGCCGGTGTGGTGACCGCCCGGAAACTGCTCGATGAATCGCTGCCTTCCAATACGTTGATGCCGAGTTGGGCCTCCAGCGCCAACAAGTCGGTTTAAGGGGATAACCATGTCTCATCTTCAGAACAAGGTTGCTGTAATCAGTGGAGGCGCGACCCTAATTGGCTCCGCCGTCGCTCGGGCGTTGATGGACGCAGGGGCTAGCGTTGCACTGTTCGATATCGATCGTGAAGCGGGTCTCAAGGCCACCGCCGAGCTCGGTGAGCGAGCCGCATTTTTTCATCTCGATGTAACGGATGACGAACTCATTGCGCATGCAGTCGAAGAAGTTCGAGCACGTTTTGGTGGGGTCGACCTTTTGATCAATCTGGCCTGCACTTACAGCGACCAGGGCTTTGCTTCCAGCCGCCAGGATTGGCTACAAGCGCTTGATGTGAACCTAGTATCAGCGGTGGCATTGACTCAAGCAGTGCATCAGGACCTTAAAGCGCGACGTGGTGCGATTGTCAATTTCACTTCTATCTCGGCCAAGTGTGCCCAGACCGGGCGTTGGCTCTATCCGGTTTCGAAGGCCGCGATGGTGCAACTGACTCGCTGCATGGCCATGGACCTGGCTTCTGACGGCATCCGCGTCAATTCCGTATCGCCTGGCTGGACCTGGTCGCGAGTGATCGCCGAAGTCAGTGGCGATAACCGTGAAAAGGCTGACGCAGTCGCCGCTTCCTATCACCTGTTGGGGCGACTGGGAGAACCCTCCGAGGTGGCCAATGTGGTGGCGTTTTTATGTTCGCCAGCCGCCAGCTTTGTAACGGGCGCGGATTATGCCGTCGATGGAGGCTACTCGGTCATGGGACCGGAACAGAACCTGCCGGCGATACCACGGCTTGCCGAGTAACACAAAACACTAACAAGAAACCCTGTTCGGCGACTGCCGAATGCCACACCTGTAACCGTCGATAACCAGGAGAATAACAATGCGTCGAATCGCCATCGTCGGAGCCGGTCAAGCCGGCCTGCAACTCGCTCTAGGCCTGCTCGCCAAGGGTTACCACGTCACCTTGACCACAAATCGTAATGGCGAGGACATTCGCAACGGTAAAGTGATGTCCAGTCAATGTATGTTCAACGCCGCCTTGCAGAGCGAGCGTGATCTGGGGCTGAACTTCTGGGAAGACCAATGCCCGGCTGTTGAAGGTATTGGTCTGGCAGTGCCTAACCCAGAGCAGCCCAATGAGCCACTGTTCAGCTGGAGTACCCGGCTGGATCGCTATGCCCAATCCGTCGATCAGCGCCTGAAAATGCCGGTATGGCTGGACGAAGTCGCAAAGCGTGGCGGTGAGGTCATTATCCAGGATGTCGGCGTGGCCGAGCTGGAACTCTTGTCGACCACCCATGATTTGGTACTGCTCGCTGCGGGCAAGGGCGAAATCGTCAATCTGTTTGAAAAAGATGCCGAGCGGACTCAGTTTCAGCAACCGCAACGAGCGCTGTCTTTGACCTATGTGAAGGGCATGACACCGATGTCGCCGTTTTCCCGGGTCAGCTTCAACCTGATTCCAGGTGTAGGCGAGTACTTTGTGTTTCCTTGCCTGACGACCACCGGACCTTGCGAAATCATGGTCTTTGAAGGGATTCCTGGTGGTCCGATGGACTGCTGGCAGGGGATTACATCTGCCGAACAACATCTCGAAAAAAGCCTGGAGCTGATTAATCGTTACGTCCCTTGGGAAGCCGAACGCTGCCGCTCCGTGGAAATGACTGATGACAAGGGATTCTTGTCCGGCAGATTCACGCCAATGGTACGCAAACCGGTATTGACGCTGCCGTCGGGACGCAAGGTCTTTGGTATGGCCGATGCTCTTGTAGTCAACGACCCGATTACCGGCCAAGGTTCGAACAATGCCGCCAAGTGCAGCAAGGTTTACCTGGATTCGATTATCGCTCGTGGCACGCAAGACTTTGGCCCTGACTGGATGCATGACACCTTCGAGCAGTACTGGAGCTATGCCCAGCATGTGGTCAAGTGGACCAACACCATGCTGACACCACCGCCTCAGCACCTGCTCGAACTGCTCGGTGCCGCGAGCCAGTCACAACCTCTGGCATCGGCCATCGCCAATGGTTTCGATGATCCACGCACTTTTGCACCTTGGTGGTTCGACGCCCAGTCTTGCCAGGCCTTTATTCAGAAAAAGACTCGTCAGGCTGCTTGAGTCGCCATCGAGCCAGGAGTTCATCATGAACGCACTTACCGCAGAATCCATCGAACATGATCTGGTCAACGCGCAGGATTGCGATCCACGCGAACTGCGCAATCTGCTCGGGCAATTTGCCACGGGTGTTACCGTAATCACTACGCGCACAACTGATGGGCGCAATGTTGGCATGACGGCTAATTCTTTTTCATCGGTCTCACTCGATCCGCCGCTGGTGCTTTGGAGTATTGCGCGCAACGCGCCGAGTCTGCCGGACTACCTGTCGTGCGAGCATTTTGCGATCAACGTCCTGGGCGCAGATCAGCACGATATTTCCGGACGTTTTGCACGACCTGCGCCAGACAAGTTTTCGGGTGTGGCCTTCCAGGCCGGAGAGTCCGGGGTGCCTCTGCTCGATGGCGTGATTGCCACGCTGGTCTGCCGCAATGTCACTCAATATGAGGGCGGTGACCATTTGATATTCCTTGGACAAATCGAACACTACCGCCACGGCGCAGGGGAGCCGCTGGTGTTTCACGGCGGGCAGTATCGAGTGGCTGTGCAACATCCCGGGGTAAATCGATAAGTCAGGGCTTGAACCTCGCCGTTCTTTTCGAACGGCGAAGTACGCCTGTTGTTACGACACGTATCTAGCCGTTGGAATGATGGATCCGAAACATTGCAAAGTGACTATGATTCCGGCCGGAGCCAGTTCTTTGGATGCGGCCTGAGTCAGCACCCGCACCGCCATTTTTGACGCAGTGAGAATATCGATCAGTGTCGGGTTTTCATGCCCGGCGCTGGACAATACGTTGATGATCGTGCCTTTTTGGCAACGCTGACGAAATTTATCCGCGGCGGCCTGAATGCCCCAATGTGTGCTTTGAACACTGTGATTGATCAGTCGTGCAACTTCGTCATAGCCAATATCAGCGTTTGGGTGTTCTCTCTCAAATCCAGGGTTATTGACCATGATATCTAAGCTGCCGAATGTTTTTTCCGCATGATCAACTGCCTCTTGAAGTTGTTTCTGTCGGGTCAGATCGGTTAGGAAAACTGACACGCGACGCCCCACTGCGATGATCTCTTCGGACGTATGCCGCAGCAGCGTTGCGTCCTTATCGACCAATACGATATCAGCCCCCTCCCTGGCCAGGCGAAGGGCAATTCCCCGCCCGGTACACTGTCCAGCACCCGTTACAAGCGCAATTTTTCTAGGGCTATTCATATGAAGTGACTAGTGCTCTCGGATAATTAACTGAAAAGCTCTGATGCCGTTTAATTGCTGAGGCGAGCCTAAACCGCGTTGCATTTTAAATGCCGAAGGTGGGCTAGTCATCTTGAACAAATAGCCTGTTGGATTTACTCGCGCATAGTGGATAGCCCATGCAGTTGGCGGATAGTCAGAAAGAGAGGGGGTGATCATGATCAAGCCCAGCCCCTAAATAAAAAAATGGTGGCTGTAAAAACACTAATGCCTGCTGAACATCCTACAGGTGTTGAGACTTGTTGATGCGCTGGCTTGTGCGGCAAGGGTTCAACGTTATGTGGTAACGGACAGCCTTTACGCGCCCATTGCTACGTTCAACTTCTCTGCCTTTAGCCTTGCTGTAAGTGGAGAGCGTCATGAAAATAAAAAGAAAACTGCTATCGGTATATGTGTTGAGCACTAGCCTCTTGGGAATTGAAACCGCGCAGGCGTATGACCTGCCAGTCGTCAATCTGGGTTTAACAACTTTTCTCGATGGTGCGCCGCCAGCGGGGGCGGGGTGGTACTTTCAGGAATACTTCCAGAATTACAGTGCCAATCGTTTTCGGGATCAAAATGGAAAGTCGCTGGGCTTGCCCAAGCAGGAGCTGGATTATCAGGTCGCGGTGACACAAGTCAGCTATTTTTCCGACCTTCGCTTGGGCAACGCTACGCTGGGCATGAATGCCGTGCTTCCTTTTGTAACGAGCATGGATGTTGATGACGGACTCAATAACGCGGCGCTGAAGGCTCAAAGTGGCGTAGGCGATCTGCTTTTGGGCCCGATGATTCAGTTTGATCCGATCATGGGACCCGATGGACCGCGTTTCGCGCATCGCATTGAGTTGCAGGTGAACGTGCCGACTGGCAAATACGACAGTAAGCATGACATCAATCCGGGCGCCAACGCTTGGTCGTTTGATCCCTATTGGGCGGCCACTTATTGGTTTACTCCAAAATGGACTGCATCCGTTCGTGCTCACTATCTTTACAACGGCAAGAACGATGATCCGGGCCCGGCGTTTGGTGGCGCCGACGATATGCAAGCCGGCCAGGCTTTACACGCAAACTTTGCTACCGAGTATGCGGTGACGCCGCAGCTGCGTTTGGGTATCAATGGCTATTGGCTGAAGCAAATCACGGATACCAAAGTTGACGGTCATGAGGTTTCCGGCCGCCGCGAAAAGGTATGGGCTATCGGGCCTGGGGCGATGTACAGCTTTTCCAAAGAGGATCATGTATTTGTGAATGCGTACTTCGAACAGGACGTCGAGAATCGTCCTGAAGGTAGTCGTGTGCAAGTGCGGTATGTCCATCACTTTTAAGACCGCCACAGTCATTGTGCTCCATAGCTTCGATTACTTTGGTCTTTTGCCTGCCCCTAGGGGGCGGGCCTTTTTTTTTCATTTTTGGGACCTTCAGCCATGTCTGCATCTCCTACTTCTTCTGACAATGTTGTTCTGATATGTCGCACCGACCTGCAGGGGCGCATTACTCAGAGTAGCGACGCGTTCATCAAACTTACCGGCTATACGAGTAAGGAGCTGTTGCAACAGTCAAGCAGTCTTCTGAAGCACCCTGATATGCCTGCACATATTTTCATTAGCCTGTGGAGCGCGCTGCAACAAAGAAAGCCCTGGATGGGACTTTTGAAGAACAGGCGCAAGGACGGTTCAACGTACTGGCTGAACGTCTACATAAAACCAGTGTTCGGCGATGATGGAGTTCAGGCATATGGGGCTGTCTATAGCTCACCCTCGCAAGCGCAATGTGAGCGTGCAGAAAAGCTCTACTCGCGATTGAAATCAGGAGGCGGCGTTCTGCAGTGGAGCTCTCATATCCATCAACTAGTGGGCGTTGCATTACCGACCCTGCCGCTCGGATTACTGTTGTCAGCAGGCCTTTGGCAACTGAACTCCCATTTGACTCAGAGCGCCTTAGTTGTTGCTGGATCGCTCGTTATAGCGGGTATTCAGGATTGGCGGCAGACCCGAGCCGTCAAGCAAGTTTTTGTGGCGCATCCCAAAGCGTTTGCCGATCGATTGACCGCGAAAATTTACAGCAGCGCGCCAGGTGTTGCAGCGTTGATGGAGATGGCACTGGTTGCCGAAGAACGCCGTCTGCAAAGCGCATTGTCACGAATAGGGACGACCGGGGGCGTCGTAGAACAGCAGGTGGTCGAGCTTGCCCAGTTGATCCAGGGCGAAACCCTGCGCCTCGAACGGCAACGCGATGAAACCGATTTGTCGGTGACCGCCCTTAGCGAATTGGGCGCGACCATACAGGAAGTTGCCAGCAACGTTCAGGCCACCAATCTGGCCACTCAGGAAGCTGCCCGGCTTGCAAATCATGGCGAACAATTGTCCAGCAAGAGCCTCGATGCGATGCAGCAACTCAGTACATCGGTTGGGGATATTGCACTGGCGGTTCAACAACTGGCCAGCTCTACCGAGTCCATTGGCGCTATTACCAACATCATCAGTTCGATTGCCGGACAAACCAATCTACTTGCTCTGAACGCGGCTATTGAAGCAGCTCGCGCCGGCGAAGCAGGCAGGGGGTTCAGCGTCGTTGCCGACGAGGTACGGCAACTGGCAACTCGGACTCAGGAAGCAACACAGCAAATCCAGCCGCTGTTACTGCAACTGCGTAATGCGACCGAACGCACCGTACAACTGACCAACGAGGGGCGGGAGTTCGCGCGAAACAGTACGAGTGAGGTGGAATCAGTCCAAAGTAATTTGGCTGGAGTGAGTTTGTCACTGACCCAAATATCTGGCATGAGCATGCAGATTTCATCCGCCATGGAGCAACAATCCCAAGTGGTCGAGAGCTTGTCAAAACAGGTTGTGCAAGTGGCCGAGCTGTCGACGCAAAGCGTAGATAAGGCATTGGACGGTCAGCGGATTGGCGAGGATCTGCTCGCTCAGGCCAAAGCGCTACGGCATTTGGCAGATCGTTTTGATCGCTGAGAGTTCGACGGTGGGGTATTGATCAGCAGCGTCGGCGGATAATGAAAAAAGCACAGGAATATCTGGTCTGCACCAGATATTCCTCATGTAATCTCAATGCTTGGAATTGCTCTCGATGAATTTTTCGTAATACATCTGGAACCGCTCAATCTTCTGATCACTGAACCAGGTTTTAATCGCTTCGACCATCGGCGGGGGACCGCACAAATAAATGTCGAATGGATTGGCTTCGAACGACTGGCGGTCGAAGTGATCAGGAATCCAGCCGGTTTTACCTTTCCAGTGTTCTGATGGCTTCGACACCACCAAGTGATAATCAAAGTTCGCGATTCTCTCGCGATAATCAGCCAGGCGTTGAGTTTCGCAGAGGTCATTATCCTGCGTGACGCCATAGAACAGTTGGATCGGGTGTCCGCAACCACCTTTTTCGGCAATGGTATCCAGCATTCCGAGGAAGGCCGATAGGCCGGTTCCTCCTGCCACCAGGACGAGAGGCTTACTGACCTGACGTAGATAAAAGCTACCCAAAGGCGCCTCGAACTCGAGCATTTCTCCGGGGCGGCAATGCTGACGGATGAAGTTGCTCATCACTCCATCAGGCAACAGCCTGATGAGAAACTGAAGCTGATTATTGGGATTGGGCCGGTTGGCGAATGAGTAGGAGCGCCATTCACTGGTTCCAGGTACATGCAATCGAGCGTATTGCCCCGGAAGAAAGTCCAATTGCTGGGAGTGGGAGCAAGCATCTAGATGAAGGATCGCCGTGGTGGCCGAAACCTGCTCTACACCTGTAATCACCGCTTGCAATAACTGAGTGGCCCCAGCGTTGCACAAGCTCGAATCGAAGTCGAAATAGAACGAGGCATCCGATTGCACGCGGGTCTGGCAAGAGAGCATCTTGCGTTGCGCCAAGTCCTGTTCGGACAGGGCCTCGTCATCAACGTAATCTTGAGTATATTGGCCTGATTCGCAGCGTCCCTGGCAGGTCCCGCAAACACCTTCACGACAGTCCAGGGGAATGTTTACGCCATTGCGCAGCGCGGCGTCGAGCAGCAACTCGTTTGGTTTGACCTCGAAGAACGAGGTCTTGCCGTCGGCGAAGCTGAAAGCGACTTTATGATTCATGACAGCGTGCTCCACAGCTCAAAGGTGATAGAAATCAAGCACTGAGTTGATGGTGTCGTTCAGCAATACGATGTGCTTGCGAGTAATTTTCCAGCTGTCCGCGACGGGTTTGAGGTGGTAGGTCACATGGCCGTAGAACTGCTCGGACAACCCTTGTCGCGTGAAGAGCGTGACCCAGGCTGCCTTGACTTCAAGAAGTCCGTTGTCGAGCTCGTTGATGCGCACATTGCTGATTTGATGCAAGGTGCGCGGCATCGGCGTTGAAGCCGCCGACTTACCCGTGCGCAAACGAAACACGCGATCTTCCAGACCGGAGCGGTTCGAGTAGTAAATCAGCGACATGCCGCGCTTGGGGTCGGTGGTGTACACATGCTCTGACTCCCATTGCGGCAGGTGGAATTCACTCTGCTCATCAAACAGGGCGATATAGGCGTCCCAGTTCTGTTGATCACACAGCTCGGCTTTGCGGTAGAGAAATTGTTCGACGGAATACTGTAGTGCGCTCATTTCACACCTCCTTCAACTTCAGGGCTTTTTGTTCCAGACCTTGCAAAAGGAAGCGCTGCCAGGATCCGTGCTGATTGATGTAGAGCCCTTCATGGGTGAACTCAGTGCCGGTCAGTACTGGGTTGATACCCAGAACCTCGCTGTTAGGGGTGGGACCTTCGACCCATTTTTCACTGCCGCGAGACACTTCGTTCCAGCGCTCGAGGCGCGCCTGGAATCCGCGCTGGGCTTCGCGAAACTCAACCAGGTCGTCCGGGGTTCCCATGCCTGAAACGTTGAAGAAATCCTCGAACTGGCGAATACGGTTTTCTCGGTCTGCGTCGGACTCACCTTTGACGCCGATGCATTGGCTGGTGATCTCTGTTTTGTTCCAGGCCACCGGGCGCACGATACGCAGCTGCGAGCTGATCTGATCCATAAAGAACAGGCTTGGATAGATGTTGAGGTTGCGCAGGCGGTGCATCATCCACTCGGCCTGCTGCTGGCCGTATTCCTCGATCAGACGCGGCATGACCGTGGCATAACCCGCGCGCACCGATGGATTGGGCATGTCGCTGAACAACAGGCTGTGGCCATTCTTGAACGAGAACCAGCCGTCGTCGGTTTCTGCATCGCCGGCGCCCAGTTTGCTGTAGTCCAGCGTGTCGGAGACGCCGCCATTGGCGGCATTGACTTGCTGGCGATGTTGCACGGTGGAGACATAGTTGTAGTGCACGGTACTGACGTGATAACCGTCCAGGCCGTTTTCATGCTGTAGTTTCCAGTTGCCGTCGTAGCTATAGGTCGACTTGCCGGGCAGTATTTCCAACTCGCCGGTAGGAGACTGGGCGACCATCATGTCGAAGAACACTTTGGCATCGCCAAGGTAGTCTTCCAGGGAGTCGCTGCCGTTGACATCCAGGCTAATGAAAACGAAGCCCTTGTAGCTTTCAATCCGCGCTTTCTTCAGACCTCGGGTTGCTTTGTCGAAGCCTTCCGGGTATTCCCCCGGGGCCTTGACCTTGACCAGGCGGCCGTCACTTTTGTAACACCAAGCGTGGAACGGGCAGGTGAAGGTGGACTGGTTGCCCTTGCTGACGCGAGTCAGCGTCGCACCCCGATGCTGACAAGCGTTGATCAGTGCATGAAGCTGATTGTTGCCATCGCGGGTAATGATCATGGGCTGACGACCCGCACGCATCGTCAGGAAATCATTGGGGTTGGCGATTTCGCTCTCGTGGCAGGCGTAGATCCAGTTCTTCTCGAAGATCAGCTCCATCTCCAGGTCGAACAGTTCCGGCTCTGTGAACATGTCACGGGCGATGCGGTAAATGCCTTCAGCCGGACGGAAATCCAGGCAGCCCTGGATGTATTCTTGCCACTGCGCAATGCTTCTCGAGTTGTTCATCAGGTACACCCTTTTGTAGTTTTTAGGCTCACCCCGATTGAAAGCCTTTCTGTGTGGTGCATCTATCCGGATTCGAGGCGATATCTATCCGCTTCTGAGGTGGTAAGGCTCGCTCTTTATGGGAAAAACATGGCGGGTTTCTTTTATGCGTTTTTATGACGATTTTTGCATTATGCGGATAGTGATTCTGAGCCGTTGAAAGTATGGTTGTAGCCTGATCGGTAACTTTTGTGGTGCTGCGATGAATCTGCAAACTTATGCTGGGAACAATGCTGAATTTCAAGATATCCATGCAGTGCATCATGATGTACAAGGTGCGCAAGCTTGGATGGTGAATATCTGCGGCCCTCACGAGCTCAAGGCATCGTCCCCGCAGCGCCTTCATTTTCAACATGCCGGAAATATTCTGAAGTCGATGTCTACAGTGATTGGATATATCGAATACGGTACCGATGTCACTATCGATATTGACGCGTCAGTACTCAATAGTTACAGCATCAGTTTACCAATCAGTGGTGCGCAGGAACTGAGAAAGCCAAATGGATTGCTGATGTCCGATAGCGGAAACGGAATAATCGTATCGCCTTATGATCAGCAAGAACTCTCTATTGCAGGTAATTGTCGAAAAATTCAGGTCGCCATTACGTGTACGGCAATGCGGCAAGTGTTGGAGGAGCTGTTACAGAGGCCCTCGCAACAGCCGATTGTCTTCGAAGCCCAAATAAGTACAAGTGACGGCGCTCCTGCTGCATGGTGGCGGCTGGTAAAATTTCTGCTTGTGGAGATGGATCAGGCACGTGATTTTTTTGGTCATGTCTCCATTACCCGTGATATTGAAAAAGCGTTGATAAAGGGTTTGATCTTGTCGCAGCCAAATAATTATTCGAGCGAACTGGCTAGTCTTTCGCAGATTCGCTGTCCTGAATATTTATTAAAAGCCAAAAAACTTATACATGAGCATGCCAGCGATGAAGTCAATTTGGACGAGGTCGGGCGGGCGGTGGGTGTATCCCGTTTCAAGCTCTATGATGACTTCAAGAAATATTTCGGTATTACGCCGACTGTGTATTTAAAGCGTTTTCGGCTTGAAGCTGTAAGACAGGCGTTGCTGGAGGGCGGATGCAATGGAAACATTGCAGCGGTGGCGATGCAGTGGGGATTTAACCACTTGGGCCGTTTCTCATCCGACTACAAGAAATTATTTTTGGAAGTGCCATCGAAGACAGTTGAACGGAGTCGAAAGCATTGATCGTACTGGCGGATTCTAACGCTGGATTTTAATTTTCAGATTCTTTTCTGATTCGGACTGGTTGTATTGTTCGTTGAGTTGTTTGCTGTCTACGCTCCCGGTGTAGGGTGCTTGTGTTTGATAAAAATAAGAGAGGTTCATTATGAAAACTGTTGCGCAATTACTTTGCTTGAAGTCCGAGCATAATCATGATGTTTACACCGTTGCACCAGAGCAAATGGTCATTGATGCTGTCAGGACCATGGCTGAACGGAATGTTGGCGCGTTGCCTGTCGTAGAGAACGGAGTTGTTATCGGTGTTGTCAGTGAGCGAGACTACGCGCGCAAGATGGTATTGAAGGGGCGTTCCTCGGCGGGCACACCCATCAGGACTATTATGAGTTCACCTGTGGTAACGGTGGACTCTCGTCAGAGTATTGAGACCTGTATGGGAATTATGACCGAACGTCATCTTCGTCATCTGCCTGTTGTAGAAAACGAAAAACTACTTGGCTTGCTGTCGATTGGTGATCTGGTCAAGGCTGCAATTACAGAACAAGCAGATCTGATTCTGCAACTCGAACAGTATATTCGCGGTCACTAATTGCCTGCCCATGGCGCAGAAATTGTGCGCGGGCAAAAAAGCGATTCCTGGAAAACGAGCGAGGCTGTGAGGGAACAACCTCTCTTCTGAATGGCGGAAGAAATAGTCTATTCCTGGAAAACTCAACCGTTTCAAACAGGCTGGGATTGCTCGGCTGAAGCGATACTTACTTCCACATCAAGGTGATAACGGCCTTGTAGATTCCAGAAGGAGTGAAACACCAGTAGCACGCCCATGGCTCTTTCATATCGATCATCCATTAAAAAAAACACCCCTTAGCCCCAGATAACATGATTTTTCACACGCTCAAGCCTTCCCTATAGTCATCGCAAGCCCAATCGGAACACATCTGTGTTTCAT
>Ga0163161_10001827_pt1 | contig 15547 bp, 13 predicted proteins | sample S45metaG_FD_129847 | JGI IMG/M metagenome (GOLD analysis project Ga0163161, IMG submission 129847) | Switchgrass rhizosphere microbial communities from Kellogg Biological Station, Michigan, USA - S4-5 metaG | ecosystem: Host-associated > Plants > Roots > Rhizosphere > Soil | place: USA... | reverse complement strand
TCATAATATTTTTTTCCGTTCATGTAACGGCCCAATCCGTAAAAAAACTTCATCAAAAGGCCGTTCTTGTCGACACGCACAATGACGTTCTTTCTTCGTCGGTATTGGAAGGAAAAGATATTTCGCACCGTTTAACTACAGGTCAAAGTGATTTTGAGAGATGGAAGGAGGGCGGATTAGATGTTCAGTTTTTTTCGATATGGACCGACAGAACACCCCGCAATAAAGAGGGCTTCTTTAAGGACGCGAACCAGGAGATCGATTCACTTGAAATGATCGCATTGCGCAATCCTTCGCAAATGGTGCTCGCTGCAAATTATAAACAGGTCAAAAAGGGAATTCGGCAAAAGAAATTAGTTGGACTCATTGGCGTCGAAGGCGGCCACATGATAGAGGACGACCTGGTAAAACTGGATAGCCTGCAAAAACGCGGCATGCGATACATGACATTAACATGGAATAACAGTACCTCGTGGGCTACAAGTGCAATGGATGAAACACAACATTCCGATAGTTTGCCACATAAAGGCCTTACAGAATTTGGAAAACAAGTTGTTCGGAGAATGAATGACCTGGGAGTGATCGTTGATCTTTCTCATACGGGGGAACGAACTTTTTATGATGCCATTGCCATAGCTACAAAACCTGTTTTGCTTTCTCATAGTTCGGTTTGGAATATTTGCCCGGTTTTCAGGAACGTGAAGGACGGACAGATCAAAGCAGTCGCGAAAAACGGGGGTGTGATCTGCATTAATTTTTATTCCGGGTTTCTTGACAGCAATTTTGCAAAAAAAATGGACCAGTTAGAAGGTACCGAAGGAAAACGGATCAAAGACTCGATCGGTCATAATGTTGATGCTGCAAAACTCAATGAGATATGGGCAAAATATTTTTCAGAAAAACTGGAACCCTACAGACCTTCTATTTCAAAATTGGTTGATCATATTGATTATATAGTGAAATTGGTGGGCGATGACTATGTAGGCATCGGCTCTGATTTCGATGGAGTTTCTTCTTTACCTGTTGGGATGGATGATGTCACAAAATACCCTCTTATCACCGAAGAATTAAAACGAAGAGGTTATTCGAATAAATCGATCAAAAAAATTCTTGGTGGCAATGTGATGAGGGTAATGAAAGCAAATTTCAAGTAAGGTACAAAGATCAGGGTTCAAGGCACAAGAAACTTAGGAGTTGGTTTCACTTTTACCTTGTGCCTTGTATCTTGTTCGCTCTCATCTATCTCAAAAAAAGAATTTCCCTGTATTTTGGCAAATACCATTCGCGGTCATCCACCAGTAATTCGAGTTTGTCGACATGATAGCGGATATCGTCAAAAAACTTTTCTTTTACCTGGCTGCAATAAGCTATTGCACGGGTTCTTGTATTGGTAATGTTATTGCATTCTTTCCTGGCCTGTATCATTTTTTCTACCAGCTCACTTGTCTTGCTGATGTGCTCTGAAATTTTTTCCAGGATATGTTTTTGATTAGAGTAGGCCGACTCTGCTGACCCGGCTTCCTTTAATCCCCTGATGTTATTCGCCAATAAATTTTGATAGCGGATAGCCGCCGGTAAAATATGACTGGTCGCCAGTTCCCCCATAATTCGTCCTTCGATCTGCACCTTTTTAATATATTTTTCCAACTCGATCTCGTGGCGTGCTTCTAACTCAGCATGTGTGTATATATTATTCTGCTCAAATAATTTTTTTGCTTTGGCAGTTACCATAAAATCCAGGGCAAGTGGAGTGGTTTTTACATTCAGCAATCCCCTTTTTTCTGCTTCTTTCTCCCATTCTTCGCTATAGTTGTTTCCTTCGAATAAAACTTTTTCGCTTGAAACAATGTATTGGCGAATGATGTGCATAATGGCTATTTCTTTCTTTTCTCCTTTGTCAATTAATGCGTCTACATCGGTCTTGAACTTCGTTAGCGTTTCGGCTACGATGGTATTTAAGGCAGTCATTGCATTGGCGCAATTAGCTGAAGAACCAACTGCACGGAATTCAAATTTATTTCCGGTGAATGCAAAGGGAGAAGTCCGGTTGCGGTCGGTATTATCCATTAATAATTCCGGAATGCTTTTGTGAATATCTATCTTCAACATGCTTTCGTCCTGCTCATCCATTTTTTCAGATACTCTTTTCTTTACGTCTTCCAGAACTTTGAAAAGGTACTCACCGATGAAAACGGAAATGATCGCGGGTGGCGCTTCATTGGCTCCCAGGCGGTGATCATTTGGAGCCGAAGCAATGGAGGCTCTCAATACATCGGCATAATCATGCACTGCCTTTATCGTGTTCACAAAAAAAGTAAGGAACATTAGATTTGTCTTTGGCGTCTTACCGGGAGCCAGCAAGTTCACCCCGGTATCTGTCGCCATGCTCCAGTTGTTGTGTTTACCACTTCCATTAATGCCGGCAAATGGTTTTTCATGCAGGAGCACGCGTAATTTATGGCGGGTGGCCACACGGCTCATGATATCCATCAGCAGAGTATTATGGTCCACAGCCAGGTTCACTTCTTCAAAGATGGGAGCACACTCAAATTGAGCCGGTGCCACTTCATTGTGACGGGTCCGCAAAGGAATACCTAACCTGTATCCTTCTTCTTCATAATCCCTCATGAAGGCATATATTCTTTCAGGAATGGAACCGAAATAATGATCCTCTAATTGCTGTCCTTTTGCGGAGCTATGACCAAAAACTGTTCTTCCACAAAGAACCAGGTCAGGCCTGGCATTGTGCAAACCTTCATCAATTACAAAATATTCCTGCTCCCAACCCAGAGTGGCCGTCACTTTTGTGATGTTCTTGTCAAAATAATTGCAAACATCAACAGCGGCCTTGTTCAATGCCTCAAGTGCCTTTAATAGCGGGGCTTTATAGTCAAGCGATTCACCAGTGTACGATACAAAAATGGTAGGGATGCAAAGAGTTTTTCCCTGCCCGATCTCCATGATAAATGGCGGTGACGATGGATCCCAGGCAGTATAACCGCGGGCTTCAAATGTAGCACGCAGGCCCCCACTCGGAAAGGATGACGCATCCGGTTCCTGTTGAATCAGGGCATCGCCCTCAAATTGTTCAATAGGTGTTCCATCGCTTTTTATTGTAAAAAATGAATCATGCTTTTCTGCAGTTGTTCCGGTCAACGGCTGAAACCAGTGGGTAAAATGAGTAACCCCTTTGGACTCGGCCCATGCACGTATACCATTTGCGATCTGGTGACCCATTGCCCTATCGATCTTTTGAGCCGCCTTTATCGAGGATGTCAGGCTTTTAAACGCTTCATCGCTCAAGAATTGTCTTGCTGTCTTTAGTGTAAAAACATGTTCGTTGAAGATGGCTGTGATCTTTGCCGATCCCTCCACATTTGCCTCCTGGCTCGTACTCAGGTTATTAATTGCATTAAAACGAAGTGACATAAAAGGATTTTTTTTTAAGGCTTTAAAAGTATCGAAAAATTAAAGAGGGTAAGCTCACGCTTACCCTTTATTATTTTAATTGTGCAAAATAATATTTAAGCAACTTTCATGTCTTCCTCCAGCACTGCAAGTTCTACAGACGCTGCCTTCACAGTTTTTACAATTCTTCCAGCTACTTTATAAGGATCTGCCGCACTGTTCGGACGACGGTCTTCCAGTCTTCCTCTCCAACCTCTTTCAATAGTGCTGATAGGAATTCTGATTGAAGCTCCGCGGTCCGAAATGCCATAGGTAAACTCATCAATTGCTGCGGTTTCGTGTTTACCTGTTAAGCGCAGATGATTGTCTGGTCCATATACTTCAATGTGCTCTTTTATCACGGGTTTGAATGCTTCGCAGATTTTTTCAAATGTCTCACGATTACCTGCCTCTCTCATCAGGCCGTTTGAGAAGTTAGCATGCATACCGCTACCGTTCCAATCAAGATTTCCCAGTGGTTTGCAATGCCAGTTAACCGCGATACCATATTTTTCGCCAATTCTTTCAAGCAGGTAACGGGCCACCCATATTTCATCGCCGGCTTGCTTAGCGCCTTTTGCAAAAATTTGAAATTCCCACTGACCGGTTGCTACTTCAGCATTTATACCCTCAACGTTAAGGCCCGCATCGAGACAAGCATCCAGATGTTCTTCAACAATTGCACGACCATAAGCGTTTTTTGCTCCCACTGAACAATAGTATGGACCCTGTGGTCTGGGGAAACCTCCTTCGGGAAAACCAATCGGACGGTCAGTCTCGGGATTCCATAAAAAGTATTCTTGCTCAAATCCAAACCAAAAATCATTGTCATCATCTTCAATAAGGGCCCGACCATTTGATTCATGTGGAGTGCCGTCACCATTCAAAACCTCGCACATAACCAGGTAGGCATTTTTTCTTTGAGGATCGTTGGTTACGAAGACCGGCTTTAACAGGCAGTCGGATGAACCTCCCGGCGCTTGCTCAGTAGAAGAACCATCAAAAGACCACAGGGGGGTGTTTTCAAGCGTACCATCATAATTTTTTTCAATCTTTGTTTTGCTCCTCAGGCTCTGGGTAGGTTTGTAACCATCAAGCCAAATGTATTCGAGTTTTGATACTGACATAAGTTTTAATTTTTATTGTGGGGGAATTTTATAATGCAAAAAAAGCGGATAGTCTAAAATTTTCCAACTTTATTTACAAATAAAGCCATTTTTTCAGCAAAATGTGGAAAAAATATGAAAAATTTTGGGCAAAAGCGTGATTTTACGCTCAAGAATGGTCAGTTTTTATAACATTATTTTTAATGCTAATATTGTTGAAGACTAGTTTGTTTATTCTTTGCCAGTTTATCCGGCAGAAAAGTGGAGTTAAAAGAAGGGGAAGAATTATGCTTCTATAGCGTACTATAGCGCCAATGTTATTAACCGAGTAACCAATAGTTATTAGCACTGAAAAAGAAAGAAACAGGCAGAAATAAATAAAGATCGGGGATTGGTTTTGGTTGTTTCTTTTATTAGGAAAGAAGAGAAAAATGAGGAATAATAACAATAACAGGTCCGTCTCCGTAGCTGCTGCAAGTGACAAGATATGTCTCACATCAGATGGATAGGGCCTCAGTATAGATAAGCTAAGGGTTTGTGGCATGTTGATGACAAAACTGGTAAAATTGGGCTCTAGTTTTTTCATTGGCACTGATGAGTTCCCGAGTATGGATACGAACTCCTTCTGCTTGGTTACGACAACTTCCGGGAAATCTAAGCTGCTCGTTATATATTTTGCCGTAAAAAAGAAGATCACAAAAAAAATGTAGCAGATCCCAAAAACTGTCAATGGCTTTTTGAAGAATTTAAAAGCAAAAAACCAGGCTATCAGTGCTGGTATGAGAATAATGATCATAAAATTGCGGAACACCAAAACGATCAATAACCCAAGAACAAAAAAAAGGATATTGGCCAAAGAAAATTTATGCTTCTTTAATCCAAAATAGAAATTGAAAATGACGAGGCTGAAACCCAGAAATATGACCCCTTCTTTATGCAAACCGCTTGTCCAGTAAAGGAAAGAAGGGATCAAAAAAATAGAGACAAGCATTTGCCATTTTTTACCAGGATAAACGTCACGCATGACCCTGTAAATGGCAATTGGGCCAAACATAGTGATAAAGGAATAAAAAATAACATTGGTGTAGTAATTACCAAAACTGAAAATATTGAAGATGGAAAGTATTTTGATAAAGGAATTACCCTTAAGATCATTCCAATATGAATATTCGGTTCCAAAAAATTTGAATATTCCACCGGAATATGGATCGTGAAAAAGGTTGACCATGTACTCCGAAGGATTTTGAAACAATAATTTATATTCCTGGATGCTGGCGTAATGGTAACTCCATGTATCGACCATTTGAGCGTGGTTGCCATAATAGATTCCCACCCAACCGTAAAAGATCCCCGCCATTACTTTTAGAAGGAAAATGATTACAAGTTGTGCCTTGCTTAAACCAGATCGGATAAAAAACTTTGTTTTGGTTGTGAGCCATGCAAACAATACAAGATAGAGGGCAAATAGCAGGTATTCCAATCAATGGTATTTGGTTCACAAAATAGAAAAAGAGACCGGATAAATAACAAATAAATAAACACAGTATGGTGGTTAATTATTATCCGGCATCTGATCACTTTATTTATTTTTGCTGCATGGAAGTAACAGTTAAAACTGCCCGGCAACTAAGACTTACCGAAGAAGAATTTGAATTAATAAAGCAAAAGTTAGGGCGCACGCCCAACTTCAATGAACTATGCGCTTTCTCCGGCATGTGGAGTGAGCATTGCAGTTATAAAAATTCAATAAAGTGGTTAAAAACTTTACCAAGAGAAGGTGATCGCATGCTTGTAAAAGCAGGTGAAGAGAATGCCGGGTTAATGGATATTGGTGATAACCTGGGTGTAGTGTTTAAAATTGAATCGCACAATCATCCTTCCGCTATTGAGCCCTTCCAGGGAGCAGCAACGGGTGTGGGCGGAATTCATCGGGATATTTTTACAATGGGAGCAAGGCCGATCGCCTCACTGAATTCGCTTCGCTTTGGAAATTTAGAAGAAGATAAAACGCAACATTTACTGGCAGGCGTGGTACATGGTATTGGCCATTACGGAAACTGTTTGGGAATACCCACCGTGGGCGGAGAAATTTATTTTGACGATTGCTATCATACGAACCCACTGGTGAATGCGATGAGCGTGGGCATAGTAAAGAACACCGAAACCGTTTCTGCAACAGCAAAAGGTGAAGGTAATCCTGTTCTTTTTGTAGGAAGTGCAACGGGAAAAGATGGAATTGGAGGAGCCTCATTTGCTTCAGCAGATATCACCGCAGAAAGTGTGGAGGAACTGCCTGCAGTCCAGGTTGGTGATCCTTTCCAGGAAAAAAAATTGCTGGAAGCATGTCTTGAAGTAATTCAAACAGGTGCGGTAGTTGGAATGCAGGATATGGGTGCGGCAGGGATCATTTGTTCAACTTCTGAAATGAGCGCTAAAGGCGAAGCAGGAATGCGAATTGACCTTGATAGAGTTCCTACAAGACAAAAAAACATGAAAGCCTGGGAGTTATTGCTCAGTGAAAGCCAGGAACGTATGCTGCTTGTTGTTCAAAAGGGAAGAGAAAAAGAAGTAACAAGAATTTTTGAGAAATGGGATCTTCCCTGCTCAGTGATCGGTGAGGTTACAAGCGATGGCATTCTTCAATTTTTTATGCATGGCGAATTGGAAGCATCAATACCGGCAAAGGAATTAGTACTCGGTGGTGGTGCTCCGCAATATGATCGTGAATTCCGGGAACCAAAATATTTCCGGGAAATAGAAAAATTTGATCCTTCATCTGTTCCTGTTCCAACAGATCTGAAAAAAATTGCCGAAGCATTGATCGAAATTCCTTCCATTGCTTCAAAGCGATGGATCTATACACAGTATGATAGTACTGTGGGCACAGTTAATTCTTCTACAAATGCTCCGTCTGATGCATCCGTTGTTGTAATAAAGGGAACAAAAAAAGCCCTTGCAATAACTACTGATTGCAATAGTCGTTATGTTTTTGCTGACCCGTATAAAGGTGCGATGATCGCCGTAAGCGAAGCTGCAAGAAATATAGTGTGCAGCGGAGGTCTGCCGCTTGGTGTAACGAACTGTCTCAACTTCGGGAACCCTTATGATCCCGAGGTTTATTACCAGTTTGTAAATGCCATCAAAGGAATGGGTGAGGCCTGCCGGAAGTTGAATACTCCGGTCACGGGTGGCAATGTGAGTTTTTATAACCAGAATCCGGAAGGTCCTGTTTATCCCACACCAACCATAGGAATGGTGGGATTGATAGAGAATATCAAAAATAAAATGACGCTGAATTTTAAAGAAGAAGGCGATGTAATTTTCCTTTTGGGCAACATAACGAATGATATTAACTGTTCAGAATATCTTCACAAAGTTTGTAAGGTTGAATACTCCCCCGGTCCTCATTTTGATCTTGAAGAAGAGTACAGGCTTCAGAAAAAATTATTAGAACTTATCTCAAAACAATTTATCCGGTCTGCTCATGATGTAAGCGAGGGTGGCTTGTTCATCACGTTATGCGAAGCCGGCTTTAATAATGAACTGGGATTCTCCATTCAAACAAAGAGTACTGTCAGAAAGGATGCATTCCTGTTTGGAGAAGGCCAGGGCAGGGTTGCCGTTACTGTAACCATTGATAAGGTAATGGAATTTGAAAACTTCATACAGGACTTTCCTTGTGAAAAGATTGGCGTGGTATCAACCGGCGAGCTGGTTGTTAACGGGGATTTTTGGGGAACGATCGACTGGTGGAAAGAAAAATATGATACGGCCATAGAAAATCACCTGTCGAAAGAAGAAGCGGGTTCTGCACTTGCTGCTATTTAAAGGTCCTTATCTCAATTCATCTTTCATGGATCAAAATTCAAAGATCATTGTTACCGGTGCTGCGGGGTTTATCGGCAGTTATATGGTGGGTTATCTCAATCGGAAAGGCTATAACAATATCATAATTGTCGATGAGTTTTCTGACAATGAAAAAAAATCAAATTACAACGATAAAAAAATAACTGATTTTGTTGAACGTGACAGGTTAATGGAATGGTTGGATCATGAAACGGCCAAAATAAACCCGATGGACATAGGGTTTGTTTTTCACCTCGGGGCCAGGACAGATACCACTGAATTCGATTATTCCATACATGAAAAATGGAACGTGGAGTATTCAAAGAAGGTCTGGCGGTACTGTGCGGAAAAAAATGTTCCGCTTATTTACGCTTCTTCAGCTGCTACTTATGGCAGTGGAGAACTCGGTTATAAAGACGATCATGATATTATTGATCAGCTAAAACCACTGAACCCATATGGTGTTTCAAAAAATGAGTTTGATAAATGGGTCCTCCGCCAAACCCGGGACAAGCAGCCTCCTTTCTGGGCAGGATTGAAGTTTTTCAATGTATTTGGTCCCAATGAATATCATAAAGGAAGAATGGCAAGTGTGATCTTTCATTCTTATAACCAGATCAAAGAAACAGGAAAAGTAAAATTGTTCCGGTCGCACAAACCACAGTACAAGGATGGCGAACAACTTCGTGACTTTATTCATGTTGATGATGTGGCCGCAATTATGTATTGGATGATGGAAGTTGTAAGTCATGAATCGTCAATCGTGAATCGTGAATCGGGAAATAGACTCACGTCTGACGTCTCCTTCGGCCGCCGACCGCGTGCCGCCTCCAGCTTTAGCGGTGGCGCAAGGCTTGCCGAAGACGCGGCACGTCTCACGAATGGTATTTATAATGCTGGAACAGGAAGGGCAAGAACATTTAAAGATCTTGTTACGGCGATTTTTACCAGTTTGAATCTAAAACCTGAAATAGAATTTATTGATACTCCTGAAGACATCCGGGGAAAGTATCAGTATTTTACCGAAGCAGATATGAGCAAATTGCGTTCAGCGGGGTATGACAAAAAGTTTTTTACACTGGAGGAAGGAGTAAGTAGTTATGTAAACGATTTTCTTCTCGCTCATAAATATTATTGATCCAGGATTTGAGGGTTGAAAAGGATTTGGCTGATGTTTAAATCCGTGCAGACCAAATCAATCTGTGTAATCCGCAATTAGCCATTTATCTTTATAAAAACTCTTGACGATGAAAAAAATAGCCATTATTGGTGGTGGAAATCTTGGGACGGCCATAGCTGAAGGTTTATTGAAAAGTAAATTCAGTAAAGCATCTGAAATTACAGTAACCAGGCGCAACACATCTGTTAATCCGTTAAAGCCACTAGGCATTGATATCACAAGCGATAACAACGCTGCTGTAAAAAGATCAGATGTTGTGATCCTTGCAGTCAAGCCATTTCAAACCGTTGAACTTTTGAAAACAATTAAAAAAGATCTTTCGCCGGGAAAAATTCTTCTTTCCGTTGTCACAGGAGTTACTCTTCATGAAATTGAAACAGCCATCGATAAAAAAGTTTCCTTATTCCGTGCTATGCCCAACACTGCTATTTCGATACAGCAAAGTATGACCTGCCTTTGCCATCAGCATGCAAAATATGAGGATGTAAAATATGTAGAAGAACTGTTCAACAAATTGGGAAAGGTTGTTTTTATTGATGAAAAATTAATGGAAGCTGCTACTATTCTTGGCGCCTGCGGTACTGCCTATGCCATGCGATATATCCGTGCAAACATCCAGGGAGGAATTGAAATCGGTTTTGATGCTGCCACAGCTTCACTGATCGCTGCGCAAACAGTAAAAGGCGCTGCCGAACTATTGTTGGTGAAAAAATCTCATCCTGAACAGGAGATCGATAAAGTAACAACTCCCAAGGGTTGCACTATCGCGGGGTTGAATGAAATGGAACATCGCGGGTTTAGCTCTTCATTGATACGTGGTATTGTCGCGAGCTACCAGAAGATCGCGAAGGATTAGCAGATGTGCCAGGGTTTAGGTGAGAGAAGTGCCACGGTTGAAGAGTTTCATCAATGATGACGATAGTTTTGAACCGTGGCACTTCTGCTTCCTTTCCATTTTTGATATTCAGCGTTCATGCAATGACCACAGGGTCTGTAACCTTCATTGATTGCTTCTTCCTCTGATTGAAAGAAAACGCGGTTTTCTTTTTTCATTCGCTTGCCTGATTTGCATGATAACGTTCCATAAATTTTCAATGGTTTATTTCCGCCAAATTTAATTGCATCACTATCGATCAATGATCTTAATTTTCTTTTTGTGAGTTCAATATGGTGAAACATGATGATCTTAGAAATGAAATTGTAATAAAAAGGAGTTTACCACGGAGTCACGGAGAACACTAAGGGACACGGAGGGCTCTCTGTGCTTCTCCGTGTACTCCATGTCTTCGTGGTTAGTTAGATGCTTTCGCAGCTTCCCAGCCGATCATCGCTGTTTTGCGAATGCTTCCCCAATGATACTGGCCGAAGACCCCTGTTGACTGAATAACGCGATGACAGGGAATTAAAAACGCCACCGGGTTACTCCCTACGGCAGAACCTACTGCCTGGGATGCTTTTGGCGTATGAAGTTGCTCAGCAATATTTCCATAAGTTGATAATTGGCCCATTGGTATCTTCAGCAATGTCTCCCAAACTTTGATCTGGAACGCTGTTCCTTTCAGATGCAATTTTATTTTGTCAAGATCTTTCCAGTCGTGGGTAAAAATGTACAATGCATTTTGCTGGATAAGATCGACGACTTGTTTGTAACGGGCATTAGGAAATTTTTTTTGCAGCGCTTTCAATGCCTCCTTTTCATCATCAGCGAAGGCCATGTGGGAGATACCTTTTGAAGTAGAGGCTACCAATATATTTCCAAAAGGACTTTCGGCGAAACTATAATTAATAGATAAATTTTCTCCCCCATTCTTGTATTCACCCGGTGTCATTCCTTCAATATTAATAAACAGGTCATGCAAACGTCCTGTACCTGAAAGACCGGTTTCAAAAGCGGCATCAAACAAACTGGTTTTCCTTTCTTTTAAAATATTCTTGGCATGTTCAATACTGATGTATTGCAGGAATTTTTTCGGACTTACTCCTGCCCAATCAGTAAACAAACGCTGGAAATGATAAGGACTCAAATGGATCTTTTCCGCTACTTCATCTAAGCCGGGTTGTGATTTGAAATGAGCGTTTATATATTCGATCGCTTCCTCAATGCGGTCATAATTCGTTTTTTCTTTCTCGGTCATTTTTTTCATTTTTTACAACTCAAAATTAGAACAGGGAAAGCCTGGTGCCAACCCGATACTTGCGAGATTTTCCGTCTCACTGATTTCACACCTGCCTGCCGGCCTTGCTTCGCCGTAGCTACGCGAAGGCACAGCAGGCAGGATGCACACAGATTTTTTAAGTTTTCCAGTCAGTGAAAATCAGTGTGATCAGTGAGCCATTTTTTGTCGTGTCTCTTGTGGACACTGAGTGAATTTGTGACCACGTTTTCTGCGGATAGATAGATACGGGACACTAAGTACACAAAGGGTGCACAAAGTTCACGAAGGTTATCAAATTCGGAGAGCCAATTTTATTTCTTCTTTGCTTCCTCTACCCATCCCCTGGACTTGAATACAGCCCATATTGCCATTGAATGACCATGGCCCAGGTCAAATTTATCCTTTAACCATTTAACAAGCTCCGACGCTTTCATAGCAGGATCCAGCAATTTTTCTTTTTCTAATTGCTTTTTGAAATCTTCAGGTGTTTTTCCTGTCTTTGCCTTGATATTATCAAGATAGGCCTGGAACGACATCGTTTAGTTTTAATTTTTTATGAAATGAAAAATAGGAGAGAAGTAAAACAGCCATTACGATAAGCGGCACAATAAAATTGAAAGTTAATCCATCTACAATCATATTGCTGATGCTCGCCGATAAAAATTCTATCACAAAACCGGCATAGGCCCATTCTTTTATCCTGGCGGGTATTTGAGGAAAGATCAATGCCACTACTCCACACAAACGGAAGCCAACGATCATTACACCAAAATAACCAGGATAACCTAAATGCCTGATACCTTCTTTTGCAAGCTCGGTGCGAAATGTGAGCACCGGGATAATGCCTTCAAAGATTACAATGAGTGAAGTCGTGGCCCAGAAAATAATATTGTTTGTTTTTCGGTTCATCGTTATTGATTTTGCGGGTAAGTATAATTGATCATCCAGTTCACTCCAAACTTGTCCTTACACATGCCGAAATAGGCGCCCCAGAAAGTTTTATTCAATGGCATATCTACTTTGCCCCCCTTCGAAAGGTCTTTAAAAAGTTTCTCAACTTCTTCTTCAGATTCTGCCTGGATACACAGGTTGACACCATTCCCGGATTCGAATTTTTGCTCCATAGATTCCAGGAAATCGGTTGCCATAATGTTGACGCCGTTTTTTGTAGTGAGAGTGACGTGCATGATCTTGTTTTGTTCGTCAGCGGGGATCTGTTCACTTCCCGGAAGTTCTTTGAAGCGTGTAAAGGCAGTGAACTCTCCACCAAATACGGCTCTGTAAAAATTCATGGCTTCTTCGGTATTGCCCATAAAATTGAAATAAGCATTGATCGTTTGCATAGTATGATTTTTTAAATGCGGAGAACAAAGGTAATGGCATGAACCAATGATAAGGGCGTGTAAATACGACAATCTGTGAAAGGTGTTTGCGACAACTACATCATTTACATTTGCTGCATGATCAATGTATCCATACTTACACTAAAGAATGCTGTGATCGCTTCCATTGCGGATTGCCGCTATGTTTTTACGGCAGTGAATAGTTTTTTGGCGGAACGGGGTAAAGAAGCTTTGTTCAATGTTCAATTGGTTGGTTTAACCAAAGAAGTAAAGTTTAATAATGGTTCGTTTGTTATTCGTGCTGACAAATTACTGCATGAGGTTATTGAAAATAATTTGATCATTATTCCTGCAGTTGACGGGATCATGACGGCATCTGTTCATTTGAATAAGGAGTATGCTTATTGGATCGCTGAACAATATAAGGAAGGAGCGGAAGTGGCCAGCTTAAGCTCCGGTGCTTTTCTTCTTGCATTTTCAGGTTTATTAAAGGGAAGAGAATGTACTACTCATTGGCTTTACGCCAACGAGCTCAGGTATTTTTATCCTTCCATCCATGTAGTGGATGAGAAGATGATCACAGACCAGCATGGGTTGTATTCAAGCGGCGGCGGCAATGCTTATTGGAATTTGCTGATGCACCTCGTGGAAAAATATGCAGGCAGGGAGATGGCTATTTATGCCGCTAAGTATTTTGTAGTTGATTTGAACAAAAATTTCCAATCGCCTTTTATTGTCTTTCATGGATTGAAAGACCACGAGGACAAAACCATAATAGATGCACAGGCATATATCGAGCAGCACTATAAGGAGAAGCTCAGTGTTGACCGCCTGGCTGCTAAATTCAATACGACACGCAGAACATTTGAGCGAAGATTTAAGAAAGCAACACGAAATACGGTGGCTGAATACATTCAACGGGTCAAGATCGAAGGCGCAAAGAAGCAATTGGAGATCGGAAGAAAATCGATCAATGAAATAATGACCAATGTCGGCTACTCTGATACACAAACATTCCGGGACATTTTCAAGCGGATAACTGGAGTGACACCAGTAGATTATAAAAGCAAGTATGCAAGGAAAGGGGGATAAAGGAGTGGTCTCATGCAGACTCGAAAAAGCTTTTTTGTTTTTTTATGTCGGTCAGGCGACGGACATAAACCAGGAGTTCATGCTGCCGCTTTCAGTTTTACTGGCAATCTTTCATTTTTCGCTCAACCAGGTCTTGTCTTTTCTCATCCCAGATATAACAATGTTGCTCAATTAAAACCATTTTGTTATTTACAACTCTATATTTTGCAGTTGTGTGTTGCCGTCCTGCACAGCATTGGTTGTGTTCAAAAATTCGTTTAGTCTTCTGGTCAAACTCCAGGGAAACACCTTCAAAACCGGAGTCAAAATATTTTTTTGTAGTTGGATCATATAGAAAATAAACACTTGATGTGTTTGGCCCCGCATAACTTTCCTCGAATACTGAAAAATCCAGTATCCCGTCAAAATTATAATCACCGACCTGAATATTATCCAGTCCCCAAAGTCGACAGTCTGTTTGAACATGTTGAATCAAACTATCTGTCTTCTTTTGAAGAATTTTAACGCCTGTTACTCTTGGGTAGAAATCGCCTTTTGCCTTAGAGATCACCAATTTGAAATAATAATTTTTCAACGAGTATTTCTGAATAATTTCTTTGCCCTGCCACTCAATACTGTCGCCATCTTCAATCTCAAACTCCTTTTCTATTTCAATTGAAAGTTGTTTGTTGGTTTGCAAACTTGTCCAGGTACCATTTAGTGTTTTGTTCTTTTTATTGAAACCCGGAAAGCTCAAAGTCGCTGTGACTGTTTTGTTTTTGTCTTTTTCAAACAAAGTCAGGGTATCCCCGGAAAGTTTTCCGTCAATAACAATAGGTTCATCAAAGTTTTGATAAGCGTAAACGGCTCTTGCATCTCCGTCAGAATAAATATTTGTGACGAGCTCAATCGGGTATTTGCCAATGAAACCTTTATAGTTTGTTTGCCCTAAGATTGTGGGAGAATACAATGCAAATAAAATTATGACTAACGGTTTGAGCATGGCATACGAAAGTTGCAGCAACGCTGAATTTAGAACATTAGAGATTATAAAACAACTGTGCCATACGTAATTCGGTGCCCTTTGCAAAAGACCTTACCGGAGTAGACTGACTTCTATACACCTTGTCCGAATGTCAGCAGGTTGTTGTCGGGGTCAAGCAATGAAAACTCTCTTTGTCGCCAGGGCTTGGTTTGTAAATTACCTGCCGGGTGTATGGATACTTTTTTATCCAGCATTGACTGGTACAGGTTTTCAATATCGTTTGTCCGTATATAAACCTGCCCATAGTTTTCTTTTGGATCAAGTTCTTTAAACTCAAAAAAATGAATTTGGACATTATCTTTTTGAACCATCAGATATCCGTCATGATCAGCATTTCCAAATTGCTGAAAACC